>Ga0307517_10006837_pt1 | contig 16775 bp, 8 predicted proteins | sample 23_EM_MG_FD_194515 | JGI IMG/M metagenome (GOLD analysis project Ga0307517, IMG submission 194515) | Populus trichocarpa ectomycorrhiza microbial communities from riparian zone in the Pacific Northwest, United States - 23_EM | ecosystem: Host-associated > Plants > Roots > Unclassified | place... | reverse complement strand
GGGTAGCGCCCATGCAGTCAGGCAGCAGGAGATTTCTTATCGTGGGAGCATGCAGTCAGGTTTAGAAGCTTAGTATAGCCAAGTAGATTTGCCGATGGACTGCGTAGCTTGTATAGACGAAACCACCACTGGGCCAGTGAGTCCCAATGGATATTATCTCTACGGTGGGCATGTCAGTCGGCCACTGATACGCTACCGATAGGAAAGGGCTTTCGCTCTTTCAGATGTAGTTGGAGAGACATCACCGGAAGCCCTTCCTATTTGTGGAGATAGTTAATATCCGAGCGGTCCGACTGCCTCCGAGTGTTAGCCCACTCTAGGCGGGTGAGTTGGAAAACCCTGAGCTGAGCAGGGTGCTCGCGAAAGGTCAGAATGGTTGACGGGTGTCCTCTGGCTTTACATTATTCTACTTAACTAAAGCGAGAGACACCCTATTCTGATAACCAACGATCCTCGAGAACTTATTGAGTGAAGCTTTCAGGCTTAACGATATGAAGTTTTACCGCTTGATTCTACTTTGAATTATCTTTATCTTTATTTTGATCCTTACTTCTACTTTGAGTCTTCGGTGCGGTCGCAATCTTAGGATCCGTCTTCCTCCAGAGTGCCTCCGTTACACTTGTGCTGCATAAGGCTTTTTGTACCTAAAACAAATAACACATGATATCAAAAAAAAAAGAAAACGACGAAGGGATAGGTAGTGTTCGTTACGGGGCCCCGTTTCTGACAAACAGGGCGCCAAGAGCAGGTTATTAACTGCATATTAAAAAAAGAATCGTCCAAATCGGACCAAAACTGAGTAAGATAGAGCTCTGTGAAGTTGTCTAACTTCAAAGAGCTCTATCTCAGTCAGTTCTTGTCCGATTTGGATGATTCTTTCGACCAGTTAATCAGAATAACCTATGTTATTTTGTCCCCGCTCCTCGGAAACGGGGCCCCGTAACGAAGCCTAGGGATAGGATCTTCACTCAACTATCTAAGTAATACAACACTTGAATACTGGACCACGGGACAAGCCCTTTGACAGTGACCTTCCCGTGGTGCAAGATATGCAGTCCTATTACCCTACTTCTTACGCAAACCCCTACGGCTCGAACACGAGCACCTAGTCCTCTCGCGATTGGACTTGGTACCTTCAGGTCTTATGATGATAAGACTTCCTCCAACGAGACTATGAAGATAGTCGACGATTACGATATGCACTACGATTAGTCGTTCCCCGTTTAACGAAACACCGCCGAGAATGTTTTTGTTACACAGGCTTAATGATATTAACTTTTACCACTTGATTCTACTTTGAATTATCTTTATCTTTATTTTGATCCTTACTTCTACTTTGAGTCTTAGGTGCGGTCGCAATCTTAGAATCCCTCTTCCTACAGAATGCCCACATTACAGTATGCATAGCTCTTAATATACATTATTCGGACATGATGCAGGAGATACTACGTTTTACTAGGCAGACTCCCGTGCATGACCGGCAGTTGCCTGCTGGCCCTACAGAACTAGGGTTACTCCCTGTAGAAGGAATTGCTCAGCATGAAATTCCAGTAACTGACCTGAGGAAAGTGACCGGTTTGAGATCCACCTGCCCCGCTGGACTGGAACAAAGACATTCCGTAACTGTAGCCCCAGAAACGAATAGGTTTGGGTCCCGACTCATGGGGAAGCGAACTATGTAGATTTACAACAAGCGGTAGTGGCTCGGTTGCTAGTTCTTTTCAAGATAAGAAATGTTGTCCAAGAGGTGGGAGCTATCAATCGGTTAGTATTAGTTTGCATACTCGATTGGGTCCATAGTGGCAGATTTCAAATTGCGAGCGCAGATATTCTAGTCAGCAGGTGGGTAAATGGTTGAGACAGTCAAATTGTCAGTATAGGGGCAGTAATCGGACATGTGCAGGTAATTTCTAGTGGGGAGAGGCAATGGATAGTGAATCACAGGATTGATCTGCAGACGTTTAATGAAATATATTCACTTATTCTATCCAATTGTGTACAATATTTATACGAGTGAAAGCTGGGCACTTAAGGTGGTAGTTCGCATATTGAGTGTGCGGCTTCAACTCAGCTACGGAAGTACTACAAAATCTGCTGGCTTTTTAGCGAATTTGTTACATAGGTTGAATTGTTTTGCATGAATTTGCAGCCAAGTTGAGACCATACACTTAACAGTGAAGTGCCCATATTGGTGTCCAGCTTCAACTCAGCCGTGTGGAGTACTACACAATCTGCAGGAATTTAAGGGAATATTTTAAATAGGTTGAATTTCCTTTGTATAAATATGTGGGCAAGTTGCAGCCGTACACTTAAGATACCAGTTCCGATATTGAGTGTCCAGCTTCAACTCGGCCGCGGGAGTACTGAACAATCTGCTGGCCTTTAAGGGAATATTTTAAATTGGTTAAATTGTTCTGCATGAATATGCAGTCAAGTTGAAGCTGTACACCTAAAATGGCTGTTCCCATATCGTGTGTCTGGTTTCAACTCGGCGGCAGCAGTAATATACGATCCGGCGGCATTTAAGGGAATATTTTAAATTTGTTGAATTGAAACGCCAGCCGAGTTGAAGCCGCTGACTTAAGAAAGAGATTCCCTTAGAAAGTGTCAGACTTCAACTCTGCTGCATGAGTTCTACTGATGATTAATAATCCCAATTTATTATCCCCTGTGGGAAAGCCAACCAAGGTAAGAGGTCTCGATGGCCACTGCGCCGGCTGTCTTGTCCACCGTAAGGGAATCATCGAAGTGACAGTAGCACGCCGGCTAAGAAAACAGCAAGGTAGGATGTGAACAGAAGTCAGCGGATTTTCTAGGTCCCTAGAGCTGACAGGGAATCAGGGAGGGCCACCGACCGTGCGCAGTTGGTAAGTATAGGCAGGAGCCCTGTAGACAAAAAGATAAGGAGGCAGATGTAACAGGAATGAGCTGGGAAGGGGTTGGGTCACAAGAAGCGCGTCAGATGCTTTGGAGGGAAAGTGGGGCGTTCAGATGTACACGATGCAAGAGATGAAATCCAAAGAGGGCTCAGGAGAGTAGGAAGGACTGGTGGCAAAGGGTGGACTGGCTCTCGTCCAGAGGCAGGCTCGAGAAGTCCTGAGAAAATGGTTATTTTGCTGATGTTAGACAGTGTACCCCAGTAGGCCAAAGTTCCCCTACAGGGCAGGGTAAGGGGGGGAGAGGATGTTCAGGTAGAGTTAAGCATACATAGTAAATGTTGCAGGGGTCTCCGGGCCAACATTATATCTGGTCGCGCGAACTCCCTAAGAGAATAAAGGCATAAATATATGAAGTTCCCCTACCTTCATCAGCAAAAAAAGCGTTTGCTCCGGGCGGATAGGCATTGCGTCCGGACGCAGGAAATCCGTCTGGAGCATCCTGTCCGCCCAGCCCGCCCTCAGATAGCCCCAGCACAATGGTTGCATCCTAGTCCGTTGGGCGCAATACAACCCGCCTCCTGTCCGCCCTCTGCACCTGGATGGTCCATTTCACGCCCTAATCTCCTGAAGAAACCCAACGTAAGTGACCCATAAGGCTCTGCATTGGGGAACTCTCCCTGCCCCTGATGGCCTCTACTTACAATGGACTACTTTATCACCAGGTAAAGGCTCTTCGGATGAAAAAGGACCTACAGATAGGATGACTAACCATCTATTGGCCCGGTAACGACCCAAAACATACCTCATATTTAATCACTGCTAACAACTCGGGGCAAAGCCTTCTAAGTTCTTCTCACCTCGTATCAGGCTTCATGATCAAATCAGTGGAACTATTGAATATTATGAACCTTCAGAGAGGGGCATGCTCTTCTATCCAGGTTGACAGTATTTATTACTCCTAAGCGAGCGGATTCCACTGTGGCCCTTCCTGACTCTAGCGGATTGCAATGAGGCCCTGCCAGACTCTAGCGGATTGCAATGTGGCCCTGCCAGACCCTCGCGGACATCGGCGAGTGCCCCGTGAGGTATCTGCCCTTTTCTTCCTGCTGACCTCTATAGTCATGCGGACGCTTCGAGACCTATACCATTCGATTCCCCTCGGCGAGCGGACCCCAATAAGACCCTTCCCGACTCTGGCGGACATCTGCTCGCTGAGATATCTGCCTTTTTCATCCTGCTGACCTCTATAGCCATGCGGATCCTTCGAAACCTATACCATTCGATTCCCCTCGACTAGCGGATTCCAACGCACCCTGTCCCGACGCTGTCCGACCGCTGGTTGAAATGTTATCCAAACCTTTGCACTTGAGTTCCCCGGGCAAGTACTTTCACATTGGCGGCTACTGGGTCCTATAGGCATGCGGACACTTAGAGACCTATACCATTCGATTCCCCTCGACCGGCGGATTCCAACGCACCCTGTCCCGACGCTGTGCTACCGCTGGTTGAAATGTTATCCAAACCTTTGTACTTGAGTTCCCCGGGCAAGTACTTTCAAATTGTCAGCTACTGGGTGCTACAGGCATGCGGACACTGTCGGACGGCTGCTTTAAGGCTTATCGCTACTTTTGTACTTTGGTTCTCCGGGCAAGTACTTTCAAATTCTTAGCTACCACGTGCTACTCTTTTCTAGACTAGCTTTAATAAATATATTCCTATTTTAGTATCTAAATGACTCAAATAAGTAAACATGAGTAATACTGGATGGATCTTTCCGGACAATTTGGATATTCTCCACAGTTTTCACTAACTCATTCAAAGTCCTCGAAGGTAGAGTTGTTGACTTAGGAGGTATCTGATGATAGCCAGTAACATCTGAGTACTTCCACTATGGTACTATCCTATCGGGTTGCGTTCGGAGAACCTTTTTGCGTCTGGACAACCTTTCTGCGTCCGGTACCTTCTGAGTCCTTGGTTGCGTCTGGTGCGTCCGGGCGGCATGGACCCCTGTCCACAAGCACTCAATAAAAGACCGCACACCCAGAACGCGAGTTTACGTTCTATGCGCCTGGACCGCCGGACGCACAGGGAGCACGGGGTGCGTCCGGGTGTAACCTTTTTTTTTTGCTGATGTTCACTGACAAAGCCGTACACAGACTTAGGGGAAAGTGATCCCACAATACTAGGGCTTGTCTATATTTAGAAAGCCGCTCCATATGGCACTAAATGGACTACTGGCAGAGCAGGAGTGGCCCAATCCTCAGGTAACTTTAAGAAGAGATTGCTAACACCCCCCTCCGGCCCCAGCGTTGGTACGGCACGACAGTATAGTCCAGCTGCATAGTTGTACACTTCCTAGTAAAGTGAGAATCATAGAAACCGTCCCACAACACTATATGAGTTGTGGCCCTCCATCCCACCAGAAGCTGTTCGCAGGATATATAAGTGGTGTGAGGGTAACCGTCTCAGGCTCCTTGGTCGCCGCCTGGATAATTCCTGGGAACTACCAACAGGCATACCTTGACCTCCGGGTAATGGTATGATTAACTGTAGAAAGCTTGGGGCTGACCAGGAAAGCTGCAAGGCTTCTAGAACAACCATCCCAATAGCAGTCCCAGGCTACCCTATGAACTGTAGCATTACTATCAGTTATTAGTGGACTTTAGAGGTGTGAGTCTTGTCACAATTTAACAGAGTCCCACATGGTTGACTGTGGGTAGCGCCCATGCACTCGGGCACCAGGAGATTTCTTATCATTAGAGAATGCAGTAAGGTTTAGATGCTTACTATAGCCAAGTAGATTTGGCGCTAGACTGTGTAGCTTGTATACATGAAACCACGACTGGGACAGTGAGGCCCAATGGATATTATCGCTACGGTAAACATATCGGTCATGCACTGACGGTCTACCAATAGGAAAAAGCTTTCGCTCAGGCAGATGTAGCTGGAGAGATATCACCGGAAGCATTTCCTATTTATGGAGATAGTTAATATCCGAGCGGTCCAATTGCTTCCGAGTGTTAGCCCACTTTAGCAACGTGAGTTGGACAACCCTGAGCTGTGCAAGGTGCTGATGAAAGCTGAGAATGGTTGACGGATATCCTCCTGCTTTACATTATTCTAATTTACTAAAGCAAGAGACACACCACTCCAATAACCAACAATCCTCAAGAGAACTTATTGAGTGTAGCTTTTATGCTCAACGATATTAAGTTTAACCGCTTGATTCTACTTTGAATTATCTTTATCTTTATTTTAATCATTACTTCTCCTTTGAGTCTTAAGTGTGATTGCAATCTTAGGATCCCTCTTCCTACAGAGTGCTCCTGTTACAGCATCATGATAAGAGGCTGGGTTGCTTAGTTGCATGTATCTGGACTGAATCCAGAGTAGTACCAGGGTTCCCAATGCACCTAAAGTAACCTGATGTGCTGCCCAGGCACAGAAAGCACCAGATGCACAGAATGCAGAGTCCCAATCAGCAGAGTCAGGACACAATACTAGTATCCTTGAGGCAACATATCTTTTTGCTGATGAGTGGTGCACTGAGGACTGACATTTGCAAGGAGCTAGTTGTCTATGTCAATCTTCCAAATTCGCTTTTTCAGCCTGGCTCTTTGTTCAGACACGTTTCCCTGGGTGCTCAGACCAAGAGCTCCCATGAGCACACCTTAATCTTGACCTCCTAGTTGGTTTAAAACAGATTTCGACCCCTCTCAGTAAATATGCCTACTAGGCAGTCGACTTATATCACCCCCAGTTATAGGAAAATTTAAAATTAATTCACCATTAGTTCCATTGAAAGGCTTCATCCAGTTTTCCATTTCCTAGGGAAACTCTGCTTTTAAGAAGTTAGGCAAGATTGATTTTCTCTCTAACAGCAGTAGGACAGTATGTTACTCTACTCTCTTGAATAGTTATTTCCCATTAGAGCATAGTACCTAATAAACTCATCTTGAAGTCAGATGAAGTCCACACAAACTTGCTGAATGTCTTGGCAGATTTGGTTATGTATATGGTTAAATGCAGGGATATTTGAAATACAGTTGCCTTCAATTCCAAACCTGTAAGGATGTGGGTACATGGCCTGTAAATTGGCCTGTGGGTTCTCGCCTGTAAAGGTTTCGTATAATATAAGAATTTCTTATTGTCTGATTGGGATTCAACAATAAGTCTGTGTTGAATTGATAATATATTATCTGAATCAGCAGTTGACTATTCTTCCTACTATCGCTTTCTTTGTTAAGATAAGACCACTTGTTTTATCAAACGATGATGAGCTCTGTAGAGCTACTTTATAGTTCTAGTTATCATCGCAATTGATAGACTTGAATTGATTGCTTGATAAACTGTAGATGAAATGCAATAGCAAGTAAAAAAACATAAGGTAATAGTTTATTCATTAATTTGTAAGTAGGAAAGTTCTTCAATAGTAGTGTGAAAATCTCCTGTCTCAGGTGGAAAGCCCCCTATTTATACCTGATATTCACTCTTTCGTTACCCTAATGACTCATTCATATGTGCCATCTGCCTCTTATTACTCATAGTGAGCCATGATAAAAGATCCATCAGCTGACCCATATGAGTCACCTGCACAACAATCTTTAACCAATAACAAATCATAAAATAGACCATCTACTCAAATGAGTCATATGGGTGTAACCCATGACTCATAATGTGAGTCATGTGTGAAAGTTATTACATCATCTGACATCACAATCATGAATTATAAAATACCTAATCAGTCATAACTAACCAGTACCGAGCTATTATGTAGTTGTGTAAACCACTATGCGTCAACTCATCTCATACCGCGAAACCTGTCATACCTATGACTAATACTTATTAGTCATATGAAATCCGCCTTCCTCAGTCATGATTTGTGATATCTTATTAAGGTGGTGCAGTGGGACTTGAAGGCTATTGAGATTCACCAGTTTGGAAAATATATTATGTAGGGTAAGATATTGGAAGTTGTATATACCAGAGAGCAACTACTTACAGGAAACACCTGTGCCAAGCCCACTCCCTCATAACCAATGATAGTCCTAACTCACACAGTGTAGAGAGTAACTAAGCTAACCTATACACATAACCTAAGTCCGTAGCTCCCAGTGTATGATACTAACAAATATTTGCCATTCCATGCTGATAGTGGTGCCTGGCTCTGCCCTAACCTGGTCTAAGTTACAGAGACAAATGATCTGAGCTCATCCCCTTTTGCAGTCATATGATGACTCATCTACCTGCAAATTTGGCAAAGCTCCAGAATCATCTGTGTAGCTTGATTCAGTACTGAGAGACTAGTACACAGATTCCGTTTCTAAAAAGTGCAAATATCCACAGTTGCTCGAAAGCTAATATCTGGTATTACCAGAGGAGGTGAAAGTTTCGCGAAATTGCAATGTAAATGAGACATTTAAACCTCAATTCACGCGCACGTCATAGAGCCAATCGCGGTGTCTACCTTCTTATCTATTCTGATAAAATAATGAGTACTGTATCCAGGCTGACTCCTTGTGGAAGGATCTTGAAAGGTCTTCGTAACGAGGTGTGGGATATCTTCAATTTTTCCAAGGTCTTACGAATCTCTCTTGACTAGCTAGATCTGTTTGGAATTGATTTGATACAGCTGACACAACCTGCCCACTGAAACCCGCCTTCCTGAAGAACTAGCAATACTCCGGCTACTTCCTGTTGAACTACTAAGGCAACTCGAAATCCCAGTTTGAGAATTCAAGGAAACCGAGATTTATATCATCCATCCCAAACAATACACAGAAACACACCAATTTTGGCAATAAGAAAGTCGGAATCTTTGGGTTTGGGTACAGGCCGGATGCAAGGAGATGTAGTGTGCGGTATACAGAGAGCTCGTCGTCCACCAAAGCTCGCGGCACGCTTGAAAATCAGAGACAATAGCCATGCCACTGTGCGGCAGTTTGCAGTAGTTCACATATTCTGCCCTGTAAACTCAGGCCGGCCCTCTAATATACCTAGTCTTGTTACCATTCAGCTGAGAAAAGATGCGCGAGAGTTATTGGTTGACATAGGGACAATTCTCAGCCTGGCTTATCTTACTCCAGAAGGAGCCCAGCACTGGCTCGTTAACAGCTGTATTGACTTCACAACGTTTAACGAAATTTATTAGTAATATAAATAGGTGTATAATGGATATTTGCGGAGGCATGTATCGGGTGTCATAGCAAGCCATCTATATATAGTGTGTACTAGTATGAAGACAATATATAATTAATAGATGAGTTAAACATAATAACTATGCTTGAGACAGGCACGGGCCACTGAATGTTTGGTAGCACAGGGTTCACATCGGCAGTCTAGGATCAGGAATATGATAATCCTGACGACTTCCGCAAGAAGCTGGCCAAATGAAAGCATCAGAATACAGGGATATGCAGAACAGGGGGGGCATGAATTCCAGATGCAAGGGATGGTTGCTGCGCAACTCAGGAGACAATAGTGGCGTGCAGGTCTTGCCGTCACACTCAGGACGCATGAGAAGAATACCAACATTGCAATTGAACTTAGTATGCATGGGAGGGACAGGACGCAGTGACGATGTCTCTAGCATTAGGACACAAGGTGGGGCACATTAGATACATGTGTTTTTTTGCTGATCTTATTCTTTCATGCTATAAAGTCAGTTGACTCATAGTATCTCACATGACTGTACGATAGCAATTTATCATTATGTTATGATTTGTTGATTGTTTCAATGACTCACAATTGTGCGTCATATGATACAATAACTTTCACACATGACTCATATCATGAGTTATTAGTTTCACACAGGTGACTCATTTAAGCACTTAACCTGTTTTATGAGCTTTGATTAGTTAATGGTATATTGCGCAGTATCTCATATAAGTCATGTGATAGATTTTGTGCTATGACTCACTTATGAGTCATATAAGTTATGTAGCACAAGATGATATGTCACCAGAGTTAGGGGTGTGAAGAAGTCTACTTAAGGCAGGCCTTTAGGCCGGAGAGATAGAATCTTTACCCAATCATCTTACTACTTTTCTCTACTAAGAAGTTGCAATATTATTCTTTTTATCTTTACACTATTGAATTCTACGAATAATCTACTGACAAACTCTGGAAGCCTGTGACTGTTCTAACAGTTAGACGAAGCAAGTCAATAATATAAAACTCTTATGATAGTTTTATATCACGACAGGACTGTTCTATACTATCTAATGCGATAGTGGAACTATCAGATGACAAAGCAGTTCAGTTATATCTGAAGAGATAGTAAGACCTTAAGTAAGTAAGGTTGTTACCTGTTGCAACATAACGAGAGGACAATAGGATTGTTACAACAAGATTGTTTCTACTGTGAGCGTTCATAAGATAACTACTCGAGACTCCTTTTCAGACTTAAGGAGCCTGTATTGACATTTTGGGGCAGCAAGTTACTGATGTAGTAATTACTCTCCTGACTCACTTTTCCTTCACCCAGAAGGAAGTACTTGCCACTGCGGCTACAGCTTGATGCTTGATTCATTAGGATCTCTTGTGGGATTGAAGAAATTCAGATTGAGAAGGTGGCACTGACAAATCAATTGGGAGAAGGATAAAGATAGCAGCTGTGATGAAGTGGAAGAGAATACTAACAGTGAAATAAAGGTGGGCAATCACATTGTTTTCAGGCAAAATTTCATTATTCAGATATATTCCTGAATATGCAATTGACTACAAATTACGGATAGATTCTAATTAAGTCTGTCATAATAAGATTTCCTATTTGTGGATAGTTATAATAGTATAACTTGCAATGTGTATCAAGGAGGTTTTACAAAGGGAGTTCAAGTGCCAAGACCCTTGTTTTTCTGTTGTTGCTATAACAACACACCGTATGTTGATGTGTTAATAACAAAAATTCTGTTATCCTGACATACCCCTGATAACAGTATGTTTAAAATCAAAATAATACTACCAACTACTGTGTATATCTCAGCACACCTTGGGTGATTGTTGTCCCTAAGAAAGATTTTTCTCAGAACAGAATATGGCTAAAGCAAGATTTCAATTGTTCACACTCCTCTCAAGCAGCTATCTATTCAAGTTTTTTATTCGCCAATCTTCTCAAATTGGTAGAATTCCCTTCGGTTATTCAGAATTAGAGAACTACCAACCACAGCCTTGGCACCAAAGCTTGGTTGTTATTATCATGTTATACCAGGTGCAAAACCTTCCTTTTGACCACTTGTTCAACGTAAGAATATAAATATTACAACCCCAACCTACCCCACTTGCAAAACTCTTTGTCAAAGTCTGTTCAGAAAAACCTTTTTCTCAGTCACACAAGAAAACAGTTATCAAAGTTGCAATCTTTCGTGAAAGTCTCTTCAAATTTTCTATCATTATGGGGAAGCATTGCAATTGAAATTACCTTGAACCAAGGAATAAATGGTCTCTATGGTCAATTGTAAAGAAAGCCTCAGAAGTATTGATCTAGTCACAAGTTTATGGCTGAAGTCCCTGAAGCACAGAATGGGATTTGACCAGCTTATAAGACTACAATACGACCATCTGGGCTCTGGGTTGAGGGATTTGGTGGATTCAAAATGGCTTTCAAAGACAGAGGAACATCGCTTTTTGATTTTGGACTTGGCCTGAATATAGATCTGTCATATAGTGTAAAGAAATTGCTTGTTCATCTTGCGAATGAAAGGATTTACTATTGGCTTATAGGAGCAGAGGCAGAAAGATAAACTCAAGGACAGAAGGGTTGGAGTCCAGACAACTGCCATAGTACAATGTTTGATTTTCAACTTTGTGGGCAGCCTGGATCAGGTATCCTATTCTTGACAACTTGGCTAATAAACTTACTTATCATATGGTTACTAGGGAAACAGTTTTTTCTCCCTTATTTACTTGTTTGCAAACTGAACAAGCATCGGCTCCTAGTATATCACATTACAGAAAATGCTTGTTTCCTTATTGAGAGAAGCTGTAGGAATGAAATCTGGTTTTGTTCATTGGTATGCTGTTTTAGACATCAGATGCAAATGCTATGGATATTAACTAATAAGGGAGTTTAAGATCGAGTATTAAATATGCAAAATTCTGGTTAGTTTACTGTATGGGTAGTATTCCCAAAAGATATTGAGGTTTCTGACTAGTAGAAAATGGACCAATCTCCTAAGGTATATTTTATTAAACAATGTGAATAGGCAGAGATTATTGCAGCTTATCAGGATTACTTCTATCCTTGTTTATCAGGCTATTGATATTGGTCAAACATCTATTATTTTGTCTACATACCTGTCTAGAAGGTTTACATCAGTCTAAGAGTTCCCTAGTAGAGCTTGACAGCAGTGGAGATATGAATAGAGTATACAACATATCTTAATAATGTTCCAGAATGCTAAAGGTCAAAAAATATCGCATATTGAACTTATTGAATAAGCAATCTTTGATGCTATTGCACACCCCGGAGCATCATTAATTGAGTCTGATATACGCTGATAATACCTGTATTGCAGTCAAGACAAACTGGACTACTGTTAAATCAACAAGAACTTTTTGATCATGAGTATAAGTTTCACCTGTCCTTTTAAAAAAATATTATTGTTAAATAGTTGTGAAAATACGATACAATGCTATATGTTTGACCATATCATTAGTGTGCGTGTGAGGAATATGAAGAAATTGAGAAAACAACAAATATAGTGTGTTATAGCTTAGAGCGGCCAAAACCCCCAATTAATTTTGAGATGACAACTTGACGACTATTCTTGATGATTATTGGTTTTAGTGCGGTTGCATGAACCTGTCTGAGAACTATCAATATTTGTAAGAAATACTATAAGAGAACTCTTGGAACCTATAATTTACAGATATGTATGATGGTATAGGTTGTGCACAACTTACAGTTGTGAAGTAGAAGCTAGCCCTGGGAGAAAGTAAGTTCTACCCTTATTTGGGTGTTTTCTGAAAAGTGTGACTATGCATGCAGTGGAGGAAAAACATAAGAGAAGGATTTAATGGTTTGTTCCCTATCCAACATCTTCTGTATATATAATACCATATATTACAAACTTTGCATTTGCCTTTGGGTATATTTGTTCTTTATCTGCCCTACATTTTCTCCATATTACTATTTGTTCCTACTTGCCAGTAGGTAAACTGGACAGAATCTCAACCATGACGAGCTTCCTGGAGACTACCTTAGTGAGGAACATAATGGGATTTCAGATTAAATTACTTATAGTAGTTGTAAAGCCTTAGAAAAAAGTGCTTTCTGAGGCATCAGAAACGATTGCTATTATGCGACCCTCACAGAGAGAAGTAGCCTACATGAAGTATATAATTACCAGGTAAACAGCATATACTATCCATAACAAGACTCTGAAAAGGTCCCAGCAGGATTGCCTCTTATTATATAAGTATCTTTTAGAGCAACCTGTACTCTGAGGTACAGCAGATACATTTTTTCAGGATTACATTTATGATCATGATTGGTGGTAACTCGGTTGGAAATTTGCTCGACAAGAAATTCCAATATGTGGAGTAAGCCAAATGTCCTCTGAATCCAAAGCAGTACCACCCAATCTTGCAGTACAAACAATCTTACAAATCCAGATTATCTCTTGAAGCAAGTTAACCCTTCTAGAAGAAAAAGCCTCCCAGATCTTAGTATGGTAGAAAAGTAGTTTATTCCTTTCAGCTGGAATTATAAGAAGGTTGATTTACTGCTATTTAGTAGGAATTCAATGTTACTGCTTTTCTAAATTACTATCTCAAGGCAGACATGACATTAAACTATGTGCAATTTGAGAGCTACTGAATATATTACCTGAAACAATCAAGCTGGTTTATCATCATTGTTGTTCTATAGAGCCATGAGAACAACAATGCCCAAAAGCAAATACTTAGAATATAGAGGATATTAGGCCATGATAATCAGAGCTACAGATCAAGCATTTTTACCATCCTTTTTCAGATAAAAAGAGGCAATTGGTTGCCCTTCTAGTGCCCCTTGAGAGACAGGGGGCACAACAGCCTGCAGATGATAAATGAGGATGATTGCCATTAGCTAGAAGGAAACAGTTACAATTATGGATATATGATTGTTTGAGATAGCAGATGGTTTATGAGAATCGTGAGTTGGGTTCTGGTTTAACATATTCTTGAAAAATGGTGATAAGGAAATGCGTTGGAAAGTGAAATGGTAAACAAGGGTCTCTTGAGGGAAAGCCAAGTGTATTGGTAGCTAGGTATTGGCATTGCTTACAAAAATCCAGTTTACTGTATGTGGGGTTAGCAGATTTTCTGGCACCATATATATGATTCCAGCTAACTTATAATCTGTTGTTTGAGCTGAACAAATCCCTCTCACAATCAAATCCTCTAACCTCAAAATATATTTGATGGCCAATAACAGCAAACAACAACCTGTAATGACCCTACAGATAGGTAGCTACAGTGGACTAGACTCAGGCCCGTATGGTATACCATATGGTAACCATATTGAGGATAGGCAAGTATACTTAGTATACTACCAGTAGACATGAGTTGGTACAAGTGTCTACAAAGTGACCTGGTAACATAAGGTTAAACAGAGTAACCTAGGTAGGCCAAAGTTACCCTACTAGGCAGGGTAACCTTCGGAGAGTATATTCGCATAAAGCTAAGGACCCATAGTAAACGTTGGACGGGTCTTCGGGGCAACATTATATGTGGTCGCGCGGACTCCCAAAGGAAATAAAGGCATAACAGGGTGAAGTTACCCTACTTTAGAAACATGATTACCCTACCTTGGGACTCCAGTTACCCTACTGAGGTACCCCGGTTACCCTACCTTCACCGACAAAGTCATCTGCGGACCTGGGGGAAAGTTATCCCACTATAGTGGGGCGCTCAGATGTTTATAGGGCCGGTTCGTATGGTACAAAACGGACTACTGACGGAGCAGGAGTGGTCCGAACCTCCTGTAACCTTCAGGGGATATTTCTAACACCCCCCTGTGGCCCCGGCGTTGGTACGGCGCGACGGCAGTGTACGGCTGTGTAGTTGTGTGCTTCCTAGTAAAGTGAGATCCATAGGAACGCTCCCACAACACCGTATGAGTTGTGGCCGTCCAACCGACCAGAAGCGGTTCGCAGGATATATAAGGGGTGTGAGGGTGACTGCCTCCTGGGGCGCCACCAGGATAACACCTGGGAACCACCTACGGGGGTACTTTGGCCTCCGGGTAGTTGTATGGTTAACAGTACTAGAGGGCTTGGGGCTGACCGGGGAAGCTGCAAGGCTTCCAGGACAACCACCCCAAAGCCAGTCCCAGGCTACCCCGTGAACTGTAGCATTACCATGGGTTATTAGTGGACTCTAGAGGTGTGAGTCTTGTCACGATTTAAGAGGGTCCCGCATGGTTGACTGTGGGTAGTGCCCATGCAGTCAGGCAGCAGGAGATTTCTTATCGTAGGAGCATGCAGTCAGGTTTAGAAGCTTAGTATAGCCAAGTAGATTTGCCGATGGACTGCGTAGCTTGTATAGACGAAACCACCGCTCGGCCAGTGAGTCCCTATAGATATTATCTCTACGGTGGACATGTCAGTCGGCCACTGATATGCTACAGATAGGAAAGAGTTTTTGCTTATGCAGATGTAGTTGGAGAGACATCACCGGAAGCGCTTCCTATTTGTGGAGATAGTCAATATCCGAGCGGTCCGACTGCCTCCGAGTATTAGTTCATTTTGGCAGGGGAGTTGGACAGTCCTGAGCCGACCAGGGTGCTCGCGAAAGGTCAGAATAATTAACAAGTATCCTCTGGCCTTACATTATTCTACTTAACTAAAGCGAGAGACACCCTATTCTGATAACCAACGATCCTCAAGAGAACTTATTGCGTGAAGCTTTCAGGGTTAACGATATTATGTTTTTACCACTTGATTCTACTTTGAATTATCTTTATCTTTATTTTTATCCTTACTTCTACTTTGAGTCTTCGGTGCAGTCGCAATCTTAGGATCCGTCTTCCTACAGGGTGCCCCCGTTACACAACCAGTATTGTCAAGACTTCAAACCACCCATTCAATAACCCTGTTTATTTGAACCAATTTCTGCCTTATACTGAACTTTTTAGAATCATATTGATATTCTTCATAGTCCACAGTAAATAATTCCCATTAAGTAGTACATCCCACTATGAGATATTCTCAGTGTATAATAGTGGGAAAATATCTTCATTGAAACCATTATCTAGCATTTGCATATGCAAATCCCACATATTCAAATATTAATACTGATATTCTATATCCTCCCCAAATAAAGTGAGAATGTACCATTCAAGTATTGTCTCCCACCAATAGTGTCATATTCCCATCAGACTATGATTGTTCAACAAGGTTATTCTCATAAATCAACTGGGAAATTGGTATTAATATGTCAATTATAATGAACGAGTTACGATTTCAGATATCCTGGTTAGTGGGAAACACTATTTGCTGAAAGAACTTAGTTCTGGTAGCTTGTTACTAATGCAAGATACAACAAAATTTGTATTTACTTGTACTTATTGTCTTTCTACTTCCTTAGTTGGCCCAGAGGTTGCACTGGCATCCTCAAGTACATCAAAAATATATGGGCTATTAATAATATTATTTGATATACGCTTCTTTCTCCTCAATGTGTCCAGCTTGGCCAATTATCGCAACATTCACATAAGGTTTCATCACCCCAAAACAAGTATATACTATTATCTAACTATGATCAACATCAGCAAAAACGGACCCTGTGTCTGATCCGTCGGCGTTGCGTCCTGACGCAAGCGACGCATCTCCTGCGTCCCATGCGTCCTGTGCGTCCTGACTTGCGTTGCAACGCCCCGCCACATCCCACGCTTCCAGATGCTACCTGGCAACG
>Ga0307517_10006836_pt1 | contig 16776 bp, 13 predicted proteins | sample 23_EM_MG_FD_194515 | JGI IMG/M metagenome (GOLD analysis project Ga0307517, IMG submission 194515) | Populus trichocarpa ectomycorrhiza microbial communities from riparian zone in the Pacific Northwest, United States - 23_EM | ecosystem: Host-associated > Plants > Roots > Unclassified | place... | reverse complement strand
CCCGTTAAACTCGCTATTAATTATTTATTTCATCACAACACATTTAATTCGGTGTAATTCAAACAAAATTTCAACAATTTACAAACAAATATAATTTGACAAAATCTAAAACAAACTATAACAACTACAAAATTATACATTCATACTACAAGTTTCTTTGACAAATAACAATCAAACAAGTACATACGTTAACAAAATACATATACTAAAAAAACAATAAAATTCACATTTAAATGTTAAAACTAAAAAGAATAGATTTACTTACAAAAAAATGATAAAATCCACAAGAAACAGATATTGTGACCACGTACAAGGTATAAGAAACTTGAGTGCTTGTGTTGAAAATAGTGGAGAGTTGGGATAGGTGGTTGGCTGTAGTTTGGGAAGGGAGAGGTGGGATGGGAAAGAAGAAGAAGGAGAAACAGAGGAAGAGAGTGTCGGCAGAGGGGGTGTATATAATGGTTTTTACCGATGGAATCACCGACAGATACATTCCGTCGGTGATTCCATCGGTGATTCCGTCGGTGACGGTGCCATGTCACTGTACAGCTATCTCAGTTTGAATCCCTTGGTCATTCCATCGGTAAAATCGTCTGAACAAACTCCACGTCACCACGCCGTTGCATCTTTCCAAACAAAATGTATAGTCCGTTGGAGATACGGTTGGTATATACCGACGGAATATTACTGTCGGTATATACCAACTGTATCTCCGACGGAGTTAGTCCGTCGGTATTTACCGTCAGATTTTGAGACGGAATTTAGTCCGTCGGTAATAACTACCGACAGAATATTTACGTCGGTAATTTCGTTGGTTTTCTCCGGTTTTTTGGTAGTGACTATATATAGTTATAACACAGAAAAAAGAAATAACAATCTATGTGGATATAGACTATAAAAAAATATGAAGTGTTAGTATAGTTATTCCACATCGAAAAATAAAAAAATAATGCTTGTGGATATAAGTTAAAAAAAAAACATGAAGTGTAGTATAATTATCCCACATTGAAAAGTTTTAAAAAAATTCATGTAGATACAAACTATATATAAATATCTTACATTAAAATATTAAAAAACAATTTTTATAGATATAAGCTATAAAAAAATATATGATACTAAGTCGGGTTTCATATGAGTTATGTGGTATCACCAAAATTTTAGGTTCATCTAATCTAATGGTTGCTGAGTTTGACCTGTGTAATTGCAAGCCAAGTTTTTTATGAGTTAAAACCTAACCAAAATCCCATGAACCTGTCGAGCCAAGCTATATTTCATAACTATGCTATCAACAGCCAAGTACGTAGGCTCTCGAAATGCTGAAATGGCCAAGAACACACACGAAAGTGGATAAAGTTAGAAACGCAAGTCAAATCTGTAACCTTGCATTTGCATCAAGGAAGGTTCCCATCCAGCCTCTAAGCTGAAGCAGGAGTACTGAACTATGAAGAGGTGGGCTACCATTTGGAAAGCCCAAAAAGTTGCCATGTTGTGAAGAATCCAAAAAAAAGGTGGTATGGCCATGTTGTGATATTCCGGGAAGCACTACACAATTATTCCTGCAGTTCTTTTTGGGACCAAATCTCTGCACAGCCAGAGGCCCTAGCATTTGCAAATACCATAGCCCCCTTTAAAAGCATCCAAAATCTTCCATAAAGCGGAAGAATTAAATATATCCTTTTTACTTTGAACAAGACATTTCATTCTTATTTTCTTTTATTACGTGGTAAGGGACACTTCTCTTCTCTTCCCCGCTCTCTACAAATTATCCCCATCTTCATTATATATATGATCTTCCCTTTCTTTTTTTTTCCAGTAAAATACTAGCAGGAAGCATGTCTACTACAAATTACATTTTGCAGAAAACAACCTATACATCAGAGTTCGTGCTTCAATATGTTAATTTTAATACCTTCTTCAGTATATAGATGGATGCAACTCCAAGAATCTATTGTTATTTGAAAGAGTCAAGTGAAAAAACCGTGTCAATTATTTGGAAAATATATATACTCTCAAATTCCTAATGTTATTTTCGTTTTTAAATTTTCTGTGGCCAAGTGCTACATATTATATGAAGTATGTGATATTCAACAATATTGGATGTACGGATTCATTGATAAAAATATTCATTAAGTAACACAAACAGACAAACGAAATATAATTTAGTGGTTATATATGCGACAGTAGTTTTTCAGAAAGAAACAGATCGATCGAGTTTCGTAATTATAATTTATTTAGTCGTTAGTATTATGGAATAAAATTATCTCTATTACGTACATAGCAAAAACCTAAAGTAACTCCTGAATAATATATAATCTCAGTCAGTCGCAAGAAGGGTCCATTTCAAAGTTAAAGCTTATTCTTGTCTTCTCATTCCTTGTGGTATCTTTATTCCCTTTAGAAACTACGATGAAGCTGCGTAGCTCTTGTGGATTTAACTTTATTTCATGCACATCCTATAGAAGAAAAGATGGCATGCACGTTACTCTCTCTCTCTCTCGATAAACACGTTTCGACTCTCTGTATAATGTGTATACATTGTATAGCATAAAAAAGGTCGAATCTGGAATAGAATAAAGAAATAAAGAAGCTTCCCAAGTAGCAAAAAACAAAGGGACTGACTTAAAATGTAATTTAAGTTACAAAGATTCCTTATTTAAGTATCTCAAACAAGCATAACTAGACAGAAGAAACTGATAGAGCCACCCTTTCAAGAGTATGACAACCCAATTTAATAATATCAAGAGCATAATTTGAAGTTTGGAGGCATGAAAACTCTAGGAAAGTAAATCTTATTCCAATATCACTTCTCATTAGTCACTAGAAAAGTTTAAGTTCTAATCCGAGAACCGCCATATCCTATTGTCTATTGTACTATGCTTTCGACGTATTCTAATATGATACCTTTACATATATTTGCTTTGGAAATTAGAATACAACGAGATTTTACCCCATATATAGTCATCACAAAATTCTTGTTCTCTTTAAGCTCATTTTTTGGACGCATACATCTTATTTTAACATTTATTTATTTGCACCTAAACCAAACTCCTCACTTAACACCAATTTTCTTGTTAATAAGCTATAACTCAAATAATAATAGTATTTCTCCTCCTTAAAAACTTTTGAGCTTGAACCCCTTCTATATAATAATAATAATAATAATAAAATAAACAACACCCTTCGTCTGCATCATCCAACTAAAGCCGGCTTCTGTCTAAAAATATAATGTTAAAAGTAGTAGTAACCATTTGGCCTTCCGAGCTCTCATTAATCATTAACGTCTTAAATAGTTATAATAATATTTTCTAACATGTCATAATATTACATTAAAATTTCATAATACATAATATATAAGACCACGGAATATATGATTTTAATACATTCACTTTCCCACTTCTCAGATATTTGGCCTCACAAAGGTGAGATATTGAAGAGCATTAATGATTTGATGAAATTGTGTGGGATTAAAAAACAAGGAATCGAGCAACATAGTAACTTTGAAGGCAGAAATAGGAGTATCAACAGGTTTGCAAGAGGTCATACCAGCCCGAGTAAGGATGTCGAGAATATACTTATGTTGTCGTAACATCGGACCCATACTGGTGGACTGAACCTCAATGCCTAAAAAATAATGAACAATAGTCGCGAAGCTTGAACTCTATGCTCAGCAACTGTATTAGATGATGAAGCACAGTAGAGTCATTACCTGTAAACAGAATATCATCAACATAAAACCAGAAGATAAAAGATATTAGCACCCACAGACAAGACAAATAAGGAGGTGCCATCCTTGGAAGCGTGAAAGCTAAGAGAAAGCAGAAAATCATTCAGATGAGTGTACCACGCCTGCAGGGCCTATTTCAAACTATATAGAGACTTATACAACCAACACACATGAGAGAGAAGGGCACAATCAACAAACTCTAGAGGTTATTTCATGTAGACCTCTTCGGTAAGAACTCCATTGAGGAAGGAATTATAGATATTGATTTGATGAATCTTCTAACCACGCGAAACCGCAATTGAGAAGACTAACCTGACAGTGACAATTGTCTGCTTAATGACAAGATTGAAGGTTTCAGAGTAATCAGTGCCTTCTTGCTGAGTAAAACCTTTAGCAACGAATCACGTCTTATATCGCTCAATGCTTCCATCAATATGGTGCTTTATCTTATACACCTAACAACTGCCAACAACATTTATTGAAGGATGAAAAGGAACCAAGGACGAAGTGTTGTTAAAGCACAAGGCCTGAATTTCATCTCGCATAGCACTATGCCAAGCCTTATACCTATCAACATCAAAGAACACAATGGGTTCATAGTTGGGAGGAGAGATTACTTGATAGATAGGGGCAACAGAGGTGGCTACAGACGCCATTAGATGTGCAGTCTTGAGCAGTCATGGACGAAGGACCATGGGATGCTGATGAGCGGCAGGACGAGATAGAGGAGAACCTAAACCTGTAAGCTACTAGAGATGATAAAAGGAGAGATCAACAATGAGTTGTAGATTGGTTAGAGAACCTAACTGAGGTGTGGAGCTTGCAGCAGTAGAGCCTAGAGAATCTGTGGCAGAACCAAGAGTTTCTGCAGTAACAAACCTGGAAACATGCAACTGTAAAGGAGGAGAGCTTGTTCCTGTAGAATGATCATTAGAGAAACAAGCAGATGGTGACATAAGGGCAGGGCTAGGTTGTGGTTGGATGATGGCAGACATGGTTAGGGGGTAGGTTGTTTGGTTTAATGGTTTGGTGGACCGACGGGGCAGTGTGGTAAAAATTTAGGGAAGTTATTAGGGTTGGCAAGTGTGTAGGCTGTATAGGATAAGAGGAGGTGTTGGGGGTGTTGTGCTATCTGTTTAGATTTTGCAAAAGAGAACACATCTTCATGAAATCGGATATAACGGGAGATATAAACACGTTGAGATGCAAAATTAAGACAACGATAACTAAGATGAAAGGAACTATAACCTAAGAACACACATTGAGATGAAAAAAAAATCCAACTTATAAGCATGATATGGATGTAAAAAAGAAAAACAAAGACACCCAAAAGTACATAGAAAATCATAATCAAGAGTACGATGAAACAAACATTCAAAAGAAGATTGATTTTGGAGGACAAGAGTAGGCTTGCGATTGATAAGATATATTGACGATTCAAACGCATAATTCCAAAACCGTAATGGAGCACTACATTGTCCTAGGAGGGTAAGAATATTTTTGACAAATACCGATGGTGACGCTCAATAGTGTCATTTTGCTCATGTATATAATGACAAATTAGCCTGTGGTGAGTACCAATAGTTTGAAAAAATTGTTTAACTTATGATATTCTCCACCCCAATCAATTTGAATTGATTTAATTTTGTGTGAAAACCAACACTCAATAAGCATTTGAAAATGATGGAATATAAAAAACACATTAGATTTTTCAATAAGAGGATAATACCATATATGTTTTGTATGTACATCGATCAAAAAAATAAAGTAACTAAAACCATAAGAGGAAAACATAGGAGCGAGCCCCCAAATATCACTAAAGATTAAATCAAGTGGAGTAGTAGTTTTGTGACTCGTAGGTCTCAACGACAGACGTGACGACTTGCCTAGCGGACAAACTTGACATTGTACAAGAGAGCATCTAGAAGTACAAGCTATTTTATTTTTGAAAGCTAAAAAAGTGAAAACATAGGAAATAGGATGATGTAATTGACGATGCTACATATCATTAGTTGCAGAAACACAAGGAGACCAGTAAACATGAGGAATGGATGTGGCAGAAGACTTAGATAGAATATAGAGATCATCGTTACTCTGATCTAAAATGAGCATTGCCTTAGTGGTGAGATCATTTACATAAAAAACATATGCATGAAATTCAAAATAAACATTATTATCACGATAAAATTTCTGAACAGAAAGTAGTGGTTTAGTAATATGAGGAACATGAAGAACGTTTGATAAGGTAAATGTGCGTTTTGAGGAATGTAACATGGTATGTCCAATATTGGATATGGAAAACCTTTACCGTCACCAACATGTAAATGAGCATTACCGAGATAGGATGCAGATTCGGTCAGAGTTGCAAGATTAGGCATAACATATTGGTTCACACTAATGTTCGGGAACCAAGTAGAAGCAGAAACATTACCAATAATAATATGGGCAGAAGGTTGTTATCCTTTTGCTACAAAACTAAGCTTATTGAGGGGTTGTATGGCCAAAGAAGAAGTATAGCTGACACTTGATGTTCTGCTCAAAGGACTGGTGAGGAGACCATTGTGAAGAACTAGAGAACCTTCTGTTCTGTTGCCAGTTGCTCTGCTTCTAGTCGGTGGGAGCAGAGCCCTGAAAGCTATGAAAATTAAACTTGTGTTGGTGGATGTGGCGGTTGCTGTTGGGACGTATTTACCACAAGAACGACCTCTATTATGGTTGAAGTTGGGTTTTTTTTATATTTGGCAAGATGGGCATAAGGCAGTAAAGACGATATGGGAAGTAGAGGTGGGTTGACAGTCATGGATAGAAGGGAGGTCTTGTGTATAAACTCATGGGTAAGGAGATAACTATGAAGATCAATATATGACAACAATTTTGCCGTGGTTACCAAGTCTTTGAACTCACCATGAAAGCCACAGAACACATACAGGTTGAAAACTTCAAAAGCGATTGGTCGGCCAATAGTAACCAATTCATCAAATAGGGATATTGCGGCCAATAGTAACCAATTCATCAAATAGGGATATTGCTTGTTGCATATACATACAACTGAAGCATCACCTTGCCAAAGATCTTGAAAAGACCCTTGGAGTTGTATAATACGAGAATTAAACGAAGAGGCGAGAGCTTGCTCAAGAGTGCACCAAACACAATGAGAGATCTGACAATCTATCACAATATACAGTACATCCATTGAAAGAGAGGAGAGTAATACGCTCAAAATAAGTTGATCCTATTGCTTCCAACGAAAAAAAGACAGGTTGATGGCCGAAGGAGAACCAGCAAAATTGTTAGAAACATAAGAAGGGGACACGACATGGAGCCATCAACAAAGTGGAAGACACCCTGACCAAGAAGATATGACTTCATCTGCATTCGCCAATAGAGATAATTAGTGTTCATAAGCTTCAACAAAATAACTTGCTTAGTGTTAGACAAAAAAACTATAGCTGGAGTTAAGGTCCCCACAATTTGAAGAGGAATGATAGAAACATGAGAAGAGGAACCATTGTTCTGCTCTGCAAGATAGGGAGACTGTTGTTGTGGGAAGGAGGGGCCATTGACAGCAACCTGTGAGTGGCCAGCCAGCTGGGCTGCAACGCCGAATTGGTAGAGGGAGAAGTTGACAGCAACAATAACAGTAAAGTCCATTAAGGAGAAGGAGAGAAGAGTTTTAATATGTTAAGGCTCTGATATTAAGTTGAAAAGAAATAAGAGGCTTAACCTATTAGTTAGCCAACCATTTCTATTTATATGTGTAGGGCAATATACAATAGTAAAGGTAGAGATTACAACACTAAAGTAGTCCTAAAATATTTCCTATACATATACATTCCATAATAGGTGCAAACTGACTTCAATAGAGTTATATGAAGAAACTCATATAAAGAATGGGGAAAACGAGGAAAGGGAGAAAACTTTTATCGATAGAAGAGCGAAAGTGTTCGCTGTAAGTTTTCTTAATAGTTATTATTGCCTTACAAATGTTTATTTGTATCATTAATATGAATTTAGAAATTTAACTCTTTTTAAAAAATTTATAAGATACATATAATACTCGTATGATTATGAAATTTAGTTAGGTCACTTCCACCCACCCTCTACATGATCCTTAATTATGGTTGGAGGCTGGTGCAACTGATGGACTCGATATAAATTGAGTTTATGGTATGCCTACAACATTAACCTAAGAAATAAAGGTAGGTTGTATTGTTTCAATTGTAGGAACATCATATTTCAACCCAAACCAAACATCACCGGGTGTTAATGAGTTGGTCCAAAAAAGGGGTGAGGAAGAACTATCTATGTAGTTGCCCAATTCAAAGGAAGAAATAAGGGCGTGGCTGAAACAAGAAAATAGGATGCATTGGGAGCAATAACATGCTTATATGACTTCGCATTTGCCTTTCCTTTATGGAACCTTCTGCGTAGGATTTTTCCTCCCCCTCGACCTCCACCTTTGTTGGAATTTATGTCTTATATAGAAAATGTTTATGTGAAATTTTTATTAATTTTTTTTTTGTTGTGGAGATGTGTTTATGCTATGATTGTGATTTTTATTGTTGTTGCTAGTTTAGGGTGAGAAAAAAATACATTTGGGTTTATTTAAACTAAACAATAAAAAAATAGTGAAACACTAATGGAATTATCGATGAACATGGAATTCTGTCAGCCATTTCGTCGGCGATGTTCGCACAAATTTTGTTGAAAATTTACAAAAGGTTTAGGCATTTTTAATGGAATAAGCAACAGATAGTCTATTGGCATTTAAGATGCCAACAACAAAATGAACGGTAAAAACTTATTTTTTAACGCAGATATTTCATCAGCATTTTTGTTGGCATTTGAATTGCTAACAGAAGGTAAATCCCCGATTAGAAACGTGCTAATAAAATGTTTCGGTCAATAATTCCATCGACAATTTATGCATCAATGAAATGTTTTTTTTAATGTCGGCAAAATATTCCATCAATCTTTTTTAATTTTTTAATAGTGAATATAAACAAATCATAATCACATTTTTCATTGCTGAGAAGAGAGTTATACTTTTACTTTAAGTTGAAATAAGCAGAATAAATTAACAAAGTTTTTCCTGCAATTTGCACAACCTATTCGCTATATATATATAGTTCTGTTCTAATAACAATAAAAGAACTTATGCAGGAGGTGTTAAAAAATAAAATAATAAGTACCGGCACGTAAAGGATGATAGCGTAATCATGATGGTGATGATTTTCATGTACGAAGATTTTGCTTTGGGTCTTTGTTTGTCCTTCTATATTGTCAGTAGAGAGCAGCCTTTCTTGGTTTCCTTTTTCTTTCTTTCTTTGTTTTCTTCTTCTTTTCTTTCTTTCCAACATGGACTGTTGAACAGTTAGTTCAGTTGAGAGCCACTAGACCAACCTATAGGCATGTAATAATAAAGTAAAAGAGCGACCACATAAGATGATCTCTTGGTCGTCTTATAGAAAAGAACATAAGGGTAGCTTCAAGCAATCATGATGATGGCAACGATAATGATAGTGTCTGTAAGGGTTTTGTTTATTCTCTGGTCCTACCCATGATGATCCTGGTTGTCAGGGTCTGGCCAGAAGGAAGAGTACTTCAACCACTCTGCCTCTTGCGGGTTTGTAATGGGTGACTCCTGCAATAAAACGCAAGCTTGTGAGAAATAACTAGGGCTCTGGTATGAACAGAAAATTTTCACTTAAAAACAAAACAAATGAAGCTGCCTCCTTTGTCCTTTTAATCTCGTCCACGATAAGATTGTCTGATACTGTATTATATCGAGAGGACACGCATGATAAAAAGCTTTGATGTCGCTATCATCAACCTTTCTTATATAAAAATATTTTGTTGGAAACATCGAATCTTTCCTCTTGTTATTCAATTTTTGTTTTTAATTTTTCTATCTGGCATATTTCATTTTATTAAAACAAATTAGACAGATATATAATAGTGTTGAATAATCTATTTTAACCCAGAAACTTATGTTACTGGGCTAAACATCAAGAATCCTTTTGTACTCTTAACACACCTAATTTTTCTAACTTAATTAGAAAAATAAGGATGATAGATTTTGAATTTATGATAGCTTGATGAAAAAACTATCTCAAGGCAAAAACAAAACATAAACGATGAGGTTTGAAAACAAAATTATATTATTTGTAGCTATTACAAAAATTTGTAAATTGACAGAAGAAGGCGTTTAAAATCTTAGTTCTTAGACAAATTAAAATGGTCTGAGGGATTTAGATTCGAATTAAGAGGAGAAGGAAAAATTGTTTATCACTCATCCTCATTTGAGAGGAGAAGGAAAGGTGCAGCCCTTGCCTGTTGCAAGGAATTAAGCAGCTGTTAGTAAGTTTGTGATTAAGTTAATGTTTTTAATTTCAATTTACACTGTAATATTGAAATCTTCAACAAATATAATGAACCCTTCCCAGTGAAGTAATTAACAAAAAGGTTCTTCCTAGGCTATTAATGTATGCATCATATTAAAACCTCAGAAACATGAAAGGAAAAAGAAGAAAAGAGAAAAAGAAAAGGTTTCTGATTCCATATCTTTAGTTTAAAAATAACTGTAATCTCAGATTCTCAGCCAGTAATAACGAAAATGGTTTTAAATCAAATTTCTTTTCTTTTTTATTTTAAATATATAACCTTTTTCACCTTTTCTTTATTCTTTTCCTTGCTGGAATTTATGACAAATGGATTTCAGGTTCAAAAAGTTCATACTCACTTCTTTTACATCAGTTGAAGTGCAACCCATTATGAGTTCCTCCAAACCAGATGCAGACCTCCCTCCAAGTTTATGATGCTGCTGCTGCTGTTGGTGCTGCTGTTGCTGCATTCATTTATCCACAATATATCAAGAAAAAAAGAAGAAAAAATCATTATTAACCATCATGTCCTCAGAGAGTTTTGTAAAGTAAGAAGACAGTTTATGGCACCCAACTGAGTAGGCACAAAAAGTTACTACGTAATTTCTCCATATACAACAAAATGACTAACACCCCTTTCTTCATTTGAGGGTGAAAATTTATTCAGGGAACTTTTACTTTCGATCCCCGAATTCCTCCTAAAATTATAAAGGAACAAAAGAAAAACACAGAACATAAATTGCAACTATCAGTGCATTAATTCTTGGGCGGAGAGAGAGAGATAGAGAGAGGAGGGGGAGGTAGAAGGAGAGTCAAGATGCCGTAGCTGGCTCCGATATATATCACCATGGCTATCAACTTCCTTCCCTGACCTTCCCGCACCATGTCAAATTCCATCTATGCATGGTTTTTTCTTTTTCTTTTTCTTTTTCTTTTTCTTTTTTTTTTCTTTTGCCCGATAGATAGGTATTTTAATTTGACGAACAGTGTCCTGAACCTTGTGGTGACATCTTTATGTGAACTGACGTACATTAAAATTTCATGTTCCAGTGCGGAGAAGTTTGGTACTGTTGGGAAAAAAATAAATAAAATTGGGAAGTCATATTAATTAGAATGTGATTCATTTTAGTTGTCGTTAGATTTGAAAGAAAGTTGAGGACATGTAGTTAATAATTAGGTTGATCAGCTTAAATACCTGGATTTCGTTTTGAAGCATTAGTCTGGATACATGATATGGGTCCTCATCAAGAATGATGGAGGTGTGGTGGAGGGGAGATGGAGAGATGATGGTGGAGATCGGATGGGAAGGCCTGCTGATGTGGAAGGCCGCCGTCGCAATCTGGTGATGCACCGTCTGGTGGTGGTGGTGGTGCTGCAGCTGCTGTTGTTGATGGGGATCATGGGCCACATGATGTGGCCTCTGATGCTGCTCCTGAATCTCATCGCATGTGCCTGACGCCGAGGCTTCCCTTGCTACTGAAGCCTCTCTTATCCCCACCTGAAAAGGACGCAACCCCATTAAGAAGTTTGATAGTTAGTCCATTTTCAGACATCTTCTAGTGAAGATCTATTTTATTTTTTTTTACCTTCGGTTCCTACTTTACTTTTTTTTCTCTACATGCCTTTGCTCACTCTATCAGTTTTAATTTTAATATCGGTTTCGTTTTCATTAATGTACGCTGTAACTCACGACTCGGTCTCTTCGGTGGTTTAGTTAGCTGACGAAGATAATCAAGTGAGGTTCAAAGAGATTTTCATGCTGAATTTGCAAGCAATATTGGTCAAAGAGAAAAGTAACACTAGCTAGAGTTTTATTTTATTTTTTAATTTTTTTTGGTTTATTTCTCTTTCTGTACTTTCTTTTATATATCTTGCGTGATACATGAATATTAGAAAGATGCTAGAAACAAGAAGGGCGTTGCATTCATCTGAATTTTTCGAAGTACATAAAATTTCTGCTATTTAGAATACAGTGTCTTTTTTTTTTTTTTGATCAAAATGTAAGTATTACAGTGTCTTTTATATATATGTGTGTGTGTGTGTGTGCAATACATGCAATATTGTTTGCAAATGCTTTGTTGATGAATACATATACGAAAGAATGTGTGAAGATGTATATATGTGTGTGTGTGCGTGTGTGAATGAAAAACATATATTATACCTCATCGAAGCTCTTCCTGAATGGAGTAAAGCCAAAATGATCAGATTTCAATTGATGAATATCCAAGGCAGTGCAACTTGATATTGACGCAGCAACTGGCCCAGTTCCTGAGATTTCGTCTCTTTGAGGAATTATTTCTTTAGAAGAACAACTCCCACTACCACTGTCTCTTCTGCTGCTAGGGTCGCCGCTTCCTTCACCAAGGGTTGCACTTCTATCAGTGTAATTGCATTGCCTTGGCTGTGTCTGATAGAATATCTTAGAAACCACAAGCTCTCCTTCTTTCTCTTCTTCATGCTGACCAAGGTGGTACTGATGCATGACCCAATTAGTCTTTTCGGGTCTTCGATTTTTTCCAAAATTGGTGTAGAGGACTAGGATTTTCTTGCACCCTTTTTGTTTCCCATTCACCATGACTGGCCTTGTCTTGCCTGTTTTGTGCCACCTAGTTTCTCCACCTTGCAAGTCACATTCGGTTTGAATTTTTCTTCTCTTTCTTGTTCCAGTTGTGTAAGCTTTTGAAGGTCTGTGGAAGAAATGCCTGCTTAGCCCATCTCTTGTGACTCCTGCATGGAAAGATTACAGGGAAATCAAAGTTAGGTTCGCTTAGGTGCAACAAACTGCGACGCAATAGTACAATTCTTCCAAAGTCTTAACAAATTAACAAGAGAAAGGATATTTAACGCTTGTAGCAAAGCCTGCCTATATATATATATATATATATATATATATATGTTACTAGGTTTTAATTTATTTTTATTTTTAATTTAAGAATATAATATATAAAATGTCAAAACCTAACAACTTTGAACAAACACTGGAGAGAGATAGGTGATAATTGTTTTGAAAATCTTGACCTGGAAGTTTCTCAGGATGGGTATAACAAATCCCATCTTCCCCTTCGATTGTAGGGATAAACTCATCTATCAGAGGGTGAGACCTCATGTCTTTGGCCTCTACCTTCGCTTCAAGGTGTTCTATAAGCTCTTGGTCTGTTGGATCAAATTTCACTCCTGCTGGTAGACCTAACCAATCCTGCAAATTAACTCCACTCAAATCAAAGTTAAAACAAAAGCTCAACTTAAAAATCTAAAAGGAACAATTTGTCCCAAAGAAATTAATTTATTTATGCCCAAAAAGAAAAGGGAAGATGGGCAAAAAACAAAAAAAAAAAAAAATCTGTTTCGAAGGAATGAATATCAGGAGATTATCCATATTATTACCGGCTTTCCTTCCAGCTTGTGTCCACACCCAGGGCACTGCTTGGATCCACACAACTGATGCTCTTCAAGCTTTGCATCGATGAGATTAGAGCTGCTGATGGAAGCCATATTACTCTTAGTAGTCATGGCTCGTTTTCGATCACACAGCTGATGCTATATTATATCTTCCTTCTCCCAAACGTATAACTCTTAAAATCTTTCTTCAATTTATCAGCTCGGAACAACAGCTTGCTACTCATATCCCCGCGGCTAGCTATATATCTATACAGCACAAATCATGAGTTTGAGATCTGTTGAAATGTAAACTAGCAAGAGGGAAAAGAGGAAAAACAGTACATAATTAATATATACATACACTCCTAGCTAGATGATCATAATTAATATGGTCTTGAAAACCAAAATATATGGATGAAATATGATAAGATTAAGAAGACAACTATAGTAATAGTAGATATTCATTGAACGAAGAACAATGAAATTAACTCAACAACTATAATACTTTCAACACAAAGAGAAGAAGAAGAAGAAGAAGAAGAAGAAGAAGAAGAAGAAGAAGGAATTCGTACCCAGATGAGAAATTAATATTCGCAAAACAGAATTATAAACATAAAATATCTTCGTTAAATAAAGGAAAAGAAAACCAGTTGTGGTAAGAGAGGATAGAAGAGAGAAGGGAATTAAAAGAGGAAACTGTGGCCGTGGGATTTAGCTATAAACCTGCTGCTTTAACCATGGAAATCACCAGAAATCGCTCTCTCTAGTCGCTACTTTAACTGAAGCCAGTGAGATAAAGGAAAAGTAGCTAGGGTACTCACCTTTAAGCCTTTGTTAATTTAAGTAACCTGCTGTAAGCAGTTTATACGAGATAGAAAAGAAAAAAAAAAAAACACACAGTTGGATTTTCTAAAGCTTAAGAACCTTCTCTCTCATACACCTTTTGTTTTGAGGGCTTGACTACAAAAGCAAAAGGCAAGAAACGGATTTCATAGCTGTTATTTAAGCCACCCAATAAAAAAACATACATCTATATAATAAACAATAATCATAATTAATATCATGAAATTAATTGAATTAGGTAGTTGAAAGGTCAGGGGCTTAATTAAGGCAATTTGTATTATTTTTTTATTATTTTTTGAGTCAAGATTTTGAGATAATTAAGTATAAAAAAAACTGAAATTATTCTGAATTTGTAGACTCATGAAAAGGGAGTATTTTTAAGATCATTTGAGAGGAAACTCAATCTTTCGCGTGTAAAAAAAAACACCTACACCAATATCCATCTGGGTTTATATACTATATTAATTGTATATATATAAATCATATATATATAGTATATTATTAATTTAATAAAAACCTAGTATATAAGTATATATCTTGTCTTAATCCTTAAAATTGTTTTCTACTATTATTTAATTCAACTAGTTTGTATCTCTGTGGCTCTAAAGGGGAGTGCAGATATTTATCCACGAGTGAAGATACAGAGAGAGGAATATATGTAAGTGCCAGCTACCTCATAAACAAGGTTTTTGCATGGTCATATACACTTAAGTTTTGTTCAAATTTGGCATAAAGGATTAAACTTTTTCTTCTTCTTCTTCTACGGGAAAAAAAAAAGCAAATTTTGTCTGGAGAGTACTTATTATGGAGAAAGAGAAATACAAGGAAAAAGGAAGGTCTGCTCACATGGGTTTTGGGCTAGAGTGCTTATTACGATCATGATTCTTTCCCATGAATGCTGCACACAGGGAGAGAGAGAGAGAGAGGAATTACGAGGTTGCTTGATATGCAAGGCAAATAAGCAGTGTACTTGATGGACCACCACCAGCCCTCCTTATTATAATTACTAATATAGTTTAAAATCATTATATATACACATATATATATATATACATGCATGTATATATAACAGCAGTAGCCTCATGTGGTTCAGTTTTAACTTAATCCAGTACTGATTCTTCCTTGATTTTTTAAGAATTAATTATAACTTAATACCTATATATAATACTTTTATAAAACTAATTTATTAATTCTCATAATAAAACAATTATAAATGTAATTTCTAAACTTTTCAATCCCTTAATAACTTAGTAACCTCAAGAGGTTAGATTGATAATTAAACAAGTTTGTTCCCTTCTTTATTTTTATTTTTTTTATACAAATCTTGGAGTCAGAATCCAAATGAATTCAATCTTGATTGATACTTTTACCATCAAATAAAAAATATTAACTTGATTTTTTTTATTATTTTTTGACAAATACTAAAAGGGAAAGAAAAGGAGGTAAGACAACAAATTTTAATTAGAAAATAAGGCATTTCTGAAAAGTAATTGAAGATGGTCAATGTTAGTCAAATAACAATTTAATTATTTTTTATAATGGAGGAACTAATTAATTACTTTTGATAAATTGTGGGAAGTAAATTATAATTAACAATTCTTTGTGTTCTTTATGTTATTACTATAGCTGTCTGTCAACCCTAGCTTTGTTGGATAAGTTGAACCCAAAACCCATTGACCCACCCAAAACCCATTGACCCTGGGCTTGTGTTGGACTGGGTTTGAAGGTAGACAATTTAGAGAATTGAACCAATCAATATGGTCATATATGATTGCATCAAAGATTACAAAATAAATTGTTTAGAGTAGGATTTGAACCTTGTTTTGTTTTTATTAACTAAAATAGTCTCATTAACCTTGGATATTATATATGCAGTTTTATATGGGAGAAAATTTTGAAAATAACTCATGTTGCTTATGGGATTTAAATCCATTCCCTTTTCCTCTTCATATAATCTCCTACCACCACTACCAGAAAACCGGAGAAAAGCAACGGAATTACCGACGGAATTTTTCCGTCGGTAATCTATACCGACGGAAATAATTCCGTCTCCAAATCTGTCGGTATATACCGACGGATTTATTCCGTCGGTACTTCCGTCGGTATATACCGATGGAAATATTCCGTCGGTATATGCCGACGGAGTATACAGTTCGTCTGGAAATACGCAACGGCATGGTGACGTCAGGCGATTTTACCGACGGAAATTACCGAGGGATTCAAACTGAGATAGCCGTACAGTGACGTGGCTCTGTCACCGATGGCATCACCGACAGAATCACCGACGGAAGTATTTCGTCGGTTATTCCGTCGGAAAAAAGCATTATATGCCCCCATCTGCCGACACTCTCTTCCTCTGTTTCTCCTTCTTCTTCTTTCCCATCCCACCTCTCCCCTCCCAAACTGCAGCCAAACACCCATCCCAAACTCTCCACTATTCTCAACACG
>Ga0307517_10006835_pt1 | contig 16777 bp, 7 predicted proteins | sample 23_EM_MG_FD_194515 | JGI IMG/M metagenome (GOLD analysis project Ga0307517, IMG submission 194515) | Populus trichocarpa ectomycorrhiza microbial communities from riparian zone in the Pacific Northwest, United States - 23_EM | ecosystem: Host-associated > Plants > Roots > Unclassified | place... | reverse complement strand
ATATTTTCTTTTTTTTTTTGTTTTGGTTCCTTTAGTTTTTTTTCTGCTTTATCAACAAACTTTTTTTTTAACTTGTCTTTCCATATTGCGTTGACTTGGATTTAGACTTTGTGATTTGCTTACTTTCTATTTCATTGTCTTAATGTCTAAAAAACATCTCGACGTTATATTGATGTTCGATTTCATAAAAAAATTATTTTACTACTTGTAAAAGAATTAAAATTTAGGGATTAAAATTGAGATTGAGGCAAAAAAAAAGTTGTCTGTTTTAAAAGGATTGTTTATGCAATGCCTTTTTAACATTTTTTGCCTCAAAAGTTTTGCAACATTCATTTTTGGTCCCTTTTGTTTGACTTAATTTTTTGGTCCTTTTAGTTTAATATTTTTTGTTTTGATCCAAAATTTTGTTTTGTTTCAAAATTTTATTTTGTTGATTTTTCAATTCCTTAGTTTGAGAGAGGAGATAGAAACTCATTGAAAAACAATAAAAGAAAGAGAAAGTTGATGGATGGTCAAATTTCAGTGATAAAACAAGATTTTCTTGGTGTCAATGGATTCTATTTGAAAAGATGAGTTTCATTTAGGTTTTTTACCCCTTATCTTATAGAAAAAAGTAGATCAGGGCGGAAGAAAATGACTTGATTTTGTATTTTTAGATCAATTTAAAGGTGTTTTGAGTTTAAAATTGAATTTTTAGGTTCAAAAACTCTAGCATGAATTTCTGACCACCTCTCTATTAGTCGAAAATTAGACAAGTAGACGATGTGTCATTAGCTTTTTCTTTTTCTTTTTCTTTTTCTTTTTTATTTTTGAAAAAAAAAAGACGGACAACATGTCGCCCACCCTTTTCGCCAAGAAAAAGATTCGGCATGTAGACCAGACCTCAAAGGTCACGCTCATTGACTTTTCTTTGAATGGGTCAGGTGCCTCAGGCCACTCAGGCTTAGCCTCATGGCATCTTTTTAAACTTTAATTTTTTAATTTAAATTTAATTTAATAAAAATAGATTAATTAAAGATATGTGTAGGATATCCAAACTAGAGGTATTCAATTTCAATTGACATAAATTAAAATTAATTAATTATAAATGATTTTATGATTTTTTTTAATAAAAAATTGTTTAATTTTTACTTATTTTTCGAATAAGATTATAATGTTTTTTTTCTAATATTAGCAGGCATTTTTTTTTCAACCCTACATAATTCTTTTATTTTAGTTTTAAGAGAGCATAAACAATTTTTTTGTGTTTACTTATGCATAGGATTCTCCATTTATTTTATTACATTTATAAATCAACTTTTTTTTTACGCTAAAAAAACTTTTCATCCGGCTCATGGCGTCAACTAATTAGTACATGCTACTAATCTGTTCTATTCTATTCTCTTTTCTCCCTCTTTTTTTTTTATTTACAAAACCTCGTACATTTTTTCTAGATTAATTACTAAGAAATGGATGGCATGTTTAAACTCCTTGCATCAGAATCAAGAGTAAACCAAAACCTGTGTCCATTCATATATAATTTATTTGCCTAGTAAACGACTTCAAACCTTTAAAAGAATTTGGTTGTCTATGACTAGTTAAAAAGAACGCAGAGCCTAACAAGTTTTTGGACAAAATATTGCCTACATAATCAACTCGTGGGCATTAGAATTTATCCAACCAATATCACTGCAACCAGGAAATAACCACATCCTGGCATTCATTTGTTTTAGTTTAATTTCTAGAAAAAATAAGCTTGTTTGGATTTACTTCATCTCAATCGCTTGCTTGCCCATGTTGGGGCGACATCGAAGGCCACCTAACCAGGTGACCATCCTGATTTACCAAGTACAGATTCATTTATCATGGTTTAAATAAAGCCAGCATTGTCTGGACACCGTGTTTCCAACTACAAGCATGGTTTTGGTCCAAACTCTAGAACTGATGCAAAATCCGAATGCTTAGCAACCATAGGTGTGAGCTTAAAATACTATCAGTTGGACTCCCACAATTGAGCAGGAATACCCAAGCAGCCGAATCAACTTTATGAGACACCGGAATGCAATAAATTTCTTAAAAACAAAATCACAAAAGGTCTCAGAAAATAAGCCACTGGCTCTCAGTCTGTGAATGACAGCAGTATAAGAAATACAAACAAATCCCAAATTCAGAGAGCACCGTATGAAGAGCTCACGATGACCCGGTGAGATCAAAACAATATAGCCACAATCATCTTAATATCCATAAATCCTCCTTTTGGGGTCCGAGTTAATTAATTTTGACAGAAATGCAGAGTACAGGTTTCAAACACTAATCTGAGTTAATCTTAAGCTGATAAAACTATTTATATAACATATCGGTAGGTAACATATCGTCCTGCTGTTTCACTTGGCCTGATAATCTTAACAACTTGTCCACGCTTCAGCCCGTAGTATCTTGCGATTGGATCAGTTATCTGAATGCGAGGCAGCTGAAAATAGCAAACAAAGGCCTCAAGAAAGTACAAGTACCAAAGGGAAAACACAAACTGAAAAAGATCAACACCTGTCCAACTAGATAATTCTGTATAATCATTCTAAAATAAGAAACTACATTGATTTATTTCATAAGAAATAACTGCTGTCGCCATTGAGGCAATCACTCATGATTGACAAGCATTTAAGCATCTTTTATAAGAGTGCAAGCATTTGAGCATCTTTTATAAGAGTGCAAGCATTTGAGGACGAGGCGGAGGCAGCATACTTAATTTTCTCAAAATAACTTAATATAACAAGTCCAAGAGCTAGTTTACTAGAAAATGAACTGCATTATATAGAAGGTCCAAGAATGTTAGCAGCAAGGTTTAAAATTAATTCTCAAAAATCAATTGTTAAGGTTATCCTGACCTGTGTTTCTTTCACTGTGTATCTCTCCAACAAAGTCTTCTTCTCTTCATTTGAAAGAACTTGATGTTCAGGGACAAGAACATGCTCTTTGATGTTAACCAACAGCTCAGCCTCCTGTTAAAGGAATTAAAAGACGTTAATATTGTATCTTACATTCAGATTTCAATAAAATGGGATCTAATTTGTTCGCTGCCTTCATCTCTATAGCATTATTAAGGCCAACAATCTCACTGTAGGCTACCACCTGGCTCTCACTAATTTGACTAAACTAACAGAACTATAAGTCCTAAAGATGTTTTACAACAACATAAAACTCAGCAACTTTTTATTTTCTTAACCAAAATTCTCTCCAGGCTCATTAATGTTGTTTTGTATTGGGTGTATGCAGTAGGATTAGCACGGACAGCTTCAATGGAAGAATCTGGATTTATTCAAAGCTATACCTTCAGATTTTCTTTGTGCTCCTCTATCACAAAGTCTTAAATCTTGTTCATGTAAGTTTTCCTAATCTAAATCCATATTGAATTTTGTTGTTAACAGGGAGATCCATATACTAGTAGTCTCAGATGATCTGTTCCTTCTCGGATTCCTAGTTTGGATTAAACAAATGAAAAGTGAGTTTTAACTCTTAAGATCATAGTTCTTGCTTACTGTGAGATGCCAATTTGCTTTTAAAAATAGGATATCTTCAGCTGAATAGACTTGCATATCTATTAATTACATGTCATTCAATATTGCGTAGAAGGACAAGTAACTTGGATGGAGAAGGTTCAAGTTCGACACCCTTAATATCCATGAAAGACATCAAGTGTTTGTGAGTCATTCTTACTATTGATGAATTAAAATCAAGATATTAATTTGAGGTAATTGGGCTAAAACAAGGGTAGTTTATATTGCAAGATGATGAGGGACTGTAATTTATCCGGATCTATCCGGAACCATGCAACAGAAATGGCCAAGCTAAAAATCCTGTAATCTTCTTTTCCTGTACTCTCAACTCTTAAAATTGTCTAGTTTTTCATGATTATTAAAGTGTGTTCCTGAGACAAATGGAATTATTCTATACAAAAAGAATTATGCTACGCTGAGAACTTAGATAATTGATTTTCTCATTATTTTGATTTAATTGTTTTCCCCAGAGATCACAGAGGAAATCTTCCACCAAACTTTGATGACATAACTAGCTTGGAGAAATTTAAGCATTTTAAATTCTAGAGGTTGACCAGGGAGACCATCTTAAATTGACTCTCAATGTTTGGTGATGTCTCTAAATACTTCATCTTTAAGTTTGTCATCCAATTATAATAGTATTAAATAGTCACCTGACTCCAGCAATCGGAATTTATTTTTACCACAGCATGAATCTACACCTCCCATGTCCATCAACATAATCAACCATTACAAATGTATTTGGATTGGAATTCACCCACTTCCCAAATAGTTATAGAATATATTCAGATACGAAAAAAGATAACAGCTAAGCATATAGTAACAAAAGAACACCGTAAAAGAAACCACTTCTGTTTTTTTTCTTTACCTGAAAGACCTCCAAGTGGAATTTTGTAGAGATCTCATTGATACAAGTTCGAGCAAATGGGGTCAAATTCTGTTGAACAACCAAGATTGCTCTAAAAACATTCTCGGATTTCATGCGATTAGTGTATGTCTTCATTGTTTTAACACCAACTTTAGCTTCCTCCGGAAAGAAAACATAAATCTGCTTTGTACAAAACCACCAATTCGTAAAAGAAAAATTAATGAATAAATAAATAAAACAATAAAATGAATAAAATTACCTGATCAGAACTATCGTTTCGCTTGGTCTTGTTAATAACAAGATCTTCCCTTTTCATGTTATTACCATATTTGGATTCAAATTGCTCTCTTGTCATTTTAATTTCAAAGTCTCCAACAAAATAACCTCTATCCTTGAGCATTTGCATCACTGTCTTTCTAATTCTTAACAGCCTCTTGATTTCTTCTTCTGTTAAAGTCATTTTTTCTTTTGTTCCTCTTTCACCTGATATAATAAGTATTCACAACCAAACAAAAATCATTCCGAAGTTTAAAACTCGATCAATCAAAACCCTAATGCAAAATATTAGGTTTCAAAAATCCCTAAATATTCGAGAATATATATATATATGTATGTATGTATATATATATGTATGTATGTATATATATACTAGAGAGAGAGAGAGAGAGAGACCTGGAGATCGATAAGGGAGAGTGTAAGGTGATCAAAACCCTAGGAAGGTTTATGGAGGAACGGTCTCGCGCTTTCTCTGTTTCTTTTAGAGTTCGGAAATAAGGGGCTAATGCAGGGGCAGCCTTGATCGTTATTTTGCAGGGTGTCTTAAGCTTGGGTTTTGGAGGGCCCTTTTGGTATTTCGCTGCTTTTCACTTCTCTCCTCGCTTTTTCTGACCTAGTGCAGCCCTGTTTTTCTCATTGTACACTTGCATCCGACCCCATACGTGTATAACTCGATTCACAATTGACCAGGATTTTTTAATCGTGATTGGAAGCATGGTTCCGGTGTGTTTAAAAATATAATTGTGGTTGTTTTTTAAAATAATTTTTATTTAAAAATATATTAAAATTATATTTTTTTTATTTTTTTAAAATTATTTTTAACATCGGCGTATCAAAATGATTTAAAAAAATACCAAAAAAATATTAATTAAAAGCAAAAAAAAATTTTATTTTTTTCAAAATCGCTTTTAAAACGCTATTTGAAAATAGATTAACCCTGTTTATATTATTAGCAATAAATGTGATTTAAAAATACAGAATTACATGTCATTCTACGTCATAATGATAAGTATTAAGGGTACAGTTTATCCTATTTTTTATATTGTTTTTTATTATAAAAAAGTATTAAATTAATTTTTTTATATATTTTTTTTATTATTTTAATATGTTGATATCAAAAATAAATAAATAAACTAAAAAACATTAATATTAATGTATTTTCAAATAAAACATTATTTGCAAAAACACATTGCAGTGTATTATCAAACACAAACTAAATAATAAATCATTAATTATTTGAATAGTCATATATATATATATAATTGTCGCACGTGGGCGCGCGGTGTAATGAGACGTCATGATCGAGGAATCGCAACCTAATTTTTTAGTTCAAGGTTGAGGAGACCCGGATGTACTAATCTTATCAAAAATTTCAAGGATAAGGGACTAGTTGTAGTTAGAAAAGGTATTAGCGTCTCTAGTGCACATTACTCGAAGTAAACTGTATTGTATGGTCTACATATGGTTTAAAGATTTTGATAGGTTCCTAACCGATAGTATGTATATGGCTCAGAATAAAGATTTATTTTCATGAATAAATCTGGTATTTCAAATTTATTATGGACTCGTATGCCCAGATAAATTTTTATGGAAAGAGTTCATGTAAGTGCCCTGGCAGGGTTCACCTATCCTAGAAGATGAAAATGTTTTCCACAACTCTTATATTGTGAAAAAAAAATACTCACAATTAAAATTGATAAATATAAAATAATTCTGATAATTTTTTAATCAAGTCCTGATATTTAAATAATAAGCTACTTGTAGGTCCACCATTTATACCAAAATGTTGACCATTAATTTTCAGAGAAAGAAAAAAAAACTTAAGGTTATTGAAATATTGACCAAATCCTTAAAAAACTTTACAAATTTGTTGTAAAATCCATAAAAAAAAACAAAGAAAATAAAAAATATTTCTAAAACAATGCTAAAACTTTTTTCTTTTTTTTATAAATAAAAATGCAATTTTTGTAAGAATTAAGCTATATGGAACGAGCAGGAAAAAAATTTCATATGCAATTAAAACATTTAGTTAAAAAACTTTTATCTTTTTATCATTTTCCCTTTTTTTATCATTCATTTAACACAAAAATAAAATAAAAAAAAATGCAAACACACACACATATTTTTTTACTATATTTTTACTCACACACCCCACAATTACATGTTTACAAGCCACAAAAATTTAAAATTTAACAATAATTTAAAACACACTAAAAATTCAAAAATTTGTAAAATGGTCCTTCCAAAGGTTGGAAACAGATTGGAGAGATTGTTGGAGACTCAGGAAGCACACTAGAAGATTCTGGGACCGTCGGAACAGTGGTGATACTTCGGCGTCTTGAGAGGCGTGTGATAGCATGGATCGGGCAGCTCTCCCTCTCCTCTTCACTCCTATGTCGACGATGTAACAAAGGGAACTTGTAAAAGCAAGAAAACAAACACAACAAACTTCAGTTCTTTTACTTTTTTTTTCCTTTTTAGATATGTTTATCTCCCACTATTTTTTCTTCAAATGGTCATTAGCGCTGCTATCACAGGTGGAGCATTGTGTGTGGAGAGGGCCAGTTCGGTGGCTGTTGATGGGTCATCAGTTCATGGCTAGAAAGAGAGAAGAAGTCGTTGGCGATGGTATTCACAGTGGCGATAGAATAGTGGGGGGCTATCATGATGGTTGTGAGCTGTGGTGAAGAGGATTGTCATAACCCAATTTTTTTCCCTTTTATTTTAATTATTATTATTATTTTATTTACTAAAAAATAATAATAAAAAAATGATAAAAAAATGGTGATGAAAAACAAATAAAAAATAAAATAAATGAAGAATGAATTAAAATTTGAGTTAAGGGCAACATGATTGGAAGTTTAAAGATTTAATTAAACTCTTGACTAGTTTAATTAATCAAATCAAGGTTTTAATTGGAGAATTGATAAGTTTTGAGACTTAATTGAGCTTGGAATTAATTTAATAAATGAAATCAGTGACTTAATTAAAGAAATATCAAAGTTTGGGGTTAATTGGGGGCATAATTGCAACAGATTAAAGGCCAAGGACTAACTTGTAAAAGGCGCTGAAATGTAGGGGTCCAATTTCAATTTAACTAGGGGCTTAATTACAAAACTTTTAAAACTTCAAGGGCAAAAACGCAAATAACCATTAACACCAAAACGACGCCGTTTCGCCAGGCGCTGTTCATCTTCTTCAACGGACGCCCACCGCCACCATTACACCTGCAATTAATGGCTGGAAGAAACGGCAATGGACTGAGGAAAAAAAAAGAGAAGAACAAAGACAGACGGAGAAAAAGAACCAGGAGAGGGGAGTATACAGAGAACAAAAAAAATAGACAGAAAGAAAGACGAGAGGACGAAGAAGAAAAACACAGAGGAAAAACAAGAAACAGAGAGCAGAGGAGAAAGGCAGTAGGGGCAAGAACCAGAGAAAGCTTGGGTCCAGCCAACCCGCAGCACCAGGACCCTTACCATCATAGTCTTCGTCCGGAGCAGGGGAATTCGAAAGCACAGACCAAAAGCTTTCTTCCCGAACACAATCTCAAAAGGAAAAAAAGGAAAACAGAGAGGAAAGCGAGCAGAGGAGAAGAAAACAGAGGGAGACAGGGAATCAAGGAGAACTGACAAACGAACCACACCAGCAGCAAAATCAAAAGAAAGCCAGAGAACAAGAAAGAAAAGACTAGACGAAGGGAAAGCAAGAAGAGGCTAATCAATCAGCAACCGCACGCCTTCGCCTTAGGCTACCAGGTAAGTTCTTCCTCTTCCCTACTTTGCAAATTCATTTCATTTGTTACTGTGCAAAGGTAATATAATTACCTTGCAACTGTTGCAAGCATGCGTGAATAATTCACGCATGCTCGCAACAGTGCCCAGAGTCACTGGCTTGGGCCAGTGACTGAGTTGGGCCGGCTGGGCTGAGCTGGACCCAGCCCCAAAAAATATAAAAAAAGATAAATAAAAATAAAAAATAAAAAAAATAGAAATAGAAATTGCATGCATTAGAAATAAGAAAATAAATGTGTTTTTATTGATTTTATTCCCTGATGCTAGAATAAAAAAATAATTTTAATGATTTTTTTTTAGCTACGAATTTTTACCAACGCCAGAGTTGGAATTATTCATAGTTGAATTTTTACCAATGCCAGAGTTGAAATTACCCGGAATGGAATGTTTACCAACACCAGCGTTGGAAGTATTTGTAATTAAATATTCACTGATACCAGAGTCAGGAATATTACCAGTGAATTGTCATAACACAAATAAACAAAAAATTTAGCAATTTAAGACAAGATTAGCAATGCAGCTTACCTCAGGTAATATGCACTGGGGGTGTTAATACCTTCTTTAGCCACAACTAGTCCAACACCATAGAATCTCTGCTGACCAGTCAGGGTTCCTAGTGACCATAATACTAGGTGGCGACTCCTTGAACCACATTTTTTTTCCTAAAAAAACAAGATGCCAGATATCTGTTCTTTTTCTATAATCAAGAAATTTTTTAAAGTCGTCGCGATGTCCGAATGTCACAAGGATAAAGGGTTGTGAGTAACTAACATGGAGGTTGGCAGCCATAGGTCGCTGAAGAAGATGGTGGAGGAGACACTGGTTTTGTGTGGCTAGTGATGTTGAGCTTTTTATTGTTGTTGCTCCTCTGCTGGAGCTGTGGGGATAAAAAAAATAAGGGTCACATATTGAAGTTGCTATTGATGGCTTTGAGGTTGGACCGTCGCTGATTTTGGTTTGAGAGAGGAAGGAAATGGATATATGGATTTGTTTGGTTTGGTTGAAAATAGAGTATGATATGTGGTGGTTGCTTGAAACGAGAGGAGATGATGAAGGCCAGTATAATGTTTTTTTCTTTTGTATGCGGTGGTTAGGTTTAGGTATCATGGAAGCTAGAGAGAGTTTTTTTTTTTTTTTTTTTATATTTTCTATTAGTTTTTTTTTATCCTCTCTCCTAAACATCCCCCTTTCTTTTATGTGTGTATAACCACTTATTTATAAATAAAATTTGTTATTTTCTTCCCTTCAATTGTTTGGTCCCAAGCAATCTAAATTTTATTTTGTCCCTTATTTACTTCCTTTTCACTTTTGATCTCTTTGTCCATTTATTATATTTTGATTTTTCTTATTTTTTTATATTTGGATTTAAAAAAAAAAGTAACATCAACATTGACTCAAAAAGCATGTTAACAATTAAATGCATTTGAAAGTAGATTTTTTTTATTTTAAATTCTTTGAAAAACGCTAAAAACGATGAAAATACATCAAGAACATAATTTTTTGGGTTTTTGTTGTTTTTTTTTATTTGTTGGTTTTTTTCAAAAACAAATAAAAAATTGGGTAGCAACAATAATAATTTAAAATGTCTTTTATGTTTGTAGTATTGAATTATGTATTTATTATTTGTTAAATGACATGTATCATATACTAACATGACATGTATCCTTCAAAAAGTATACTTCAATTACGTAATTTATATCTTATACTACTTAATGTTTAATAAAGAGATATTATATATTAAGGGACACCAATACACTAACTTTATATATTTTTAGATAATAATATTTAATTCTCAATTATTCTATACTCGCAATTATAAATTAAACTTTAATATAATTGTCTTAGATTGGTTTTTAAAGGATTTACAATATAATATTAATGTAATAATTGTTACATATTAACAAATTTTAAATAATATAATTTTTGTTACTTATAAAGTAAAATCTAGTTAAAAATAAATAAAAACGTTGGACAATTAGGTTTTTTTTACAGAGTTTATATTCTAAAAAATTAACAAAAATAATTAAAATATAAGATCAGCTAAAGTTTTCTCTTGACTAGTTTTGACCTAATAAAACCAGGTAAAAACTTGAGTCAATTGGAATCGAGCAGTCGATGGAACAATGAGGGGTGTGTTTGGGATTACAGTAGCAATGACGGTTCAAAGTGCTTTTCAATTAGACATGCATTAAAATAAAGTTTTTTATTTTTTAAAAATTATTTTTAATATCAGCATATCTAAACGATCTAAAAACATTAAAAAAAATTATAAATAATTTTTTTTTTAATTTTAAAAAATATAATTTACACCACGTTCTCAAACTCACATGAAATTGACAACCTTTATCCCCTACTCAGATGTCCTCGACCTTGTGCAGAGTTTTTGTTATATATAAAAAAATTAAATAAAAGAAGATAGAGAGCTAGTTTGTTTCCTACTTTTCTAGATTTTACCTGCTTGAAAAGCATCAAATAAGTGTTGGTAAAGATATTCGTACACCATTATTTAACTTCTAAAAGTGATGTGATCAAGATGATAAATTGTTTATTTTATTTAAAAGACAAAAATGATCTTAAAAGAATTTTAAATCACAAAACTACTAGCAAAGAATATATGAATCTTCTTAATTAATTAAATCATGTGATGTTTTGGTTCTTCCTTTTGTTTTTAACTACTATTATTTCATATATCATTTTTGTAAGAAAGTATTCGTGTTTTCAAGTAATTTTTTTTTATTACTAAACAGTTTAGGATAGAATGTGTCAATGTGTAGTATACTTGCTTGGTAGTAAACTTCGAACGAATATAAATAGAAAATGTAATGCATTGATTGTACCATTTGTTATTAAGGTTAACTTGCTCATTACTCAGTGTAAATAAATTGTATACAAACAGTCTTCTAGAATTTCAACAACACATGTTTCCAAAGTTGCACTTATCAATCAAGGCCTCTGAACATATAAAATAGACTCGTATTCCCTCTTCATGACAGATAAGAATCTAAAGCTCTATAAGAAATAATAGACAAGAAAAGGAAAACTATAGAGGGTTCTAACATTGACGTTGACGGGTAGCTCAACTGGTCGGGCTTTAAATTTGCTTTCTAACGGTCATGAGTTCGAGTCCTCTCAGGGTCACTGGAGGCTTACACGATTGTTAACTTCAAGGCTCGTGGGATTAGTCAAGGTGCGCGTAAGCTGGCCCGGACACCCACGTTAATCAAAAAAAAAAAAAAGAGGGTTCTAGGTAGTAGAAAGGCATGGGTAGACAATCAATTCAATTTGGGTTTTTAAACTATGATACTAATTATTTTTATTCTTACATTAACTCGGGTCAACCCTACTTATAACCCAGACCTCAACCAGTAACAAGTTGGGTTTTAAAATTATGATAATAATCATTTTTATCCTTACATGTCTTAGTTGGATAATTTTAAAATTGAGAGTTTTTTACAAAGATATTTTAGGAATAAAAAATAATAAGTATTATCTCTGGAGACATGTCCTTTTTGTACCTTCTATTTTGAAAGTAGAAAAATCCACTCTAAAATTATTTTAAAAACAGATTTATTTTTATGTTTTTGTTTTTGTTTTTTCAACCAAACATATTTATGTTTTTATTGTCTCTATCTTTTTTGTCCTAGGACAGTAACCAGACGTTACTGGCGCTATCTAATATATGCATTACAAAAAAAAAAAGTAAATAAAACAACAGATCTTTTTACTATTTTATTTGTTTGTTTTGTAAAATGTATATAAAAAACACCCTTGCACATTTTTTTATTATAAAGGTTAAGAAAACCTGTTAAGAGGTAGCAGTGATTTTATTACCTCTAAACAGATTATTGTCTCCTTTCTCATGTGTGGAAATGGAAAGAATCAGAGTAGCTGAAAATATAAAAATTCATTTTAAATTATCTTAAAAATATATTTATTTTGTTATACTAAGACACTAACCCAGTATAACCTAGCATATGTTAGAAAAACCCAAAAATTATTTTATCAAATGGGAGAATGCTTTTTTTATCATAAAAAATGAAAAAAGGTTGATAGGTTATCTCATATCTAACACATAATATTGCATCCACATCAAACAACCCTTTTATCTAGAAAAACCCGCACCACATCTATATTAATATTAATGAACATTAATTAATTAATTAATATTAATTAACTATAACTAAAACTTATCAGTATTTCACTAGCACAGACTACTGTACACTATGAGTTAATTCACAGTGCATTGCACTGTTCTGTACTGTAGCGCAGGTACTTTGCACTGTGAGTGAATTCACTATGGACTGCACTGTTTGGTGGGCACATGTGTGAGGCTGCAGCCAGCAGGCCCCAAGCACCAGGCTGGATGCGCGCTCCCGGGGGCGCACACGTGGTGCTTGGGCTGCCTGCCTGGGGGCTGGGCATCCACGACGCACATATGGCGCTTGGATTGCCTACCTGTGTGCTGGTAGACCAAGCGCACAAGTGGCGCTTGGGCTCCTGCCTCAGTGCTAGGCATACCCCTACGCCCGCATGGCGCTTGGGATGCCTGCCTGGGGGCAGGGCACCCCCAGCGCACAAGTGGCACTTGGGCTGCGTTGGGAGTGAGTCATGCATGTGCACCACTTGGGAACACCTGACACTTGGGTCATGGCGCTGGGCTCAAGGTTCTTAGATTCTATGATTCTAAATATTATTATTTGTTTTAGAAATATTATTATTTTTATTATAATTAATATTATTAATAAAATAATTAATAAATTTAAAAGAAAATCTTATTATTAATATTGAAAACATATAATTATTTATATTATAAATTTTTATGATATTTTTTATAAAAATAAAAAGTGAGCCCGTGACGCAGTATTATTAAAAATAGTCAACAATTCTAAGTATTAATATAAAAAATATTATAATTTGAGTTGTAAATATTATATTTTTTCTTATAATACAAAGTATTCATATAAAACATATTATTATTTGTGTTCTAAATATTTTTATATATAATTCAAAGTATTCATATCAAAGATATTATTATTTCTTTTATAACATTATTATTTTTATAAGAATTCAAATTTTTAATAGAAAAGAATATTATTATCTGTGTTCTAAATATTCTTGAAATTAAAAATAGTATTAGTTGTGTTATGAATATTATTATTTTTACTATAATCAAAAGTATTAATATGAAAAATATTATCTTTTGTGTTATAAATATTATTATTTTTATAATAATTATATTATTAATAAAATAATTACTAAATTAGAAAACAATTATTCTTAATATTGAAAAACAACCATAGATTTGATTTGAAAAGTAAAACTAAAAATTACTATTACTATTATTATTATTATTATCATCATTAATAAATTTTAAAAAAGTGTTATTACTATCGAAGAATAACCACGTTGGGACACGTGGCGCTTAGGTTGTTGCTTGGGCTGGGCACACACCCTGCGACCACGTGGCGTTGTGGCTCCTACTTGAAGCGCATGCGTGGTGTTTGGGCTCCTGGCTCAATGTTGGACACACCCCTGCGCTCAAGTGGCGCTTAGGCTGCGCTTGACGTGTCCATGCTCGCGCCCCACTTTGGCACATTTGGCGCTTGGGTCATGCCGTTGGATCCAAGGGGAATGAGTTTGGCGTCACGACCCAAGATTAATGGGTCGTGCATAAGGACACAATTCTAAATATTATTATTTGTTTTGGAAATATTATTATTATTATTTTAATTAATATTCTTGATAAAATAATTAATAAATTTCAAAGAAAATATTACTATTAATATTGAAAACATATTATTATTTATCTTATAAATTTTTATGGTGTTTTTTATAAAAATAAAAAGTGAGCCCGCGGCATAATATTATTAAAAATATTCAACAATTCTAGGTATTAATATAAAAAATATTATAATTTGCGTTGTAAATATTATTATTTTTCTTATTATTCAAAATATTCATATAAAAAAATATTATTATTTTTCTTAGAATTCAACATATTCATATCAAAGATATTATTATTTGTGTTATAATATAATTATTTTTATAAGAATTCAAATTTTTAATAGAAAAAAATATTATTATTTGCGTTCTAAATATTCTTGGAATTAAAAAAAGTATTAATTGTGTTATGAATATTATTATTTTCACTATAATCAAAAGCATTACTATTAAAAATAGTATCTTTTGTGTTATAAATATTATTATTTTTATAATAATTTTTATTATTAATAAAATAATTATTAAATTAGAAAACAATTATTCTTAATATTGAAAAACACTCATAAATTTGATTTGAAAGGTAAAACTAAAAATTACTATTATTATTATTATCGTCATTAATAAATTTTAAAAAACCGTTATTACTAGCGAAGAAAAACCACATTGGGACCTGCGCTCACGTGGCGCTTGGGTCCTGCCTCAGTGTTGTGCACACCCCTACGCACACTTGACGCTTGGATTGCCTGTCTGGGGGCTTGGCACACCCACAACGCACACATGGTACTTGGGCACGCCAAGACCCAACTATCCTTGGGCCCCGCATTCTGCAGAATCCAAAATAGCCTTGGGTCATTGGTTGTGCAGGGACCAAAATAGATTTGGGCTTATGCGAAAGCGCACACGTAGCGCTTGGGCTCCTGCTTCAGTGTTGGGTACATCCCTGCGCACACATTGCCCTTGGGCTGCCTGCCCGGGGCCTGGGCACACCCCAGCACACACGTGATGCTTGGGCTGTGCTAGGCATGTCCATGTCCGCGCCCCACTTGGGCACACCTGGCGCTTGGGTCATGCCGCTGAATCCAAAGGGAATGGGCCCGGCATCACGACCCAAGATCAATGGGTCGTGCGCAAGGACCTAATTCTAAATATTATTATTTGTTCTAGAAATATTATTATTTTTATTATTATTAATATTATTAATAAAATAATTAATAAATTTCAAATAAAATATTACTATTAATATTGAAAACATATTATTATTTATATTATAAATTTTTATGGTGTTTTTTATAAAAATAAAAAGTCAGCCCGCAGCATAGTATTATTAAAAATATTCAACAATTCTAGGTATTAATATAAAAAATATTATAATTTGCGTTGTAAATTTTATTATTTTTCTTAGAATACAAAGTATTCATCTAAAGTATATTATTATTTTAAGTATTCATATCAAAATATTATTATTTTTCTTATAATCTAACATATTCATATTAAAGATATTATTATTTGTGTTATAATATAATTATTTTTATAAGAATTCAAATTTTTAATATAAAAAAATATTATTATTTGCGTTCTAAATATTCTTGGAATTAAAAGTAGTATTATTTGTGTTCTGAATATTATTATTTTTACTATAATCAAAAGTATTAATATTAAAAATATTATCTTTTGTGTTATAAATATTAATATTTTTATAATAATTAATATTATTAATAAAATCATTAGAAAATTATTTTGGTTTAATTTTTATGAGGTTATCTCAACCTCATGACCCAAGAATAGTACTTAACGGGTTAACCCATATTGACTTAACTCATTTTTTGTGTTATTTTTTTAATTGAAATTTTTACAATGTTCATCATTCAATATTGGGTTCGATAGGATCAATTGAGAATTAAGCTTCACAATTTATTTTAATTTATTTTTTATGGAGTTATCTTAGTCTTATAACCAGAGTCGCGGATTTGGCAAGTTTATCTGGGTTAAATCAAGTCATTTTTTTTCTTTCTTTGAGGTTATCTTGGTCTCATGATCCAGGTCGTAGGTTTGGTGAATTGACTTAGGTCGTTTTTTTATGTTTTTTTAATTGATTTATTTTTTTAGTCACATCCTTCAATATTGGACTGATTGAGAATTGAACTTCGTAATTTGTTTTGATTTTTTTTTCTATAGGGTTATCTCGGTCTTATGACCCGAGTCACGAGTTTAACAGGTTAACTTGGGTTGACTCAAGTCAATCCAATATGTTGTTATCTTAGTATTAAAAAGCATGTTTTGTTGAATTTTTTTTAATTAAGCTATGTTTTTACGAGTTGTCCAAGTTGTTTTTGGACCCGCAAAGTCAATCGGGTCATATCAAATCAACTCTAACATGGTTTAATTTTTTTTCTATTAATAATATCTAAATAATATTTTTTCATATTTTTTTAAAAATTGATTCAATCCATAATACAAAAACTTAAGGAATTGTATAAACGTCATTCATGGTATACCGACCAGTTATTGAAAAGTGAAAGAATGTCAAATATGATCCTATAATTACATTCAAATTATTATTGCGAATAAATTGAGTTAAATTTATA
>Ga0307517_10006834_pt1 | contig 16779 bp, 4 predicted proteins | sample 23_EM_MG_FD_194515 | JGI IMG/M metagenome (GOLD analysis project Ga0307517, IMG submission 194515) | Populus trichocarpa ectomycorrhiza microbial communities from riparian zone in the Pacific Northwest, United States - 23_EM | ecosystem: Host-associated > Plants > Roots > Unclassified | place... | reverse complement strand
TCGTGTGACACAAATTAGGTTAAAAATTAAATAGAAGTGAATTAGATGGTTTTCTTGTGATGCGTTACAGGTTAGATTACATTTTTAATGTAAAAAAAAATATTTAATCATTGCTAGTATTTTTTTAGTAGAAAAATTATGCAGGGTTTGATTTGGAACTATCAAACAACCCAAGTCAACATGGTTAATTTATCAAACTCATAACTTATGTTATAATATCGAGATAATCCCGTAAAAAGTAAATTAAATAAAAGACCAAGTTTATCTGCCAAACTTGAAACGCATGTCATGAGATTAAGATAATCCTATAAGCAAATTGAAACAAATTATGAAGCTCGATTTTCAATCAGTCCATTGTTGAAGAATAAAATTAAAAAAAAATCAACCTAAAAAACAACACAATAAAACGACTAAAGTATACCTGATTTATCCCAAAAAACCTATGATTCATGTCAAGAGATCAAGATAATATCATAAAAAATAAAGTAAAACAAATCATAAAGCCTAGTTCATAATCAACCCAATATTAAATAATTAATTAAAAAAAACTAATTAAAAAAACTCAAATCATTAAATATTAAAGTAAACACGTAAAAAAATAAATTATAACAAGTCATGAAATTAAATTGTCAATTAAAAAAGACCATTGCAATAAAATATGTTTTATAAACATCGCCTTTTTTATTTTATTTTTATTTTTTGTCAATGTAAATGTTGATGTTAATTTTTAATTGACAGTGTTAATTAATAATAATAGTAGTAGTATGCACAATTGGCATCTGGATATATTTTTTAAAGTGAACAAAATTGACAAGGCTTTCCTAATGCCCGTCTCTTTGACTAGTGAGATCTCTTTCTTCGCATCATCTTCCACGTCATTTTTCTAGACGGTAAGGCACCCTCAACGCAAATTTATTTATTTTTTAAGGTGTTTTTAATTTAAAAATATATTAAATAATATTTTTTTATTTTTAAAAATTATTTTTGATATTAATGCATTAAAATAATTTAAAAATATCAAAAAATATTAATTTAAAATACTTTTAAAACATAAAACAAACAAGACCTGAATATCCAATTGATATTGTATTGTGTCATTTCCCACCCAATCCATCGTGCGATCGTCTTGTGTGAAACCTTACGCTCCAAGTTGAAAGTGAAAAGTGGCTGAGAAAAAATAAACATTGACTCGGTAAGAATGTCGTGGTTCTATAAACCTCAAATATAATCACGTTTACCTTGTTCATCGGTCAAAAAGCATTATAATGTATTCATTCATGCGTTGACGCTGTACTTTTAAAAAAATCTAAATTTTTTAAATTGTTTTGGGATTATTTTGATGTAAAAATTAAATTTTAAAATAAAAAACACATGAAAAAATAATATTTATCGTAATAACAGTGTGCTGTGGAGTTCACTCCCCAATTTTCACCTGCGTGAGATTTCATGCTGCTAGGTTCCATTGAAGGCTTGGCCCATTAGAATATAAAAACCACACCAAACCAAGCGAAACAGTTAAGCCCATTTGTTTTATTAACAATAATAAATAAAAATTCTTAAAAGAAGCGGGAATTTATTGTACCTTTTCTTGTAAACTGCTATTTATTAAAATGATATTTTTATTTAATTTTTTAATTTTTTTCTTAATTTTTATTTTATTTTTCAATATTAAATTTATTAGAGATTAAGTTAATTGAAACCACACTTTGTGATTTGTTTTGGTTTACTTTTGATGGAGTTATCTCCCGTCTTATTATTTAGATCATAAATTTAACGGGTTAATCCTGGTTGACTCGAGTTATTTTTTTGTATTATTTTTTTAATTTTTTTTAAAATTTATTCATTAATATTGAATTGATTGAGAATTTGATCTTTATAATTTGTTATAATTTGCTTTTTATTGGATTATTCTGGTCTTATGACTCAGATCACGAGTTTGGTAGATTATCTCGGGTCATTTTCTTGGGTCCTTTTATAGTTGATTTTTTTTTCAGTTTCATCATTAAACGTTGAGTTTATTGAAAACTGATCTTTATACTGTGTTTTTTATTTGCTTTTTATGAGGTTATTACGATCTTGTGAGTCGGAGTATAGATTGACAAATTGACTCGAATCGATCAAACATGTTGTTTCAATGTTTATAAGAACAAAATCTCTTTTTAAATATTTATTTTAAATCAAATTATATTTTTATTAATTATTCAAGTTGTTTTTAAATTCATGACTAGTAATATCATATCAATCCCATATGATTAATTTTTTTTTATAGACAAAATATAAGTAGTGATTAGATATTTTTTTATGTCAAAAAATAAATAAATTCAAACGACATTAGCTCGGGCCAGTATTCCAATTTAGATGTATATAGATTTTTAGACTAGCACTAGCCAGCCAGTTCGCCCGCGCTCTCTCATGGATCGGACGAAAGTCGCTGGCGTTATCAATGCTCCTTTTAAGAACCAATAAAAATTCTAGTTGTGAATTCAAAGTTTCATACGTATGTGATGTATGGAATCGCTATTCTCTTATTTAACTCCTATATTTTATCACAATAGACTTTAACAATTAACGTACTTCTCTTAATTAAATTGGACTTTCATATTCTTATTTATCTCTTCATGCATTATTTACAATGTCTTGCCTAATAATAATTCTTTCAGATTTCATTTCTTGAATCCATCGCATTGCACTGAAAATGTATACATCAATGCTAGAACACAATGAATAATCATTGTCATAACTTGCATCTTTTCATTGTATTTTTTTTTTTTAATGTGAGTATTCGGGACAACTTGCGCGCATCTCGACTAATTTCACGGATCCTGAAGTTAACAATCATGTAAGCCTCTGGTGTCCCTGAGAAGACTTAAACTTGTAACAATTTGGGAACTACCTTTTCATTGTATTTTGATATAATGTTGAATTGTTGATGACCTCGCTTATTTTTTTTGTTCTAGCTTCGTCGTTGCTTGAGCCATCCCTAAACCCTACAATTATAGCCAAATCTTCAAGCACCCCTAAATACAAGGTTATTTAGAAATGTGGTGATAGTTGTTTTTTTTTTTCTTTAAAATGCTTTAAAATATATATTTTTATTTTTTAAAAATTTATTTTTGATATCAATACACTAAAACTATAAAAAAAACATTAAAAAATTATCTTGAAGCAAAAAAAAAAATCAAATTTTCATGAAAAACAACTTAAACCATAGCTCTAAATATGCATTCTAGTCTCGAATTGACCCCAAATAACCTAGATGCTTTCCTAAGCGATCTTTAACATATTATAGATGGTCTCTTAGCTTGACCTTTCCCTCGCATGACTTGAGCTTGATCCTGAGGCAAAATGCTCGATCCATGCCCACCCGATTCTTAAAAGCCTCGAACTTATTTCAACCTAATCTCTAAATACCCTGCCTCCATCATTGTACAACAAGTTGTCCACTCAAGCCCTCGTGCGTTGAACTCGAGCTCGATCCAACTTACAGACAACATAGGTACATTCTTGATCCAAGCCCTAGATGCTTTGAGCCTAAATTCAATTTCTTTATGGATTTGATCATAACCTAATTACCAATATAGGGGTGAGCAAAAAACTAAAAAACCGAGAAAACCGGAAAAAAAAACTGAAAAATCGAACCGTGAAAAAAAAAACCGATTAAAATTTTGAAAAAATCGATTGGTTCAGTTTGGTTTTATAAGCCTGAAACCGAAAAAACCGAGCCAAAGTGGTTTGAACCAGTTTTTTCCCCAAAATAACCGAATCGAACTGAAACCGGTCGGTTTGAACTGGTTTCGGTTTTTTTTAAAAAACCGGTTTTGGTTACTTTTTTTTTGATAAAAACCAAACCGAACCGAAAATGATCATCCCTACACCAACATCTCCAAATTGATTAATTTCTGTTCGGTTCGGTTTTTTTCCCTTCCAAACCGGTTCAAACCGAAATTATTCTGGTTGAGTTTTTTCTGGGTTTTTTATTAACCACAATTTTCAGCACTTTTGTTTTTGTACTTGCTTCCATTTTCCAGAAAATCAACTCCAATTTTTGTTTTGATAGATCCTTACCCAGAAGTTAAACCCAACAAAAAAATACACAAAACAAAGAAAAAAAGATATCCCTGGCTGCGACTGCTTTCTTTGAAGTTAGGTTAGCTAGTCCGCTATTTCCTGTTCTTCAAGCCCAATGAGCTTAGGGTGTCGTTGCACCCCTTCAATTAGAATAAATCTTGATTTAGTGTCCTTTCTTCCTGGGGTTTTGAAATTTCCTGAAAAGTGTGAAATAAGAGTGGTTAAAAGTAGGAATAGTTGGAACTAGATGAAAGCCAATGCCAATTCCCGAATATCCGATGAAGCGATTTCGAATACTACTCACACAATTTTGTAACAGGATAGCCTCAAAACTGGAATTCTTAAACCTTTCTGTGCATATTCCCGTCGTTTGAGATGAGAGATGAGAGACAGGGAACATGGAAGAGAAGAAGACAGATTTGAGAGATGAGAGATAAGAGGCAGAGAGCATGGAGAAGAAGACGTATTTGAGAGATGAGAGACAGAGAGCAGAGAGAGGGGGCGACTGAGAAAGTGAGAATGCTGATTTAAGTTTAGGGTTAGAAGAAAATATGCTATTTATACTTTTTTTTTTCAAGAGCTAGCTTAGTTGAACCGGTTCGGTTCGGTTCAATCAGTTTCAGACTTTAAAAACCAAACCGAACCATAAATATTTTGTGATTTTTTAATTGGTTTTTTTTCACGGTTCGGTTTTTTTTGTTATTTTTTTTCTGGTTTTTCCGGTTTTCTCGGTTTTTTTGAATTTTTTGCTCACTCGTATTAATTATATTGTGATATTTTAAAAATCCATCTTTTATCCGGCAAAGCTCTTGAGAACCGATTGCCAGTTATTTATTTCTTGGAAATCTAATAACCAAAATAAATAAGTTTTTATATCTCATTTTGAGAATTAAAAAAGAAAATAAAAACGAGAATGATATTAAACAACATGAACATTTGCCTACCAACCCCATCATGATACGAGACCTGCCCAACATGTCAACGTTAATGCAATAAATAAATAAAAGGAAACCCTAGGCATTGAACGTCGCAATTCACATAGGAAATAGGTAGCCGAAATCAAATGGGCTTTGCTTCTTTCTAGAAAAATCGGAGTGAAAAGATCTTGAACCCATCATCGGACGAGGAAAAATAGAAAGACTTCTCGTTTGCTGTTTCTTAACGAAAACAAAAATGGTAATGAATTCATCAGAAAAACAGAAAGGAAACATGTCTACTACACATACAAACCATTGATAAAAAGGGAAGTAAAGATGGTCGAGAGATATTTTAACTCAACCTACCTGTACTTTCCCTCTTTAACTTACTTTTCAATTTTAATTAATAATGTCTAAAATAAACAAATAAATAAACAGAATTAAAGTAGGGGTGAGTAAAAAAATTAAAAAACCGATTAAATCAAGAAAACTAAAAAAAAAACAACAAAAAAAACAGAACCATAAAAAAAAACTGATTAAAATTTTAAAAAAGACCGGTTTGGTTTCAGTTTTATAAGCCTGAAACCGAAAAAACCGAATCGAACCGAACCCAAACAAGAAAAAAACAAAAAAAAACCAAGCCAAACCGAAAAAACCGAGCCAAACAGGAAAAAACCAGTTTGAACCGGTTTTTGTCCTAAAAAACGAACCGAACCGAAACTGGTCGGTTTGAACCGGTTTTGGTTTTTTTAAAAAATTTTGGTTTGGTTATTTTTTTAATAAAAACCGAATCGAACCGAAAATAACCACCGCTAATTTAAAGTGTGTTTTGGGCGTTTCAATAAAAGTTTTTTAAAATTTTAATTATTTTAATATATTTTAAATTATTTGAATATTTTAATATTAAAAATAAATTTTAAAATTTATTTTTTAAAATAAATAAATATATATATTTAAAAATAAATATTTTTAAAACCAACCATTTAAATCCTGTTTTGGGACACAGTGGAGAGGACCAAAAACCAAACATCATTATCTTTATTTCTCCGACTACCAACTTCCCTCCATCGGTCGGTTATCACTTGGTCAATTGCCCACATCTTTAGGACTTGACAAAATAATATTTTGTGTTTTTCCCTTTTCTTTTCCTTTTTTTTTCTCCTTTTCTTTGTAGGTTTCAAAAACCCAATAAAAGAATTTTTTTAAAAATATATATAAATATCTTACTGTATTTAATCAACTCCTGTGGTGGTGATATTGGATACTCAATTCACTCCAACATTAGAACAAAACCCTAAGGGTTCTTGTAAGAACCAATCGCCGCCAGATTGATCTTCTCCTTCAATAGAAGTATAAAACACTTTTCCTCTCTTGTTTCTTGAAGAAAAATTTCTTCTCTTTCATTATCTCTCTTCCACATACAATATTTGTTGCATGTAAACATGGTGCACAAAGTTGTGTACTTTGTTTCATGAAATTGATTATGTAAGACAGGAGAGGAAAAACCCATCCTTCTATGTTGCTGTTTTATGCTTGAAAATGGAACCTTTTTGCAGTTAGGACTGGGTAATTATATTCATCCATAAGGTAGGTGTAAAAGTTTTGATCTTTTTTCTAGTTAAAAAGTTACCATCTTCAAGCTGTAAGTAGGGTCTTGGCTATTTCAAGCGTATGCAAGTTTTAATTTTCGAGACTGTTTAGGGTGTGATTATAAGTTGTGGGTGTTGATCAGTTTTTGAGTTGTTATAGTGGGTAATGGTCAAATTGGAGTCTTGAATATGTTATCTGAATTGGGCAGGAGACCGATGATAGGAGCTAATGATGGATCATTCGGTGATGATTTAGAGAAGGAGTTAGGGTTATTGTTGCGTGAGCAACGTAGGCAAGAGGCTGATGATCGTGAGAAAGAGCTCAATTTGTACAGGAGTGGCTCTGCACCTCCAACCGTGGAGGGTTCATTGAATGCAGTCGGGGGCTTGTTTGGTGGCGGAGGCCATGGTGGTGCCTCTTTCTCAGACTTTGCTAGCGGAAAAAATGGGAATGGGTTCATAACCGAGAAGGAGCTTAGGTCTGATCCAGCTTACTTATCTTACTACTATTCGAATGTGAATTTGAACCCAAGGCTTCCGCCTCCTTTGCTGTCGAAGGAGGACTGGAGGTCTGCACAGAGATTGAAGGGTGGAAGTTCTGTTTTAGGCGGGATTGGAGATAGGAGGAAAGCTAGTGGAGCTGACAATGGTAATGGTAGATCAATGTTTTCAATGCCACCGGGGTTTGAATCGAGGAAACAGGACAGTGAGGTTGAGTCAGAAAACGTTTCTGGCTCCACCGAATGGGGAGGTGGTGGGCTGATTGGTTTACAAGGATTTGGATTTGCCAGCAAACAGAAGAGCCTTGCTGAAATCTTTCAGGTTAATTTCTATGATTTTGCTTAAGTCATGTTTCCTTTTGTTTGTGAATTTCTATTTTTTTTGTGTGGTATCTTCTTTTTATCTTTATGGCATCAAGAATATCATTGGATTATTTTCCTTGAAATTTCAGATGTGGTATTCATTACTTCCTATTAAGGTTTGACACGTAATCTGATTTGTGCATGGAAGAAATAAAGAAGTGTTTTGCTGTCCTTTTCTGATTGCCTACTTTTAATGTTATTGAAAATCAGTTTTGTTTTCTTGGGCTATTTTATCTGTATTTGTTGAGTTCTCTATGGCTTGCAATCATTTTGCATTCAGTTTGTTAGTGTGCAAAAAATGGTATAGGTGATGTATCAAGAATCTGGCCATGACAAATTGATACAATAAATAGTTATTTTTATTCTCAAATACATGTGAAGTAGTCAATGAACTGCTCAGTATGTTTAACTTGTGAAGTCTGAGGAGCTTTTGGTTGTAATGTGGGATTTAGTTATGTCTGTGAATGTTCAGAGGCCATTGTGAGGCCTATGCAAGACATATACTTTGAACTTGAGCTTTGGATTGTGATTGAGTTTCAAGTGCATCATATATGGCCTAAAAGTTGCCTCCTTTGGATTGTTCACTCCGCTATTATTCTTATGATCTGGTGTCTTGTATCCATGCAGGATGACTTGGGCCGTACAACTCTTGTGACAGGCCCCCCATCTCGCCCAGCTAGCTGTAATGCGTTTAATGAAAATGTTGAGACCATAGGTTCAGCTGAAGCGGAGTTGGCTCATTTGCGCCGTGAATTATCATCTGCAGATAATTTACGATCGAGGGTGAATGATCAGGGCTCATCTTCTGTTCAAAATATTGGCCAGCCATCTTCTTATAGTTATGCTGCTGCTCTTGGTGCCTCCTTGTCTGGGAGAACTACTCCTGATCCTCAACATGTTGCCAGGGCTCCTAGTCCTTGTCCTACACCCATTGGACAAGGGAGAGCTACCACATCTGAAAAGAGAGGCATGGCTAGTTCAAACTCATTCAATGGCATCTCATCTGGTATGAGGGAGTCTGCAGAATTTGCAGCTGCCTTTTCTGGCATGAACCTGTCAACAAATGGTGTAATAGATGAAGAAAGCCATTTGCCATCACAGGTTGAACAGGATGTTGACAACCACCAGAATTATCTCTTTGGTCTCCAAGGTGGTCAGAATCATCTGAAGCAAAATACTTACTTGAAGAAGTCTGAATCTGGGCATTTACACATGTCTTCTGCTCCTCAATCTACCAAATTGTCATATTCTGATTTGGTTAAGAGCAATGGTGGTGAGCCAGACCTCATCAGCTCATCCTTGATGGCTGATAGGCAGGTTGAACTGCAAAAGTTGGCTGTTCCTAGTGGAAATTCTTACATGAAAGGATCACCTACCTCCACCCTTGGTGGTGGAGGTGGCTTGCCTTCACAGTATCAGCATCTAGATGGTATGAATTCATCACTTCCAAACTATGGATTGGGTGGGTATTCCATAAATCCAGCACTAGCATCCATGATCGCTAACCAGCTTGGCACAGGTAACCTGCCTCCATTATTTGAAAATGTTGCTGCAGCATCTGCTATGGCTATGCCTGGAATGGACTCAAGAGTGCTTGGAGGAGGTTTGGGGTCTGGAGCAAATCTAACTGCTGCTTCATTGGAATCTCATAATCTTGGGAGAGTGGGGAGTCCCATGGCAGGAAGTGCTCTTCAGGCTCCTTTTGTTGATCCGGTGTATCTCCAGTACTTGAGGACTCCTGAGTATGCTACTACCCAGCTTGCTGCTATTAATGATCCCTCAGTTGATAGGAGCTACTTGGGTAATTCATACTTGAATTACCTTGAAATTCAAAAGGCTTATGGTTTTCTGTCATCTCAGAAATCACAGTATGGAGTCCCATTAGGTGGTAAATCTGGTAGTTCTAATCATCATGGTTATTTTGGGAATCCTGGCTTTGGTGTTGGTATGTCATATCCTGGAAGTCCCCTGGCAAGTCCTGTCATTCCAAATTCCCCAGTCGGACCTGGGAGTCCCATAAGACACAATGAGCTGAATATGCGTTTTTCTTCTGGAATGAGTAACTTAGCCGGGGGCATCATGGGACCCTGGCACTTGGATGCAGGATGCAACATAGATGAAAGCTTTGCATCATCCCTATTAGAAGAATTTAAGAGCAATAAAACTAAGTGTCTTGAACTTTCAGAAATTGCTGGTCATGTTGTTGAGTTCAGGTATTTATTGCACAAAAAATCATCTTATGTTCATTCATTATGTTATTGTTTTGATTTAATTCAATGATTTGTAATCACTTACGAGCAGTGCCGATCAGTATGGGAGCCGATTCATTCAACAAAAACTTGAGACTGCCACAACGGATGAGAAAAATATGGTTTATCAGGAAATCATGCCCCAGGCTCTTGCTCTGATGACTGATGTGTTTGGTAATTATGTAATTCAGAAGGTACCAGATATCTATGCTTTGTCAATATACATTTTGTTATGTTTTTATGGTTTCTTCTTATGAAAGTGTCTGTATTTGTATATAGTTTTTCGAGCATGGGCTTCCATGCTTTGTTAATATACACTTTGTTATGTTTTAATGGTTTCCTCTTATGAAAGTGTCTGTATTTGTATATAGTTTTTCGAGCATGGGCTTCCATCACAGAGAAGAGAATTGGCTGGCAAGCTTTTAGGTCATGTTTTGACACTTAGCCTTCAAATGTATGGCTGTCGAGTGATCCAGAAGGTACCGTTAGCTTTTCTACCATGTTGCAATTTAACATTACATGATACACCCTGAAACATCTTCATTTGTGGATTATATTATGATGGTGCCTGAAAGTATAATTCTGAGGAAAAAAATGTTTACTTCTGGTTCATGTGAAAAGTGTTGGTCAAATGGCTAAAAAAATCCTTCATTATTGGGGTTGTGGACACCAATTTGCATAATGAAGTGTCCTGCATTTGCACCTTGGTGACAACAAAGTTACCTATTCTGAAGGGTGCTTGTATTCGTGTCTTGCTTTGGCCATTGCACCATAGAATAGAGTAATTTGCCTTGATTATGCACGAATTTACGGAGATCCTTTGAAAACACTCACCAATCAACCTAAGTCCAATATTATCAAGTGCACCTACTGAAGTTGTTGATTGTAACATATTCTTTTTTATATTGTTCAGGCCATTGAGGTTGTTGACCTAGAACATAAAATAAAGATGGTTGAAGAGCTTGATGGTCATGTAATGCGGTGTGTACGTGACCAGAATGGGAACCATGTCATCCAAAAGTGTATCGAATGTATTCCTGAAGATAATATTCAGTTTATTGTCACAACATTCTTTGATCAAGTCGTGATTCTCTCCACCCATCCATATGGGTGTCGTGTGATACAGGTTTGAAATGGTTTCTTGCATTTTTCAATTCTGTGGACCTTTCTGGAAGAAAAGAAAATTACATGGCCATTTCTTTAATTTGCAGAGGATACTGGAGCACTGCAAGGATGCAAAGACACAGAGTAAAGTTATGGATGAGATTTTGGGAGCTGTTAGTATGTTAGCACAAGATCAATATGGAAATTATGTGGTTCAGGTTGGTTTTTCCTTTCAAGGACTCCCACTTTGGATGCATATATGCCACTACCTTTCTGATTGAGTGCTATAACTTTTATCTCATGTAAGCTACTGGGTATGGACAGTACAGTTCTCTGTTTTTCATAAAAGAATTGGTGTTGATGTTTCCTTACAATTTATGAAAAGTGGTCAAGGTATTCTTGAGAAAACAGGAAGGAAGTCTTAGCAGTTTTTAGGAATTTTAATGTGTTTTTGATACAGCTTGGCTGAATCTCCAGCTCTATTGCCTTCATGTTTCTCATCCTTTATCTCTGTCAGTGCTTTAGGAACATCCATTCCTGCTTTGGAAGCTCTATCACGTGAATGAGTTTCTTGTCATTATCCCCCTCTAAGACGTGGTTCTATTTGGTAATTAGATAAATACAGCCATCAATAGAGTGTATTCCATTGCTTCTCTTATTTCTCTTACAAAAGAGTTATGTGCACCCCTGTATTTTTTTGAACTGACCAATAACATTTGAGTGCTACATAAGCAGCATACTAATGACATTTATTTGATCCATATGCAAGCATACTGATAATATTTAAGAAAGAGATCGCTTCTTATGGAATTATGAATAAACTTTCATTTCTAAGATACAGATGCTGTCATTTCTTTTGTTACTGTTTTATGGCAGTTGGAATTTCTTCTCCGGATGCTTGCTTATTAGCCATGCTGTGTGTTTGTAGAAATTACATTTCCCAATTATTGTTAATCAGACTTGTCGTGTTGTCTTATTTTTAATCTCTATTGATTTGATTGGGTACTGGCTTCTGTTTTAACAGCATGTGCTGGAACATGGAAAATCTCATGAACGATCTGCTATCATCAAGGAGTTAGCTGGGAGGATTGTTCAGATGAGTCAGCAAAAGTTTGCCTCCAATGTTGTAGAGAAGTGTTTAACATTTAGTGGTCCTTCTGAACGTCAACTACTGGTCAATGAAATGCTAGGCACCACTGATGAAAATGAGCCTCTTCAGGTTTTGCAACTTTCTATGCACTTTTGCTTGCTAGAGTCAAAGAACTTTGTAATTTTCAACTATCTATATATATTTATGTGCGCGTGTGCATTTTTCAAATTTTGCATATGCCCATACCATGATTAAGCATAATCATTTCCCAATTTCTTCTGCTAATGTTTCCCCTCATCTGTCCAGGCAATGATGAAAGATCAGTTTGCTAACTATGTTGTACAAAAAGTGCTGGAGACATGTGATGACCAACAACGTGAGCTGATCCTTACAAGAATAAAAGTTCATTTAACTGCATTGAAGAAGTACACCTATGGAAAGCACATTGTTGCACGTGTAGAGAAACTTGTTGCTGCTGGGGGTAGGCATTATTTCATGCTTATGATATTAACCTGATTTTGATTTGTAAATATGTCTGTATATTTGAAGTAAATAGCACTAGTACCTTTTCACCTTCGTTGGGGACCTCGGCATGGCACATGCTAGTAAATTTTTGAACTGTTGTCACTCAGGATCCCTGAGAACCTTAGTGGAGCATTAGGCTCTGAAAGAGGAAGGTTAATGTGTTTAAAATAGCTGCTCCATGTGGTTTGAAGACATCTATCTGCCTCTCTCATTTGCAGTTTCAGTCTGTTTGAGAGCATGATTAGTTACCTGGAATTTACTGTTGCATCTTGAAGTTATCTGCCAATTATTTGTTCATAAATTTCACCAAACCAATAATTGACTGAGTTATTTTGCATTACTATGGGTTTGCATACATTTGCATTTGCATATAAGCATATGTTTTGCTTTGGAAAGTTGTCATTCAGTACCTGTGTATACATTCTTCAATTGACTTCCTCCAAAAAATGAGCCTATTGTTAAATGTTTCATGAACGCTCTGTTGATTGACAATATAAATGTATAACTGAGACATGTTTATGTAAAGAAAGTTTATGCTTTCATTACCATTTTCTCCTCTATAGAAACAAAACAGACCTGGTGTATGCAAGACGAAGCTGGTAATGCTTTATAGCTGTGATGCTTTATAGCTATTTTGTTCTGAACTATATCTCATGTCATATTGCTATGTGGTAGTAAGACCATACAATTTCTTCAACATCGACTAGCTCTCATTAATCTTAAATTGCTTGCAGAAAGGAGAATTGCCGCGCAGTCCCTGCACCCTGCTGCTTAGTTCTAATAGGAAAGAAAGTTGTTTGTACAGCTAACCGAAGCTAGTGTGAGCTTCCTCTCTTTCTTCCTTCCTGTTTTAGAGCTACGTATTTACCTATCTTTTCAGAGAGGTATGGGCTGTTTGAAAATAAAGCTGCTTGTACCTGAAACTGTACATTCTGTAGTTTAAGGTTTATACATAGAGTCGAGCAAGCTGAGGTTCAGATGTTGAATACAACCTGATGCCCCCTGCAGAGGAGTTAAATGACATACGACTTTTTAAGGGTTTAAAAATGTGGAGGTAGTCTAAACGTGATATGTACAAATGTTGCTATGTGGAGAGCTGCTAATGTTTAGGTGAGGCCAGAGTTTCATTCCCATGTATCCGGATTTGACTTTTTTTTCTTCTCTTAAAGTACATTTTTCTTTCGTTATTCAAGTGTGGTTTATGTTTGTGCGAGTGTGGTTGCTATATATCTATTATCTTGTAATGATGCTTCTGTGGTTCTCTTCTTGCGCCTGCGTCTCTTGCTAGAGAAAGAACAACCTTGTTCAGTTGTGATTTCTCATCCTTTATTTGTCTTCTGCGCTCCCCTTTTGGGCTGATCAAAGTTTGCTTGTTAGGCAGGGAAAACCAATTTTTATCTTCTTTTGAAGTTCACGAATTCTTTTAATGAGAGTAATAATAATACTACTCGAAAATAGATCGAGCATTCTCACATAATTGCTTCATGTGCTGATGGGATCTTCCTTCATGCTATCCCCCCGATTGCATTGCAGTTTTGAAAGGGTTGGAGAGATGTTCACTTGCCATAAAATATCACTGTATCCAGTTTCAATCTGTGGAGTTTACAGACAAGCAGGGAGAGACATGTTTTATATTTGTTGGTGAGAACTCTCGAACTTCAATTATTTTTCGAGTCCAGGGGTGAAGAATCCAGTCGAATTTTAACGAAACTAACCAGCAGTTGTTTCACTTTAGCTTCTGTTTTAAAAATATTGACATGAAAAATATAAAAAAAAAACCTCGCAAATAATCTCAAACACACAAGCCTGCAATTTTCGTGTATAATCGCAATAATCTCAAATATATAAGAAAATTAGTCTGAAGGGACATAATTGTTCCTAAATACTGGGTAATGTAGAATCAGTTATCACCACATATGAATAAGCAATGCCACATGTAAAAAAAAAAAAAAAAAAGAAGATGTAGGGTATTTGGTTGTGTAGTAATAGTTGTTTTTTAAAATGTTTTTTATCTGTAAATGTATTAAAATAATACTTTTTATTTTTTAAAAATTATTTTTGACATCAACATGTAAAAAAATAAAAAAATAATTTAAAAAAAAATATTTTAAAAAAACATTTTTGAAACCAAAAATAAAATAAAATACATGCATAGAAAGAATCAAGAAAAGCTCCCATATCTATTACAAAAGACTACTCAAGCTTACATGGGACTCCTAAATTAGTTAATCGTCAGTTTCATCATCCTCGTCGATCTTCTGCTCAAAGCCTCTTGGCCCAGACCCTGCTATCACCTTTCTGTTCTCCCCTCCCTCCTTCTTAGACTCCTGTTCCTTCTGAAGCTTCTTCGTCTCCCTTTTCTGCAAGAGATTAGTCACTCCCAGGCAGATTACCTGCAACCAAACAAGCCACCTCAATTTAGCAACAGTCCACATTCCAAAGTCAAAACTTTTATCAGCCGCAGTAAGAAAACCCATAATATTATGTGAATCTTGAAAAGTAGTGATTAGAAATCACCTCAATGATGAGAATGGATAGAGCAGACTGGAATGATAGTGCCGCCTCCACCATCATTTGTGGTGGACAACTTCTGATGGAAACTCTCGAAGTGGGGCTGTATCTGAAGGCACGACGACGACTTCTTCAGGGTTGGCTTAAATTCTCCAGATTTGCATGCTCCTCAAGAACTTCCTTGACCACCAAACCAATATCTTACTGTCATTAATTTATGGTCATATTCATGCATTTAATATTACACGCATGCACGTACTATTCCGAGGAAATTCAAATATATTTTTGTTTATTTTGATACTTTATATTATTAGAACATATGATATATTGATGACAAGTTTCTTTTATTAAAAAATAAGAAATATATTAAATTAATTAGTTTACAATAGATGCATTAGAGATGTAATCCTCACATTGACCATGATACTGCTGGAAAATACACAATAATATATAACATATAATGTTATATAATAATTATACATATTAATTAGATCTCCTATTTCTTGGCTCAACCAAATATCTAATTAAACCTAATTAATTCTTTAAAGAACCCTTTTCATAAATCACTTTTCAACAACCAAATGCAGCCTAATACATGTGCTTGATGAATTAAACTAACCCTATATGTGTTTCCTTAATTTTTTCATTCATTTAACGCTATATATTAAATTTTTTTATGTTTTTTTAATTTCATCCTTTAATTAAAATTTTTAACTTGTTAATTTTTTAAAAATAATTTGGTCTTCCTTCTCATTGTGGTTTCTTCTTTATTTCTTTTGTGAAATTGTTTTTTTTTAGCCTATTAATCCAAAATTATCTATCCTCTCATTTTTTTTTTAAAAAAATTGATCTTTATTATTTTAATTGCTATTTTTTTCTTTAGAATTATTTTTTTGTGATTGAGTTTTATTTGTTAAATTTCATCATTTAAAATTTTATTTATTAAAAGCTTGGTTTTGTGGTTTTTCCAGGATTAATGCTTCTAAACAAATGGCTTGAGTATTGGGTTTTAAAAGCTAACATGGGTTTATATTGTTTTTTTTTTTACTTATTTTCTTTTTCGATCTTATTACTAAACATTGATTTTTTTAAGAAAAAAAAAGGTTTCATGGTTTTCTTTATTTTTTCTTTTATAGGGTTATCTCGATCTCATGACCTAACATGTGAGTTTAACGAGTTAACTTGGGTAGACTTACATCTTTTTATTTTTTGGATTTTGATTATTTCTCTTTTCTCATGGTTTTCTTCATTTTTCCTTTTATATGGTTATCTCGATCTCATGATCTGACTTGGGAGTTTAACGAGTTAACTCGGGTGGGTTTGCATCTTTTTATTTTTTGGCTTTTGATTATTTCTCTTTTCTTTTGGATCCTCTTGTGTGATTAATTTTTTTTATATTTTATTTTTCAATATTTAATTTGTTGAGAATTGTTCTTCATATGATCCAAGACACTGGTTTTATAAACTAACAAGGGTTGACATCAATTTTTTTAACTGATTTTTTTCCCATCTCATAATACCTTGGTTTTTTAAAAACACGGGTTTCTTTATTTTTTTCGTTTTCTTTTATGTCAGGTTATCCCGATCTCATAACCTAACTTGTGGTTTTGATGGGTTGACCTGAACATATTTAGACCTTTTTTTTACTTGCAATTGTTATTTTTTTTTTATCATTTTGTATGTTTATTGTTTTTTTTCAATTTTATCATTTAATATTTAATTAGTTGAAAATTAAGTTTCAAAGTTTTTCAAATCTATTGCTTCTAGTCAAATAACTCGGGTAATGAATTAACACTAGTTGATATCGTGTTCTTTTTGCTTTTTTTTTTGTTGTTTTCATCATCAACATTAATTTTTCTAATT
>Ga0307517_10006833_pt1 | contig 16781 bp, 5 predicted proteins | sample 23_EM_MG_FD_194515 | JGI IMG/M metagenome (GOLD analysis project Ga0307517, IMG submission 194515) | Populus trichocarpa ectomycorrhiza microbial communities from riparian zone in the Pacific Northwest, United States - 23_EM | ecosystem: Host-associated > Plants > Roots > Unclassified | place... | reverse complement strand
AAATGAAATTAAATAATTTCTAAAAACACATCTTTTGTATCATTTTAATGTATCAAAAAAATCTAAATACTATCTCTAATAATCAAACAAAAATAATTAAAACTATAGTATAAACTAAATAAGATAAAGGTTTTACTGAGGTATTTTATTGTTCATCCTCTCACGTATCACTATGAACTTTAATAGTGAATTTAAAAAAACTCAATTTGATCCTTAAACTTTTATTTTGAACGATTGGGCTATTTTGAGCTCAAATTAGCACCAAGTTGCATATTTTTTAGGAGAGTGGTTTGAATTGAAAGATAGAGAACTTAAGTGAAAACAGTGGGTAAAATAGGTGATGACTTTGAAATTTTTTTGAAAAGTTCATTTTAGCCCCCCTGTCTTTTTTAGCTATTAGGTAATTAGTTCATCTAATTTTTAAAAATTCAATTTTAATACCAAACTTTTTAGTACCAAACATTCTCTACACCAGATTCCGGTGTAGAAAATGTTTTCTTTGCAAATGATTTTGGCCACTAAAACGGTTGATTTTTTTTTTTATTAAATAGTTCCATATGATGAGGAAAGTTAAAATTAAGTGTTTTTTTTAATATTGAAAGTGCCTTAAAAAACAAATATGAGCTCGGGAAGATTTTTTTGTTTTAGGTTGATTATGAGTTTTGATGTGGTTTTTTTTTTTTTGTGTTTTTAGAGGACTTAGATTGGTTTAACAAGGTTCCGAGGGTGTTTCCTAGGTGTTTTGGGTAAAACAAATTGATTAAAAATAAATTTTTGAGTGAAATACAAGAAGCTTATCTAAGGAATTATAGATGATGTGCTATCTATTTCTTTGTCAAGAAATGAGATGGACGACATGTAATCCGCCCCGTTAACTTAGAAAAAAATTTAAATAAAAGCCCACATACTAGCCCTTTCTTGGTGGGTAAGGCGTTTGGCCTGGTTTACAAGCACATAACGTCCGACCTCTTTTTTTTAAAAAAAAAAATCATTTTTTATTAATACTATTTTTATATGTCTTTTTTAAATAATTTTTAAATGTATGTTTTAATTAATATCTTTTTTCTGTTATTTTTTTCTTTTTTAGTTTTTTTAAATAGCAATTAGTTTTTAATTATATTGGGTGTGTTTGATTTTTTTAAGAGGTTAATATAATTCATCTGTAAATTATTTTTTATATGTTATATGGATTAAATATTTATTTTTTATGATATTTTTAATATGGACAACCTTACATGATATTTTTTTTCTTTTATTTTTTTAATAAATTTTATAAGTATGTCGATTTTTATTATAAATTAATTTTAATAAATAAATTCTTTAGACACGTAAATGACTCATCCTTTTGTTCTTGGATGTTCTTGGATAATTTTTATATAGAGACACACACGATTCGGATGTATTTTTGTTATTCGGGACTATAACATGCGTTATTGGATTTTTTAAAAACAAAAAATACACTTGTGATGTATAAATGTTTTACTGAAAAAACAATGCATAACGCGTACAGATCCGCAGCATAACGCGTGCACAGTCCTTCTTGACCAATAAACGCACTCTTCTCCGGAGCAGTTTCTCCCATCCGCGGCGAAGCAACAAGTCCCCACCCCCCGGCAATTTGGTAGGGTCCTTATATTTATTACCCATCTATGTCAATTTAGAATCATCTTTATTTCCTTTCCTCGTATATTATCGATTGACTCGAAATTTGCTAATTTCATCTAGGTTGCTCCGTGTAGCTTTTCTATTTTATTATTTTAAAAAAAATACTAGTGCCAAAAGGAGACAAGAAAGTATTTTGAGAATTTCCTTCCACAATCATAGCTAAAATTATTATAGTTATCATACTCGTCTATTCTTATCGGTTATCGAAACTTGCATGATTCAGGATCTTGATTGAGTTTTTTTCATTCAAAACTCAGGTTTGTAATTGGCTTGAAAAAAATCAGTTTGTAATTGGCTTGAAAAAAAATCAGTTGACCTGCCGGGTCAACTGAAAACCGGGTGACTCGGCAAAACCCGATAGAGACCTGTTTTTTTTTTAAATGTGTTTTTTCTCATAGCCAAAGACCTCTTTTTTATATATTTTTCATTTGGTTACTAACTCATTTCAAAGTTCACTATATAAATACTAGAAAAATATTTTATTTTTTTATTGTGAAATTTGAAGCCCTTTAGTATATATACTATATGTTCACAAGAGAAATGTTATATTTTTTCAATGTAGAATAAAAAAACATTTTTTATTTAAATACTTCAACTTAAAAGAATAAGATAATATATTTCCAATGTGGGATAAAAAAACCTTTTAAAATAATCTTTTAAACTTCATTATTTACAACATGTATAGCTTATATCTACATGGATTGTTTTTAAATTTTTTTTATATTAAATATTAAAATCTCAAATATTTTTTTTTAAAATTTTCTAGGTTAACCCAGGTGAATCCAAGTAACCCAAGACCTAACTCCTTGGCCACATCAACCTCTAGGCCGGGTTTAATAACTATAAAGATTACTCGGTGACAAGTCAATAATTAATAGTCAGCTTTTAAAAGACTATTTGTCCTCGCAAAAAATGTACAAAGCAAAGGGGGGGGTTTTGACTATTAATTATTGAGTTTTTTTGAGGTCCAAAAACATGGACCTCGATTTTCCTATCACATAAGATGACCCGGAAAAAAAAAAAAAAAACAAGACAATATGTCATTAGCCTTAAATAAAATACAGGAGTGGACGGTGCGTCATCCGCTTCCGTGTAAAAAAACAAATGTCACTAGCCTTAAGGCTAGGTGTGTGGGATTGACACATCAACAACAAATAATGTCTAATTTTTTTAAAAAAAAAGCATAAATTAAAAAGAAAATTTAGGGTTAAATATTGATATACTCAATTGTCTTTATGTTTAGAAAAAAATATTAACTTTCCATTTAAATATTCAATTAAAATTTAGAAATATTACATAAATATATGCTAACTTGAAAGGTTTTGACTCGGTCTAGCTATGCTTTTTATACAGCCCAATAAATTAGATTAGGTAGAGGACCGCAATGGTTATGGGCTTATAGTTGTAGCTGATTATTTCACCAACAAATGATGATTGCCACTTTAGACGATAATCAAGTAAATTAGTGTAGACTTAGGTTCAATCTAAGATTTTTATTGCTCTAAGGTAGTGCTTAGTTACTGTCTTGAGACATAAAAGACAAAGACAGTAGAGATATAAATGTATTTAATTAAAGAGACAGAGATATAAACATAAAAATAAATCTGTCTCTAGAATAGTTTTGCAGTGAATTTTTATACTTTCAAAACAGGAGGTATGTAGGGAACATGTCTCCAGAGACAATATTTATTATTTTTTATTCCTAAAATATCCTTATAACAAAACTCTCAATTCCTAAATTATTCAACTAAAATATGTAAGAATAAAAATTATTATTATCATAGTTTTAAAACTCAACTCGAGGGTCGATCTGGATCAAAGCTTGAGTCACTAGTTGAAGCCCAAGTCACAGTTCAGGTTGGCCCGAGTCACACATTGGGTTGGCCCGAGTCAACATAAGAATAAAAATAGTTATTATAAGAGTTTTAAAACTCGATTCGAGGTTTGATATTGGACAAGGCCCGGGCCACGAGTGCGATTGATCATTGACTCGATTCAACATAAAAACAAAAGTGGTTACTATCATAGTTTTAAAACCCGACTCGATAGTCAACCCGGGATAAAGCCCAAGTCACGTGTTAGGAGGATCAAATCAAGTTGACATGAGTCAAAATAAAATAAAAGTGGTTATTATCATAGTTTTAAAACTTCATTTGGGGGTCAACCCGAGGCAAAGCCTTGGTCACGGATCAGGTAGGTCAGCTTGGGTTGAGCCGAGTCAATATAAAGATAAAAGTTATTATTATTGTAGTTTTAAAACCCGACTCAAAGGTCAACCGAGGCAATGCCCAAGTCACAAGTTAGGAGGGTCAACATAAGTTTATCCAAGTCAATGTATTGGTAATTTTATTATTATTATTATAGTTTTAAAACTTGACTCGGGAATCAATCCAAGGCAAGGTTCAGGTCATGAGTCAGGAAGGTCAACTCAGCTGACCCAAAATTTTTATTTTTTTCTCAAAAAAGTCAACAAGTTTTTGACTTGTGTTTTATCCCAAGTTGACCTGGGTTTTTTACTAAGCTAAGTTAAGTCAATCCTTCATGTATATTTTTGTAAACTTGGACCAGTTCAGACCCCAGATCAACTGATCAAGTTAGTTCTAGTTTAGAGTTATTATAATATTATTAATTTCACTACTCAATATAAACTAAAGTAAAAAAAAATATCGAATTATTTTTTTAAAATATATAAGTTTGATGGCAATACACTTTAAGGGTAAAATAGACTTTTTTATATTTTTATTTTATCTTATCCACCATAACCAAACAGGATACAAAGACAATCATTTTATCTTATATATCACTAAAAAACATAATTATGTCTTAGTATCTTGTCTCTATTGTCTCTCTCTCTTTTATCTTAAAATAATATCCAAATGCTACCTAAATGAATAGTATTTCTAACATACCAACCTCGCATGAAGTGTTTTTTGACTTTGAACTTGAATAAACACAAAAAACACCATCCACAGTCCATCTTCTCTAGCTTATTTCCAACCTATGTGTGTTTAATTTATTATTCCTATCGATTGTATGCCAATTAAGTTAAATGGAAAATCAAGGTCCATCTAAGTTTCGTTGTTGTGGAATGTGAACTTGATTTGATTTGATTGGAGTCGTGCGCCTGCACTTGCTTTACATACTCACATATGCAACATGTAAAGTGAAGTTTGTTTGGTTTCCTAAAATGCGCACACACACGTGTGTAATAAAAATGATAGATTTAATATTTTTCAAGAGTTCTAGGGATTTTGTTAGACAATTTTAGAGTTATTTAGGGTTTATATAAAAATTACTTGAAGATTAGATGTTTTTTTTTCTTTGTTTAATTGATTTAAGGCCAAGTTATCACAAATTACAAGTTGTCCAAATATCTAGTCTCTAACAGTAATCCACACAAACCATTAGTGAAAGATCTTCGAAGCCTTATATAGGGGGGGAGTCCCTACTAGGTTTTTTCCTAAGTTTAGACTTGAAATCCCTTATATTAATTATATTTTAATCCCTAGTTTCTAAAACTTTTTTACAATTAAGTCACACTTGATTAATTATCTCAATTTAATTTCTGACTAATGGTTCTTATGTGTGTGACTCATTAAGTTCCCTAATAAGTTAATCAGTTACTTTCACAATACTAAATAAAATAAGATTAAAAAAATTAAACAAATTACTTTCTTATCAATTCAACAATTGATTGATCGATATTTGAAGATCAATTATAATGTCTAACAATGTATCATAATCTCCCAAATATTAAAAAAAAAAATCATAACTGCTTTTCTTTAGCTTTTTAGTGACCAGTTTTTCAGTGTAATTATTATTCATTTATCAACAATGTTATAATTTTAACATTACTAGATAAATGGTTTGCATTATGTTGTGGGTTAGGTTAATTTTTTACAAATGTAAAAATGGATATTCACGTGATATCAATGTTTTAAAAGGAATAAAAAAATCTAATAATTTAGTAACTAATAGAGATCGCACATGTTGTTAGAGTAGTAATCCAAAAAGCAAACAAAAACAAAATACCATGAATTGAGGATCTCATTATTACTTTCACACAATTAATTTAATTTAATTAAAAAATAAAATTCCTTTTAAAGCAGCTAGTTTCAACAATGGTAGAAAATAAAATCTGATCTAACCCTTGTTGCTTTAAAAAAAGAAGAAAAAAACCAAGTATGCCCGAGTGAACTTTGTAAACTCGGGTTAATTTCTCAAACTCATAATCCGTTAAATTATAAACTTGAGCTAAACTAAATAGCTCAACATATACCAAGTTAAATGTCAAATGATAAAATCAATAAATTTAATTTAATTAAAAACAAAATTCATTTTAAAGAAGCTAAATTTAACAAAAACCGGGAAAAAAATACCGAGGCAACCCTTGTTATTTTAAATAGAAAGATAAATCCCATAGAGAAAGAATAAAAAAGAATGTTAGAGGATGAAATCTGAAAAAAAAAAAAAAAACAGAGCTTACAAAAAACAAGCAAGCTTGGGTGAACCTTGTAAACCTTGGTTTAAACTCTCAAACTTGCAATCTGTTTAATTCTTGACTTAAGCTCAACTCAGGATCTCAACAACTAAAAAATTAAATGTTAGAGGATGAAATCAATTAATTTAATTCAATTTAAAAACAAAATTCCTTCAAAAAAGCTAAATTAACAAAGACAAAAAAAAACAAAAAACAAAGGCAACCCGTGTTATTTTCAAAATGACTGAAAAATACCATAGAAAGTGAATTAAAAAATAACAAAATGTTGGAGGATGGAAAACAAAAGCTTAAAAAAATAAAGAAACCTGTGTCAACTTTGTAAATCGGGGTTAATCTCTTAAACTCGTAAACTGTTAAATTATAGACCTGAAATCAATTAAAAATCTAAACACCCAGCTAATTAAATGTTGGAGGATGAAATAATAATAAAAAAAATACAATCTAAAAAAGGATTAGATTTTACAATAGAAAAACCAAAGAATGATGAAATTGCAAAAAAAAAAAAACAATTGAAAAAACCATCTAAAACAATAGTAATCAAAATAAAAGGAACCAAATCTGATAGATGAGAATATTTGTTGGCGATGAAATTTGAAAAAAAAAACTTAATTTAATAAATTATTCTAAATAAAAAAATTACAATAAAGAGATTAGGGATAAAATTGAAAAGAAAAAAAACCCTTGATTTCATAAATTATTCTAAATTTAAAAAATTATAATAAAGAGAATAGGGATGAAATCTTAAGTACAACAAACTTTATGGGTTGATTTAATTAATTTAAGGCCATTATGAAAATCAAGTAAGAGAGATGGAAAAAGAAAAAAAAAAAACAAAAGGCCACACGCGCCACCCAATCATCATTGGGCTACATGCGCCACTTATTCATGGAGGGGATGCCAAGACTCTTCGGCCACTGCCTTGGAATCACAGTTGTGGTCGCTGAACGACATCGTACGTGTTGTCTAAAAGCGGCAAAGATGGCGCCGCATATGTCGTCCAAAAACAACAGACATTGTTCACGTGTTTCTTTTTATTTAATTTCCTTATTCATCAAATTATCTTAGTGCCCCCAATAACAATCAATAACTACCAAATCACCACATCTAAATGACAAAAGAACCCCTAAATCAAAGACAATTTTTTTTTTAATTTTCAAAGGAAATGAGATAACTTACTTGTTTAAAAATTAAGTCAGAATAAAAAACTCATTGACCTAAGTTATTTTTTTGTCTTTTAAAAGCAATTAAGTAATCACATTGTGCAAAGAAAATGTAAACATACCATATAACCCCTCTATTTCTAGTAATAACTAATGTGTCCCGTAGAAAAAACTCTCTTACCTCTAAACCTAAGCCTTGTTAGTTTGCCCACCAAGAGGTAAATTCAGCATTTCACTTTACTTTGTGAATCCACATTGAAATGCTAATCTCTTTTAGTATAGGGTATAATAGTATGGAGTGTGTCTACTCTATTAAATCATATTTGTTCTCAACATCATAATTATTGATTCTTTGAATAAAATTTAAAACTTTTTTTAAATCTCATTCCACCTTGTGCAAAGATTTACAATCAATACTATTTGAGAACATATGAAACATTTTCCCTAATTCACTTAGGGTAATGAATCATCTCTTGATTTCTCAAATATCTTCATATAGTTTATGTTATACCCAATATCTGCCCGTTTGTTACCCTTGATTATGACAACATTTGGCAAGATCAAAGCATATTATTTCTTATATAAGATAATTTGGTGATTTCAAGTCTAAATATCACTTATACAACCATCACGTGAACTTTTCACAGAAACATGTGCTCTACATATGGAATTCTTATGCAGGTCAATTTAATATACATGTTATTTGACAAGAACTTACATATTAGTTCTAGGTATCTCTCGTACCTCAGCTTATAAGAATAATTGTTTCCTTTCATAAAGGAAAGAACATAGCATGTATCACTCTTAACTAATTTTAATTAATGTCTAGTTTTAATAGAACAATGACGATGAACAATGTTTTGATGCGATAAAAATATTATAATTATAATAACTTTATAATTTTCTTTGTAAATTATTTTTGTCCCGGAAACTTTATTTTTATTGTAGATTTATTAATCAAATATTTGATGAATATTAAAAATAAATAAAACATTTATTAAAAATAAAATATGTTTACATTTATCAACTGCAGTTTCAGGACGTACACACTAATAATTTACTAGTATTATTCTGTCGGCCTTGGATTTATTGATTTTCTTTCTGGAGAGAGAATGGATTTATTGAATCTGATGAATTGAGTACGGTTATAATAAAATTATTTGCATAGACGAACAATTCTCACTCAAAAACACATACATAGGCATGTGTATATCATGTGCGAAGCTAGCAAAGGGGAAAAAAGCAGCAATGATTGTTAAAAAACATAAAAATGCAAGGACATAAAGGAAAGACAAAAACAAATAACAGGATGAAGAGAGACAATTGTAGCGGCAAACCAACCCCACAATGGCAGCTTTTACGCTACAAAGAGCCTTATAATTCCATGAACACAATGCAGAGTAGAAATGTTGGCAGGAAGGTAAGTATTGTTGCTAAATTTATTTAAGTCCTGTGGGTCCATTTTTGAAATTCATTGAAGTTCTGGATACGAACTATGTAGGCCATTCTTCATATATTGATGGACATATAGCTCTGTGGATGCTAATTTTACCTTTAAAAACGCTTTAAAAATCAATTTTTATCACGTTCTCGAACACCATTTTGAAAACAACTCCGAGTTTCGTTGGGTTCAAAACCATTTTCAATCCAATCTAAAAGGTTGGTGATGGATCAATCTGTTTAAAGACCCAATTTTCATGTTGAAGAAATAGATTCCACTTGTTTGATCGTGCTTTCTTGCACTCGCAATTGCCCTTCCACTCCCCCGGCATCCACCCCCACTCCACATAAAGCATAACTATAATCATCATCGGTTATGAATTTTGTATCTTCGTAATTATAGTCATCGATTATCTATTTGATCAACCATAACTATAAGATTTGATATTATCCCATTTTTAAAAATAATCAAATAAAACTAATTATCTAGAGTTCTTACCTCGTTATGATGTAAAACCTAGTAGAATAATGCTTTGTTGGGATGCGGTAGTTGTCTCTTACTGGTTGAAAAAGACTGATATTACCTTTTGTTTTTTAATAATAGATATAAAGTTATAAGCTAAAGGTACCGGAAATTCACTGTGTGCATTACAATAGTAATTTACAGTGGATTTCTTCTTCTTTTTTTAATTTTTTTTTTCACTTTTTTTTTTTTTACCTTTCCCCTTTTTTCTTTTTTTTTTTCCATTTATTTTTTCTTTTTTTTCCAAAATTACTTTCTTTTTTTTCCAACTTTTCCCCTTTTTATTTATTTTTATTTTTTAAAATTATCTTTGTCGATTTTACTTTTTTAATATTGAGCTGGTTAAAAATTTTGTTTTGTAATTTTTTTCCTGTAAAATACTGTGGATTGCTACGGTGTTTTCCCACGTGGTATTTCTATTTTATTTTTTTATTTTCAAAAAATTATATTTGTTGATTTTTTTTTTAATATTGAGTTGATTGAGAATTTAGTTTTGTAATTTTTTTCTTTAAAACATTGTTGATTGCTACAATGTTTCTCCGCATGGTTTTTTTTTGTTTTTGTGTTTTGATGATTTTCTCCGAAATTATCTTTTTCGATTTTATTTTTTAATATTGAGCTGGTTAAAAATTACAGTTATAATATGTGAGAAAATCAATGTAACTTTCCTCGCAAATTACTGTGAATTGCCACAGTGTTTTTTCTCACATGGTTTTTTTCAGTTTCTTTTATGTTTTTTTTTTAATATTTTTTTCTAAAATTATCTTTGTCGATTTAATTTTTTTAATATTGAGCTGATTAGAATTTAACTTTGTAATAAAGTTTAATCATGTGGGGAAAACATTGTAGCTTTCCTCACAAAACACTTTGGATTGCTATAGTGTTTCCAACATGGTTTTTTTTTCTTGTTTTTCTTGTTATTTTTTTTTCAAAAATTATCTCTGTCGATTTTATTTTTTTAATATTGAGCATATTGAAAATTTAACTTTTTAATTTTTTTTCTTTAAAACACCGTGAATTGTTGCAGTGTTTTCCGATTTGATTTTTTTATGATTTTTTCCAAAATTATCTTTGTTGATTTTTTTTTTTGAATATTGAGTTGGTTAAGAATTATAATTACAATAAAGCTAAATCATATGAGAAAAGCGTTGTAGCTTTTCTCACAAAACACTGTGAATTGCTACAATATTTCTCTAAATAGTTTTTTTTATGATTTTTTTAAAAATTATCTTTGTCGATTTTATTGGAGAAAGCACTGTAGTTTTCCTCACAAAACATTGTCAATTGCTACAAAGTTTTTCCTCATGGGTTTTTTTCCTTCCAAAATTATCTTTGTTGGTTTTTTTTTTTTAATATTAAGTTGGTAGAGAATTTAGCCTTGTAATGTTTTTTGCTTTTTATTAACAGAAAAGCTAAATCATGTGGCGAAAGAACTGTATCTTTCCTCACAAAATATTGTGGATTGCTACAAATTATTTTGTTCAATCTATAAGTTTTTTATCACCAACAAAACTTTTTTTTTCCGTCATGAAATATTGGCTCCATCATACCTTTAGTTTTTTATTACTTATCTAGCGTTGGTTCACAATTATAACACTATTAAGCATATTTATTTTATAAGTGCGCGAGCATGCCATCTCGTATTTGCTCAATAAGATCCGATAGCATGGCATGTTACCCAATTGATCTATGCTAGTGCTAAGTTCAATTGTGTGCATCATGTGAAAAAAAAAAAAAAAAGCTTTATTTTGGACAATTTTTATTGTGAAGTTCGAATGAGTTTTCAGTAAGTTCATTACGTTTGGCCTTGCGGGGCCAAATTTTTTCTTTTGTTGCATAAAGATGATGTTCAATGCAAAAGTGTTTTTAAAAATAAAGAAAAAATTATGATTTAAGTTATAAATATGATTAGATTAAGTAAGTTGATTTTATTTAAATTATATGATATATAAAAAATAATAATGACAGTAGATGAACAAATTTCTTTTTTAAAAAATGATCATGATAACCTAAAAAAATCAAAATGTGACAAACAATGTAACTCAATTATCAGCCCATTAAATACGAAACGATGAAGCCTAGTCAACTCAAGTTAGTATAACAAACTTGTAACTCTGGTAATCAGGGTCGAGACAACCCGGGTTATCTCACCAAACCTGCAACTAATGTCATGAGATTGATAATCTGATAGAAAAAAAAATGAAAAAAATCACAAAGTCTATTTTTTTCTATATAAAAAAAAAACAATGTCAACCCGTGTTAACTTTTCAAACCCGTAACCTGGGTCATTAGACCTAAATCATCCTATAAAAAAAACCATAAAGCCCAATTTCCAATCAATCAAATATTAAATGATGAAATTGAAAATATAATTTCAATTTTACAAAGGATTCAAAATAAAAATTGCAACTAAAAGATTGATTATCAAAATTAAAATACAAAGTATATATTTTTTTTATTGAATGGTGAAATTTAAAAGAAACGTCAATTTAACAAAATGACCACACAAGAAAAGCAATCAAAATAATGATGATCAAAATTGACATAAAAAGTAAGAAAACAAATTGATTGAAAGGTGAAAGAAAGATCAATTTAACAAAAGGACCTCAAAAAAATAACAATCAAAAGAATGATGATCAAATTAAAAACAATAACTTATCACAAATTGGGATTGAAGGATGAAATTGAAAACAAATTAAAATTTTATGAAAGGGCCAAGGACAAAAATTGAAAATCAAAATAAGAAGAATTGAAGTGGGAATCCCGATAAATATAAGGAAAACTCTGAAATTTTACATGGTCAGCGAGAATTCGAGGGGAGAAGAGAGAAAAGAAGGGGGGGAAACGTTGTCAGCGACAAATCGTGCCACCATTGACCACATGCACAGTCCCAATAGGAAGATAACATCATAATGCTTTCAAAGACATGACGAAAGGAGAATTTTGGATGTTGAGAGGCATTACACGCACTGTTTGGAGAGCGTGGGCGCCTCTCATATGATAACACGTGCGTTACACGCGCTGACCACTTTTTATTTATTTTTTATTTTTTATAATTAGTCAAATACCAAAATTTTTCTTAGGTAACCTGATAATAACAACAAAACCATTGTGAAAACCAATTTTAGGATTTTTACTTTCAAGAGTATTTTGATCGTTTCATCGTGCATTTTGTTTTTTTAATTTTTATAATAATAAAAAAAACATGGTTAAAATCCAAAAAAGTCATTGGATGATAATTTAAATTTCTTTTCTTTCAATGACATTTTGGTCATTGCACTGTGCTTTTGAAATGTGAAAAAAATTATTTGCCCCCAGTTAATTTTGTGATAATTAATGCAGCTTGTGAAAAGACCTCAATATCCTCAATAACCAGCTCAATATTTTTTGTTGTGAAGGGTAAAGACGCCATTACATTGTTCTAGTGAACAATGCAAATGGGTCTAAGCCTATAATGTTTTTTCATGCCTAATTAGTTTTTGTTAATGAATAGACTATTTTCTATTTAAAACATCATTACTCATTATTATTATACAAAAAATTATAATTATCATGTTAGTTTCTTTTTTATAAGAAAAAAGTCTTTGGATGAGAGTTTAAATTTCTTTTTTATCATTACTAATTATTATTATTAGTTTTTGTTAATGGATCTTCTAGTTTTGATATATAAATAACTTGTTTTTTTTAATCCTAAAGAAGTAAACTTAATTTTAATAAATTAACAATAGGTTGGATGATAATTCAACCGGTTAAAAGAATATTGAAAAATTTAATGCAAGTTGAATATAAAAACATGTACTATAATACTCATGTATAAACATTCATAAGAGAGAAATTAAATTGATCAATTATAGGTGGGAACAAGTACAAGGCCCGCACTTCACCACATGTCCATCTTTTTATGTGAAAGGCGATGTCTAGCAACGACATGTAGCCTATGTAATCAAATCATAATAACACATGACCCGAGTGATATGGGGCTTAGGTCGGGCCAAATTTCAACAAGAATAGGAGGGGATTAACCCGATATGATCTTGTCAAAAAATGAGGTTGACTCGTAACCCAATTAGCCTTGGAAAAACCCAGTCAAAACCTGATAATCTTTTTATTTTTTTTAAAATGAATTATTTTTACATTTTTATAAAATAAGAAAAATGGGTTGACCCAAGTGAACCCGGTCAACCCACCTGACTCGTGACTCAAAAATTCCCTACGTTGAATGATGAAATTGAAAACCATCAAAATCTTGACAAAACAGCCAAGGAAAAAAAATAGAAATTAAAAGAAGAATGATCAAATTGAAAAACATTGCATATGAAAAATTAGAATTGAAGATTAAATTGAAAATAAATAAAACTTTAAGAAAAGAGCTAAGGACAAAAACTAAAATAAAAAGAACAAGGACTGAAGTTGAAATACCAGGAATAAAAAGAACCAAGTTGTATTTTTTGAGTACGAGAGAGACAAGAAGAAGGAATAAAAGGCTGACCAAGGCTAACTGGTGATACATTGCACAACATTCGTCTACACATGTTGCACCAGGAGAAAAAAGACGCGACGACGCATCCAACGACACTGCCGAAAGGTATTTTTTTGCCATCAAGAGGCGCTACACGCGCCACCCAAAGTGTGTGGGCGCCTTCAACGCGCCGGAGTGCGCAAAGCACATGTCATCAACTTTTTAAAATTAAATAATATTAAATTAATATGAAAAAATGTATATGCCATTGATTACCCTAATAATTACCAAAAAACCAATGTAAAAAGACCTAAAGGCCCCCAACCCTATGGTTTGATTTTTTACCTTAAAGGCATACTTGTTAATTCACTGCACATCAACAAACAAAATACTTATTTAGCCCTCCATGCAAGGTTTATAAAATTTTTATTCTATAGGTAATTATATCATTTTACTATGCAAAAAAAGATGGGAAACACAACCATACCTCGAACAGATTTTTAATGACTAATCTAGCTTGTAAAAATATGAAAGTAACCCAAAACCAAGACTTATGAATTTTTTTAAGAAGAGTAAAATCATCATTTCACCACAACAATAAAAAGAAAAATGTTTCTATTATTGCAAGATACCTTTTGTTTTAGTTGTTTTTTTTTATTTGTTACACATTGTTCATGTCCCATGAATGAATGATATGGTTATTTGTACTCACATTATATGTGCAAATCACAAAAAATGATATGACTAGCAAAATCAGTATAAATTAGGCAATTAACATGTACAATGTAAATAAATGGTGAAATGACATAGAAACAAAATGTTTTGGCAAAATAACATACTTTTGAATGTCGTTGTTGGGAATCACGATATCAATTAAATGTCATAGTTGAGAACCATGACAAAATCTCAATTGATGTCATGGTTCACAATCACGATATCTATTTAAATTTAGGACTAACAGATTGACTGGTTCATTAAACCGATCTACTGTTTCGTAAGGAAAATCACAAAACTTTCAAAACCAGGGTCCTAGGATGAGATTTTTGAAATCTAAAAATCTGACAGTTATAGTAGCAATTCCATGGTTATTTTATGGAAAACAGCCTCCAGAAATGCCTATAAAAATTTAAGTGTGATCCAATAGTCGGATCAAAAGTTATGGTTCTTTTGAGCCATCATTCTAGTCTGACACGACCGGACCTCTTTCTAGGCCTAGACCTGCTCCGTTGGTTTGTAAATGCATCTGCTAGGTCATCCATGTAATCTGTTTGTGACAAATCATTATCTAGTTATATTAGACCCACACGTAATTGCTCAAAATCATCATTGAAAACTACTCTGTAAACAATAACTTTTTAATATTTTAATTGGAGTCTATTTCTGAGTTTACAAGTTTAACAAAGATATATATTTTTACCCATAAAATTTGTTTGAAAGAAAAAATTCATATAATCATGGTTTTTGTGTGAAATGATCGACTGGTTATATAACTGTATCGAACCGGCTAACTCATTGACAATTGTCGCGTTTAAAAACACGACATGTTTAAATGTTGTTATTTTGAAGCGCGACAACTATCTTATTGCGCTTAGGAATAACAACTTTTAGTAAATGTCATGTTTTAAAAATATGATAAGATAAAAATATATTATTTCACTAAATCTTTTTCAAATATGGATATTCTATTCAAAATTTTAATTTATTATGTTAATTTGTTTTTTTAAAAAAACCAAAATTAATAGCCATGTCTGTACAAGTTATACAAACCAGTTCTCGTGACCATAGTTTTGTCCACCTCAGATCAACGGCCATCAAATTGAAAAAAGTAAAAAAATCGATTCAATCCCGTGAAAAAAACAAACTCTTCAATTCCCCGTTGAGCATATCCACCACCACCGCAGACGAACAAAATTTTGCAAAACAGAACAATAACAACTCACGAAACACACGCAGGAATAATAATAATAAAAAAAAACATAAAACCAAGGATGTTATCCTCTGTAACCGACCGGTCTATCTACATCCGGCACGTCAAACATCCGGCTCACCGACAGAGAAACGCGCCTGTGTTGGGGCCCACGATTACCTCGCAGAACGAATATTTAAACAATTGTAGCAAAAATGGACTCTCGTACTCGTCTTCGGGCGGGGTGTCCTTTTTTAGGAGTATTTTTTAAGTTGAAGAATATTAAATTAATATTTTTTAATAATTTTAATGTGTTATTATTAAAAATAAAAATAAAAATAAAAAACTTAATTTAATATATATTAAAATAGAAGATTATTTAAGAATGAAATGCATCACAGCTTCATGTGATGTGTCCTTCTCTTTTTCTTTATCTCATATTAAGAATATAATATTTGGTCCATAAACAATGCATATAATTTTACTTGCTCCTCTACGATACTAATGCTTTTTAACGAACATGATCTTTTATTATATGAGAAGTCAGTCGAAAGAAAATCCATTACCACTGATGTGAGGTCAGTCAATCACATCGTTGCATTTTGCTTGCTAATAAAATAAAATAACTTATGCCAAGCCTTGAACTAACCGAATTAAATTAAAATCGTAGTGTCTTAATTCAACATCAAATCTAAGCTACCTTAAGGTACGTAGAGAAACGTGTGTAAATTGTATTTTTTAAAAATTTTAATTTTTTTAAATGAATTTTTTATGTTTTTAAATTATTTTGATGTGCTGATGTCAAAAATAATTTTTAAAAAATAAAAAAAATTATTTTAATGTATTTCTAAGTGAAAAGTATTTTAAATTGCCTTCACTATTACAATCTTAAACACATCTTTAAACTTTGTGCTGACCTTTAAGAATATGTTTGTTAATGAGAAATATATATTATTAATATAAATGTATTTAAATTGAAAAAAAATAAAAAATATATTCTAAAAAAACATTATCAAAGAGTCAATATATATACTCTCTCAAGCCCTATCAGTCAAACCCTGGGCTAAATCTCGATATCCTATTTATTTTGTTTTTATCCTTTTAGCACCTATCCTCTTTTTTTAAAA
>Ga0307517_10006832_pt1 | contig 16781 bp, 21 predicted proteins | sample 23_EM_MG_FD_194515 | JGI IMG/M metagenome (GOLD analysis project Ga0307517, IMG submission 194515) | Populus trichocarpa ectomycorrhiza microbial communities from riparian zone in the Pacific Northwest, United States - 23_EM | ecosystem: Host-associated > Plants > Roots > Unclassified | place... | reverse complement strand
GGCCGGAATTATTGACGATATTCGGTTTCAACTTTCCACCATTGCTCTTCAGATCCCTAGCCCGAAGTCCATCTTTTATGGTCCGAAACGTCAAGCGAATTACGATGCTACAAGTTACAACAATTTCGGACTTACCCGTCTGTCCCCCTCGAATAACAGAACGTCGAATTCGTCCAGTAGAGGAGTGCGCGAGTGGTTCCTTCTGTCAATGACATCCGAATCGTGTTCCCGCGAGGTGACACACAGGAAGATGATATCCGAGTTTCAGCTTTTTCATCAACGTTGTCGGCGCTCTCCAGATCCTTAGCCCCGAAATCAAAAGGTCTCTCCGTCTTTTGCGGTCCTGGAATTTGGACCGTCAAGAATATCAAGATGCATAACGCCTGGCGCAGAGAGCGTACCCTTCGTTCATTCCGACTAGTCACAACAATTTCGGCCATTGGTTCAGCGAGGGTTTAATCACCCGTCTGTTCTCCTCGATATCGATGAAAGAACGTCGAATTCGGGATTCTATTCTATTTGAAGCCTGCCTCCGGATTCGATTCTACTGTCATTGCTGTGATGAAGCTGCGGGGCGTGCCGTTCATTGTTCGTAGTGGAGGGAGAATTGACCAATAAAAATAAGTCATAATCACCGAAGTTGTCATGGTGTCCAAGAAATGCTATTCCTTCTATTTCATTGGGTAATCATCGTAACTACATATATAGGTGGATTCTTGAAGGTAGTTAGGAACACCACGACACACAACTTTTTTCCCCTGTAACATCGATATCGACCTCCATGTGCGAACAAAAAGTAGTGGACGTATGCTTCGGCCCAAATGGCTTCTTTCACCCGAAGACCACAAAGTATTACCAAGTACGTACTATTTGTACCAGATGGCTCAACGTCGATTGCTAAGGATTATTTTTTTTTGGTTGGTGTTAGGATTGTATGCAGGCAACTTGCCAAGGCAGTTCAGTGCACAAGGATCTGAAACATACTGGATCGGAATGCCGCACAATCGGATGCACTCCTCCGTATGTCTTCCCATATCTGCTGACTGGTGTCCAGAACTCATCTTTCTAGTCCCAATGACGCCAAACCCAATTATATTTCTGAGGATAAATGCGACCATCATATATGTTTAGAAATTACTAGTAAGAAGAAAGATAACGAAAAAAGAAGGAAAGTGGAAAAAGCAATCAATAAAGGACTTGGCCTTACTTAGTAGATCTAGAAGATAAGTACCATGTCATTTGTCATCCGCCTCGTCTATTTATATCTCTCTGTTCTATTTATATGTATGCGTGCATTCTCTCTTTTTTGGCCTAATATGGCCTGCTTCTGTGGAGACAGACAAGAAATCAAGTTTTTCAAGATGACATAAGAGAGAGAAAAGAGAAGAAGGGAAGGATATTGGAGACTCACATACTTAGATGGCTAATAAACGGTACTAGACAATTATTTTGCTGCCGAACGCTCTTCCTCTAATACTCTTAACAGCCGATTGCACCTTGTAACAGAGCGTTAGGATTGTGAGTTCGTGTGATTCAAGAAAGGCAAAGAATATACATACTCTGTCGAAATTGAAGTTGTGAACCTCCTTCGTAAGTTCGTTCGGAATTGTTCCTGGCCAGTTCCGCTTGATGACGATGATTGCATGATACTTAATGTCTTTATGATCCTGCATATCAGGGAACGAAAAGCTGGCTTGGAGTTCCTCCTTCCCTCTCTCAAAATCAACACTTCCGCCATCCAATGATCATGACAAGAAAGAGGATCAGACAGTAGGACTGGTCGAACTCGGAACACACAGGTGTTGGACTCCCAAGTTCTGGTGGGATTGACTGTGCATAGGTGGGTTTTAGCATGTCAAGAGAGGAATTTCGGATAGCAGCCAGCACAGAGTTCAGTTCTGAGTTCATGGCTAAGAAATTTAACGTGTTCACTGTTAACCTTTAAAGTTTAAGCTAGAGTTCTAACTTCTGGCGACGCATTGCACAAGTTGTTCGCTCAACGACCACTGCAGCCAGGTGGTCTAATAGGGTTTCTCGAAAAACGGGCCGTCACCCTTACCTCCGTCATCATCGTCGTTGTATGTTGCATTGATGGTTGCGATGCCTTCCTTCGACCACTTATTGACATACTCGTTGGTGAGGTAAACCCCTTCGCCCCCTACGAGCGTAGGTCAATTCAGAGGGGGCACCAATAACGGGCTCAAAGCCTCCGTCACTTGTCGCAGATCCAGGAACAGTCTTTCGCTTGAGAGAGTCGTTGCCGTCGACGGTATAGAGCATACTGAATTCGAGGTGGGGTTGGTGTTTCGCTGTAGCACAGCGGTGCGGATTACCAGATATAGATCAAGAGCCAGCATTGCGAGAGGCAAGACCTGCGGATGATGTCAGATGGGCACCCAATTTACCTTCGAAAGAATTTATTGAAGAAAGCAATTGCAGGCCGATTCTCATAGTACCATATCATGACAGCACATCAACCTTTTTACATTTAATTGCTCGTGAAGGAAAAGAGTAAAGTCATTTCATCGTGAACGAAACCGTTATTAAATAAACATGATGTAGAATTAAATTCCTTGGTTTAGAACTTTTGGAAGATGTAAGTACCCCATCCAACATAAAACAATTATATATATACAAACTTGAAACTATCGAGTGTCTTTTTCTTTGAGTCCAGCCTCAACTCGGAACGACGTATGTAGAACTCTTACATAAATTGCCCAAAAATTGGCAAAGACTAAAATAGAGAGCTTGAATCAAGGCTTGAATATTGATATGATCAAATCACATTGCTGCTTTACCACCACGATGTCGATAGATCTGGAATGGGGAAGACTAGACTCTTCTCTTGCAAATTACGTCGTGGAGGTGCTCAACAGACAGCTCAGCAACGTTGAGAGGCCATCATTTATTGGACCAATTGAAGTAACTTCACTGGACTTTGGTTCTGCAGTTCCCGATGCAGAGCTCGTCGACCTCCGAGATATTTATCGCGACTTCCTCGAAGACGACGAGGAAGACCTTGATAGAGGGCCTGTGAAAGTAACAGAGGGCGCTGAAGACGAAGACTTTGAATGGGTCTCAAGGCGGGCTGTCGGACGGGAAGAGACACTTGCATACCAACATCTTCCTCCACATGTTCGCTATGGTCGTGGTGGACCTACGGACTTCTTTGCAGCTATGCCCGCAGTGCGGAGCACCGTATCACTTTCTTCGTCTCTGGACCGACTCACGCCAAATTTCGCAGAATACAGACCTCCATCTCAGCCGCTCTGGCAGAGTATGCCCATGTATCGAAGTCCAACTCCATCAACTCCATTTACAGCTGGCCTCTTCCGGCACAATAGCCACGACTATATACCAACTAGGGATCAGGAAACCAACTCGAAATCACCAGAATCCCTCAGCTACGGTTCTCAGGCCGATCCGTCGCCTTCGCGGTCAGAAAAGCAGTCGAAAACACAAGTTGTTCCCCCTCAACCTGCTACATCAGATGTCCCGCAAAACCCTCATCCTAATCTTCAACTCCATCTACGAATCAATTGGCATTCGAACCTCCGCATAACTCTCACTACCTCCCTCCTCATTAACTACCCTTCTCCAATGTTCATGTCCCTACCCATCAAACTTTCTGTTACAGGCCTCGTTTTCGACGGAGAGGTTGCAGTGGCGTATGAAGGCGAGCGGCGGAGGGTGCACCTCTGCATTCTTGACGATCTGGATCCATACAGCCCATCTACTGACCGCCCCAAACGTGAACCTGGACCGTCTAGTCAAACTCCACCCGAACTTGATGATGAGACCCCACTGTCAAGCATCCCGAGAGTATCCAAACCTCAGCCAATTGGACAGAGACTTCTTCCGTCGATATTCATCGAAAGTGAGATCGGACAGACAGACAAGCACGTCTTGAAGAATGTAACAAGGGTGGAACGCTTCATTCAGGATGTGATACGTAAAACGGTGGAAGAGGAACTCGTGTTTCCTAATTTCCATACGCTTCTCATGGGTGATTCTCCATAAACTAATCAATGGAGGTCTTCCTGCCATCAATCATTAGGAGTATTAAATACAGTATAGTACAAAGTGGTACGAAGTTATCCTAAATGTACTCTGCGAGCCTAAACTCACCCAGCCCCTTGTAGCTAGGGGACGATCTACCTAGATCAGGGTCTTGCTCATATATGGCCCATCGAGCTCATACCCGAGCTTTCTGTAATAGTCACGAGTACCGACGCCTGGCGATGCATATTAGTTAATAGTGAAAAGATTATGAGAGGACAAACCAGAAATGACGGCCAACTTGACACTGCCATGTTCCTCTCTAGCTATCCGTTCGGCCTCTTCCATTAACAGTGTCCCGAAGCCCTGAAAATTAACGGTGTGAACCAAGCCGTTGACGAAAGCAAAGAAAACAACCAACCTGATGTTGGAATTTGGTTGGGTCCCTTCCATGGACAGGGACAGCTGTCCCATATACGTGCAATTCGCGGACAATACTGCAACCCCCTTCGGCACTCCTGACGAGTTCTGGTCGGAAAGTGCCTTCGTCAGAGCACTTCCTTAATCGCAAAAGGCCAATGAGGATGTCTTTCTCTGGATCCTCATATGAGAGGAAAGTTTCCCAACCGCCATTGGCGGTGTAATCTCTCCGAAGTAGTTCTACAGATTCGGGGCGAACTTTGTGGTGAATTTCGTGGATCTGTGAGCAGAAAACGCGGAATTTCAGAACGATCCTACGACAAGTGATAACAACAGCTTACCCCAACTTCACGATACCTGACATCACGACAGACTGCTCCGAAATCTTTCATTCGATTGAGAGCCAATTCGCGGAGATTTCCAGAGTTATCACAACCACTTGTCACCAAAGGCAACGGAATATCTCTGGAATGCTATTCAGTCCACCCAGCGCTGATGCAAATAGATAGAAGCTTACCTTTGGACCCGATAAACGCGGGTCCAAGGAGGTACAAGGGCGAGAATCCGTGCGACCACATCCACAAGCACATTGGCAGTATAATTTTTGTATCTTCCTGTTCTCCATAATTCATACAAACCCGTCCCGCGTATAACCAAAGTGGGGTATATTTTCAATCCGTCACTCCTGAATGCAGGATTTTCAAAATATTCCTTGAACTGTTCCAGATCCCGTTCAACACCCACGTTGGGCAAGTCCGGCATCATGTGTGCTACGACTTTGAATCCTGCATCTTTTGCTAGGTGGAAGGACTCAGTTACCGCACGAACTGTGTGGCCTCTGTTGGTGTCCCTTGCTACATCCTCGTAGACGGATTGCACACCAATTTCCAATCGCGTGCAGCCGTATCGGAGCATTTGACTTAAAGAACGCTTGATCAGAGCAGGAAAAACGACCATAAGGTTAGTATACCTTAGATGAGGTCGAAGGCAGTAATCGGGCCTTGTTTCAATCGTAATTCCGATGGCTTTGGATTTACTCTGCTCTGAATATCTATACCGTGTCAACTTATCATCAATTTCCCATTTCGCAGCATACGCACTTTACAGCCTCATCTACGTCCGTCCCTGTGAACCCTGAGAGGGCATTATGCAACTGTGCAATGAACTTCCCTCGGTAGTCTTCTGGCATGCTCATGAAAGTACCCCCCATAACGATGAATTCAACCTTGAATACCACAATTGATCAGCCACTTTTCCAAGCACAAAGAAAACTGGATATTAACCTTATCTACGCTATGACCAAGGCTTTTCAATTGTTCCACCCGTCCTCTTGTTTGCTCATATGGGTCGTATCTTGCTCGAATAGCTCGCATACTTGTTGGTTCATAACCTGTGTAGCTCTGCGTGCTGTAGTCGAAATCAGAATCAGGCCCTCCAGGACAATACCTAAGGAATAAAATAGTCAGAAACGCAGTAACCCTAAAAAGGTGAGTCCGCACACGCAGATATTTCCTGTCATCGCAATATGCGGACACCGATGTGGTTTGCACATCACGGCAACCACAGCGATCTAGCGATAGTGAGCAATTGACCACCTTTTTTAGAAGCGATGTCTCACCCCGCTAGCCGTGCGTATGGGCCTTGCTCTTAGTTTAGGCAATAGTGCCTTCTTATACTCGTCCGGAATGGCACTAATAATGTCGACCAGTCGCGGAACGCCACCATAGCCATATTTCTTGCTGAGTTTTGCTCGAATCTCGTTCAAAGATACCGATTCATTTGCATCGTGCGCTCTGATAAGTTCTGCGGCAATCCCAGATGTTACCCTCAGGAGTTGCTCAGCCTGTGAAGGTCCTGTTCACAACAGCTCAGAAATGAGTTATAAATTGAAGACATCTCACGCACCATCTGTTTTTGCCTTCTGCCCCATGGGTGCGAGACGGATTTCTCTACTAAGTAGTCAAGCAAGTCAAGTCATCAACAAGGATTCAGATTTCAATAAATAAATTAAGGTTTTCTATCACGTGCCAGCGCACTAAACCCTCCAAAAAACGAGAGAGAATTTATCATAAATTGGCATGAAAGTTCGTACAAAGACAAGGATAGCAAGATGCGCGAAGAAACCGAATGCCGATGATTACAATTTATATGCGTAGTGTTCGATGATGCATAGGAACATTAGGATGCAGATAAAATGAGCAAGGAAATTTGTCTAATAAAAATGACACAACGAAAAGAAAGAATAAGTTCCACATGAACCGAACGGGCAAGGAAAAATAAAATAAGGCTATGGTCCAGTGTTTTTTGGATTTGAAGCTTTTTTCCGCAAGAAATTGCGCGGGGCTGTCAATACATTAGCAATCCTCTCTCCCCTACTTCGTAGAGTGCCAGGGTCGGGGGAGGTTGAGGTTGTTGCCAGATTCCTGGAACTCACCCGTCGCTCGGATAAATTGGTTTGCATGCGACGGATAGCGACTCCATTTTCTTCAGTCGAGAAATCGAAACCTCGATGAATAGACCGTATGCCCGTCGACATATCTGTTCTGCTAGCGGACCTGTAGTCCATAGGAGGTCTTGGAAGGGAGGTAGAGCTGTCTGCGTATCCAGTGCTCTCTCTTCGCGAATGGGATATCACAGATGACGGCCTGGGTCTCTTCAAAGCAGCCAAGGGACTGCCTGTATTCACATAGTGCCCAATATCAAGATCTGGTTGAGTCTTCCTGACATACCGAAGGATATCGACGTCGTCTGGACGGAAACCAAAGCGATATGCCTTGTAGGTGTACCGTGGGAGTAGAGACAAGAAGATCGTGAGGGGCAAACAGAGCCAGAAATACGCCGAGGTGAACAAGTATACATTGTTTCCCCAGACTGTGGTAGAGAACCATCCAGGTGAGATGGAGTTATATATAACCTGGACAATGCTCAGGAAAACAGCTCTGGAACTCGAGAGATTTTCTTACCGTATACAACCAAAGAAGTACACACCCGACAAAGACAGCAAAGAATACCCAAGCAGTCCAAGCAGTCGTGTTTAGGCCGTTGAAGAGGTTGGCAGTGAAGACGGCCGAAAAGACCATAACCTGCTCAAATATTTCAGATGGGGTTGCACAAAGTGTTCCAAAAGGCTTACAGTCGAAAATTCGTAAAGTCCAACCCCCCAACCGTCGTCCCGAGCCGTCGTGGTAACGTATGTATACATGATGAGGAAGTATATTATTGCAGACTAGGAGCTCGTCAATCAGTATTATGGCATCGCAGAGGGTTAAAGGGACTGTACCTGAAGAACACCATCTAACATATATGCAGTGAATTGTCTAATCCCAAACCATTTCCCTTCACGCCCGAGCCAGTAGAGCTGTGGAACATCCATCAAGACTTGGTCATCTGTGAGGACAAATCAGCACTTGGGACAGTGCAGAAATAGTACGGCACAAACCAGCAAATCTGTCAAACACGCCAATTCCAATTACTGGGGCAAGGGTCCAAAACGAATTCCAGAAAAGAAGATAGGTGTAATCGAACACACTGCAGAGCAGATAGTCAAGACTTTGCATGTTGAAGAGCAAATAGTCTTACTAATTCGAACTCCAACCACAATATATCTGGAACCACCAAAGAACGCCGATACAAACAATGTTCTTATAGAAGAAGTTCAGAATCCTGTTACCATAAATACGTCAGAAGATTGAAGGCAGGCTGAAGGATCACATACATTATCCCGTTTCGGGCGTACGACCAATGACCATGGACAAGTATCAGACGCTTCAGGAAGCGGAACTGGCAAATAAAAATGATTCATTCGTGCATGAATTCCGGGTTAGGGAAGGACAGACCTGGGCAATAGCATAATCCGATGAGTTGACCGCTTGCAGGCCTTCCTCTCCCGAGATACCCACACCCACATCTGCAGCCTGTCAGATAACAGTAATGAGGGCTGTTACAAGCGTTAGGCAAGTATCGCAACTTGCCTGAATCATGCTGACATCGTTAGCGCCGTCACCTATTGCAAGAGTCATCGCCCGAATGCCATCCTTGACAAGCTTCACCATCAATGCTTTCTGTAGTGGCGAAACTCGACAACAGATGACACCCTCGCATAACATTGCCAGTTTGAGCAGCAATGCCTTTCTTTCATCATCTCCCAGGGCTTCACTTAAACCCGCTCCATCGATGACAAGTACAAATCCTCCAGGTCGGTCGCCGTTGTCTGGTCCGACAATAGATGAAATGCCAGTTTCAACCCTCCTCAATGGGCCTCCTCCTTCATGGGATTGTCCTGAGGGTGTTTGCCTCTGCTCATCATCAATGGTGTCAGATGTCTGCCGTTCCGTATCGAGCATATCAGCGGGAAAGAAGTCTTCGATAGCATTCAAAATCTGATTGTAGACTGGTTTGCCATGGTTCCCTCCTCGAACGACGATGATGTTTGACTCTGGGGTGATCAAATTCGTACTGTGGCCGATAGCTGCAAATTGTATAGATGTCAATTTGGGCACAGATATACTCTCTTTTACAATGCGTACCGATCGCTGTCTCTAGTTTATCACCAGTAGCAACCCAGACCTTAATACCCGCAGTTTTCAAATCCGCAATGGTTTCGGGTACCCCATCTTGAAGGCGATCCTCGATTGCTGTCGCACCAAGTAATCTGAGGTCATGCTCTATTTCATCAGAGACAACCTCAAGCTTTTCATCACGATTTTCTAGAGCCACCGACGCTTCATGATACCTTTCGCTCCAGGTTCGATATTCCTCCTCTATGTGATTATTGATTATGTGTTCGAAAACGAATGAAGTAAAATCTCACCACCGATAACTTTGTATGCCAACGTCAGCGTTCTCAATCCTTCGCCTGCAAACTCGGCCAGGTGTCTCTCTGTAGTATTCTTTAAGTCTTCAATTGCTCCCTCCTTCAACCTCTCGAAAATCACGTTATCAGCACCCTTGCACAACAGGAATAGCCTTCCATCCTCCGAATCGAGTTTCCTCAGGATAATACTCATCCTCTTCCTTGCGCTAGTGAACTCGAGGATGTCCAGTAGTTCGTATCGCTCGACGGTTCCTTCCTCATACAAGTGTCCAGCTGCCATGCTCTCCGCAGAACCAACACGAGATCCAGTGCCAGTACCAATTGGGACCCCTTCAGAATCGGTCTGCCGTGTTGTGCTTCCCTCCCTGCGTTCGTTGTTCTCGATCGACCCTTGAGATCCAAAAGGGGTCTGCAGATAAAGGGTTTCCTTCTCCCTTCCCCTGAACACAAAGCCCATGTCTGCTGCAGCTTGCACGAGCGCCGCCTCATCTGGACTTTGAGCCTTGTACTCCAACTTGCCAGTCTCTGGGTCAACAGCTGCCAAAACTGTGTGGCACAGTGCTAACACTGTGAAAAACCCATTGAGATTCCTCGCATGTGCTGCAGTGGCAGGATCAAGGTCGGCTTGCACGGCAGCTTCGAGGTCTCTCTTCAGGTCCTCGTCATGAAAGTGATGAATTACTTTAGGGGGTGCATGAGCAGTGCTGACAGGCTCGGCAGACGTAAGTGGGTCAGGATTCTTCGGTCCGTCAAAAGTGAGAATCGGAGTGGCATCTTTGTCGCCACTCCTTGTGCTAGAAATTTGAATAGGAACGGGTTTTGGATTACCAGACGAGGAGCCGGGAGCACTCATTTCGGCAAGAGGAAGGCCCGCATAAAGGTCCTTCTCATACAGTGGAGGACTTTCAGACCTCACTTGGTCAACCATCGGTTCATCAGTGATGCCCCCATCGTAGGCTTTGCCCCCGATGGAACATTTCCTAAATATCATATGATTCTACAAGCGATTAGGATCGTTATTGAGGTGAACATTAAAGATTACCTGGGTCAAGGTACCAGTCTTGTCTGAAATGACATATTCCACCTGGCCAAGGTCATCCGACAGATTCCAACTTCTTGCAAGCGTTGGTTGACCCTTGTAAACCATTTCCGGATCGAAATAAATGAAAGCCGCCTGACATGTTCGCACAAATTCGATGGAGATGTATAGTGAAATCGGGATGATGTTCTGAAATGTTATCAAGGCGAAGAAGAAGGTAACTACGCCATTAGCAGTAGGATTTTCAGCACCGAAGAGCCAAGGTGCAGCTTGTTGCGAATAGCTTCGTTCCAATACAGACTCCGCAATACCACAAGCAAGCGCCGCAAGAACGAGAATTAGAAGATTGATAAAACTGAACACACGTCATCATTAGAGTAAAGAGGAGTCAAGAGGACTTACACTTGGGGATTCATTTGCCTTTCGACTTTACTCCTTTTACTCGGCGTTCCACCCGAATTCATAACAATCCTAGAGTCCTCGCCTGTGTATAAAACAAGGCCGATGACCCACTTGGTGTTCCTCAAAACTGTTCCCCTGAGCAATGCCATCTGGATATCCACAGGAAATGCATGGTCTCCCACTCTAACCGCCGCGTTGAGCCTATACATATTCGTGTCCGGCCTATCCGCTTCGACACGAAATTTATTATGAGAGGACGCGCAGTCTTCAGCCTTCCGCAAGTGTGTGAGAGACGAAATCGCATTGCGTGATTTGAGGTTTGTCTCTCCGTCGAGGTTCTTCGTCTCAACAAAAGCGACATTCTCCTCTTCGGAAGTTGAACATATAAGGACGTCAGCGGGTATCGACTCGTTGTCCATAATTTTGACGAAGTCGCCAACCGCAACATCTTCCCAGGCAGTCTTCTTCCAGTGTGGACGTCCTGTGTCTGCGTGTCCACCAAACGACAACGGCGGCGCATGATGAACATCTTCCATCGAATCATATTCGACATGTTGGGCAGTATCATTTACTGGAGCTGCATCGCCAGCCAATTCCTCCTTATCCGAATTTCTTTGGGCAGACTTTATGTGTAAACCATAGTTGCGCATCACGCCTTTGACAAAAGTTTTGCTCTTCCTTTGCATGACATTCGAGTTTACAAAGTCACCGCCCGCAAGCACACGCACGAGTGAGTTATTCACCCGACGATCAGATTGGTGTCGCTTGATATCTTCGTAGCCATCTTTAAGCGCGGTAATAAGGAGGACGATCAACAGCGGAACGAGGACGAGACCCGGGGAAATTGTAGAAAACTTTGGGAAGAATTGGAGGACATCGATGAATAGAAAGAACCTGAGAATGAAAAAAGTCAGTGCAAGCTTTCAAAATCAAACTCATGGGCAGAAAGAAGGCGAGCTTGCTCGATCGACCATCATGCGGCGATGCGATAAGCAATTAAATCAGCGCATCTTGGACGAATGTTCTTCAAACATGAACGCCAAACATTAAAATCGATATACCGCAGCGGAGCGGGAATACGGGAGTTCAACCGAATGCACTGTACGCAATAGTAAACATGCGCGCAACCATAGAGTTCCATATCCTGCACCTGAAGGAAGCTGTATGCATGGTTGCGCAGAGTAAATCGTGGTCATAACATCGCCTCAGCGGTGACGCTGACTATTTGCGAATGTCCACTCGGAATACAAACGGGAATCCACTCACACATTCGCAACACGCCTAAACTGCTCCAATAGATTCCTGGGTAGAAAAGTTACAACTGTATACTTGGAAGTGATGACCTGATTTGTCGCATAGATATGTTCGGGTTTGACCCTTCCTCGGGGGTCGTGGTAGTCGTCGGGTAGGTTTTGGTTAACGAAGAGCGTCCTTCTCGGGCCTGGTTCTTTCTTCTTGGAGAAAAGGTCTTCAATTTTGAATGCTGCAACCTTTTCATACCAGCGAGAGAAACGCGATTTCTGGCGGACTGCAGCCATGAGCCACAGGCGAGAAGTCCAAAATTATAGACGCGAAGTGAGAAGTACGCGGGAACGAGTCAACCTTTCAGAATACACCCTCAAGGATCAGGAAGAAGAGAAGGAAATCAGTCAGCATGGCTCCGCAGAGAAAGGTGGTCAAGATCAAAGCCGGCGTCACCGCAAGAGGACGGCAGCTGACTCAGACAAATCTGACGTGATCAGATAGTTGTCACACAGACTTGTTCGGTGATCATGATGGAAATATCATTAACGAAAGGACTACGAACGTAGGGACAAAAATAATCCACAAAATGGCAAGAAGGTAATGAGTGGTTCGGTAATTCAAGAAGGGTATACGCAAATTTCAAATAAAAAAAGAGTACATCTACTGCTGAGCAGCCCCACCAGCAGGTCGCTGGTTGACACCTTCCTTGAGTGCGAGAAGTTGTTTCGAGCGGAAGGCCTCATAGTGAATTTGAGCGGTCGTCTCAATGAGATCCTGCAGGTGTGTCCTCGTGAGGAAATTACGCAGGTGCACAAATTCGCAGTGGGTAGAGTCCTCGACATTCACGACCCCCCAACGGTTCTTACGGCCCCGGACTGATTTGCCATCTATGATCACGTTGTTCTCAGAACCAACAACTGCGAATGGGATGATGTGCTAAAAAAATGAAGTCAACAGCTGGTTAAACAACGTCAATATGATGCATACCCGGATTGATTCGTTAAGTTGAACTTCTTCGTCATCGTCCTCATCCGTATCAAAAGGATAGAGACGTATATTGTGGTATACCAATTCCTCCCTAATCTTCGCTTTGAACTTCTCGCGCTCATCCAATGTCAGGCTATCACTTTTTGCTATAACGGGAACAACGTTGACGACCTCGCTTAGCTTTTTCATCACGATAACGTCAATTGGGCGGAGAGAATGGCCGGTGGGGTTGATGAAGTACAGGCAGCAATGGATGCGAGTGTCCTGGATGTAACGATCACGCATGGCAGTCAACTCCTTGCGAAGGTACGCGGAGTGTTGGTCCTTGATGTATTTAATGATCGGATCCCAGCTAGAGGGTTTGATTAAGAAATCATAAGTCCTCGAGAATAAAGATGAAATCCGCACCAGCCTTCATTGTTAATCTGGTCGCCATATCCAGGTGTATCGACAATATTCAGCCTGAGCTTGACACCATTTTCGACGATGACTTTGAAAGGGGTTAGTAATAGTTCGGCATGAAAGTATGAAAGAGTAAAATTTTAAAGTAAGTCCTCTCGCGCACTAAATGCGAAAATGAGGCCACAACTAATGTAGATTCAGAGAGACACGCGAGGAAACGTCGCATAGAAACATTATGAAGAAAAACTCACCATGGGACACGGCCTGAATCTCGGTCGTCTGCCTGACAGGCTCATCCGCTACGAAGCGACCCTTTGAATCAATAAGGTGCGACGCGAAGATAGTGTTAATAAGCGTCGACTTCCCAAGCCCAGTTGGCCCTGTAAAACATGCAAGGGTCAGCATAATCAAGAGGCTAGGGATCCACAAGGCTACTGACCGACAACAATAACATTGAACTGGAAACCGCGCTTCAAGAGCTTGTGCTCAATCTGTTGAGTGATACTGTCGAAACCAACATAAGACTGGGCACGAATTTCTTCTGCGGTTGCCATTTTGGAAATAGGGTCTGGAGAAAGGCAACGCTCAGCGACTCAAATTCAAACACTTTTGAATATTTAGGACGCAGACGCGTGCCCGAACAGCGACAAAGGAGAAAATAGACGTTTGTTATTACTTCCCAGAAGTTGGGGAACAAAGCAGCTATCGCACATCCAGCGCGGGATGCCAGCGAACACTAATGTTAGTGTTATAACGATACGACCTTCGCCTCAAATGTGGTAGAAAGTAAATGAACTTACCTGGTTAACAACAATAAGGAATCAAAAGGGAGAGAAGTGACAGAAACTACGTCGGGCACCTAGTCGAAGTCTTGCGCGACGTTCGATTTTTTGTGCAAAGAAGTTGATTTGCAAATAGAGATAAACAAATGCCACAATTGTGATCTCACATTCATACTAGCACGAACCCAAGAACGACGTTTGGATATCGAACCTTCCGATACAGATCCAACATTCACTGTAACGATGAATCCTGGACAATATCCGCTTGATGTTCGATGCATATTTCTTGTGATTTATTCGAGATTTTAGGTCAAAGAAACGGTGGTCTCCTTATCGATAGCTTTGGTTCTCACCAAGAACTCGGATAACCCGGAGTGTGTAGAAAGGCAACCAATATGATAAGAACACTTCAATTGCCATTCCCCATGATATATTTTATGATTTCGACCCCACACACACTCGTTTCACCATCCTTCCTCCCCCAATCTATGTATCCTTCACAAGAATTGATCATGAATCGACGATTAGTCTCCTGGTGCGAACCATATCCAGCCGTAAATCATAGTTCAGTGCCCAACCTAAAATAATATAGGCAACAACACTCAGTGAAATGTACACAATAAAAAAGGGGGTATTTGAATAGAATAAAATTAATCAAAGCCTGGAAGGCGCACCAAGAGAAGAAAAGTAAGGCATAACAAACGCCGCGGCGAGAATGACGGTAGCGAAGAAAATCGCTGGTATAAAGGGTGTTGATGCAACACCACGATTAAGCGCTGGTGTCCGGTTTGGGATAAACGAAGAGGAATGTGTAGGCGGTACATCGAAAAGTCGTACGTACCCTATAGACTTGAATCCGTGAATGCTGATCAACGACGTAAGTAGGAGAATAGATCCAAAAAGACAACATAAACCCACTAATAGCCTTCAATGTTGCGTTTAATTTCAGCTTCCATTCCCGTGGGCACACCAACAAGAGTGAAAGTGAGCTTTGTCGAATCAGACGATTGGTCGAGGGATGTAGTCAGTATGGCCTCATGTCCTGGGAGCAGCCTCAGCATCGATAAAAAAAACTCGTATACAGAAATTACCAGACGGCCAAGAAGGGTTTTGCAAAGCCCAGCTCTGTACAATCTCTTTATTTGGAGTTAAAGAAACATATTTGCCCTTTACACCACCACCAAAGAGTGAATAATCAGAGCCAGGCTGGGGATTCGACTATAATTATTAAAAGAGATTAAGTTGGCACATGGGGAATAAATATATATATACCTGCGCAGGTGCTCGGGTCCAAGCTGGAATCCTCTTTTCGTTGGTCAAGAGCCCGAACAAATCATCCGCAGAGGCACGAAAATCCGCCTCAACGACAACCGTCGTGGAATTCAACCTCGCCTCTTTCGGTTTCGGTTTCACTGGTAGAGGCGCGGAGGCTTGAGATGAACTGGCCCTTGGTCCGCTTGGGGGCGTGTTAGTGGGAGCAGGAGTGCCAGTTCTGCTTGGATCGGTGCTGATAGTCAAATCTTTGCCATGAGAGTCTATGATCGCAGTTGGGAAAGCAGCCAATTTTGTTTCAATTGCTACAGGGAGCCGACTTTGCGCAAGAGCAAAAACAGCGTTCACTTCGGGCGAAGCAGCCGTGGAAAGGGTCCAGTTATACTACATGGGCATAGTATTATAAACGGCGGGCGACACACGCGAGAGAAACTCACCCCAAAATCCGACAAGTTGTCACAGATGATTTCGTGCGATACTTCGGGAATGGTTAATAAACCCTGCACGTCAGTGCCTTCACTAGTTTTACCCGCCCATTTCAATGACACTTTACAATCAAAAATGGTGATCAGCCTGTGCAGATTGTGGATGTCATGGATGTCAGTTCATCCATTTAGATCCAAAGTTAAATAGTGATAATAGACGACAGAGAAAATGTTGGCGATAGAAATGAAATGACAGGGTAACAGGGTAATGTTCACTTACTTTGACTTGCGTTGACCGAGCTCGATATCGCCATCGACGTCTATGACTTGGGTGATAGACACCATTTCGCCTACTTTATCGCCAGCGATTGTGATGCTAGTCAATTCACGCTCCATCCACTCTTTTCCCCAACTTGTAATATTCTTGTTCTTCCAATGCCAGTTGGCTGTCGAGAACGCCATTGGAGGGGCCGCTGCTGTAGACATTGTGAAGAGAGGATGGTGGGAAAAGGCAATCGACACAATCACAAATAAATCGATTTTCCATGATGTTCCACATCTTTCGAGTGATACTACCTTCAACCTTCAAAACATGGAAAACACAGTCCTCAGCAATTTTTTGGGAGTCCCAAAACATGAAATTTGGGCTGCTCAATATTTCTGCGTCATCATAATAACGGCGAAAATGGAAATTGCCAATTGTTGAACAATCCACGTATTTCGGTGCCGATCTCAGTTGATAAACTCGGTCAGATTGCATATTCTCGTTTGGGTCCCCCCACTGAGTGCTTGTGAGCAAATGCCATTGGTATTTCAAGTTATTAAATGCACATGGACGCTCCAAACAATTAGACTCATATTTTTTTGTCTGGACCAAATCCGGTTCACAGTAAAGATATGCCCTTCACCGACAGCCTGACCGGCCTCCATTTCTTCAATATCAAATTATTGTAAAGGCCTATTCCATCGCGAGAAACCCCCGATTATTGGCACAT
>Ga0307517_10006831_pt1 | contig 16781 bp, 9 predicted proteins | sample 23_EM_MG_FD_194515 | JGI IMG/M metagenome (GOLD analysis project Ga0307517, IMG submission 194515) | Populus trichocarpa ectomycorrhiza microbial communities from riparian zone in the Pacific Northwest, United States - 23_EM | ecosystem: Host-associated > Plants > Roots > Unclassified | place... | reverse complement strand
CAAACATGAACAAAATAATTTATTTATTTTCTTAAAATTTATTTAAAAAAAAAAACTTTCCAAACCAACGGCGCCTGAGTTTTTTTTTTTTTTTAATGAAGGCATCCTCACTCCATTTTAAAACAAAAAAATTGTTTAGTTCCATGTACAGTATAAAATAGGTCTCCGCCTTGTTAAAAAAGAAAAGCCCGTGTTGCCTTATCCCTTTCCTAAAGCCCCGACCACTGGAGCAACCCTCCGCACTTGCAAACGCGTAACCAACCGGCGCTAAACCCCTCAAACTAAAACTCTAGAACTCTTGAAAGTGTCACTCACAATCCCATGAAAAAGAAAATCCTCCGTTGAACTTTATCAACTGATATAATTTATTTCATTTATGTGCTACGTACTAGAGAAGGAACAGTCACAGTCACGGTGATGGCTTCTCTATCAGCAATTTGGCTTTATCATGGTGGGTTTCTGCTTCATTATTACTCAAATTCAGTCAAACATATTGTGTTCTTCTTCAATATATGTAGAACTTTGAGAATAATTTTTTGTTTTCTTGGGTTCTTGCGTATAGCAGATAGAGGATTAAGGGGCAGTATTTCTGCTGATAGCGTTGTTAATGGGAAGCCACGTTTCAATCATTTTTTCCAGGTTTAGCTTTTCTTTCTTTTCTTTTGTTTGTTAATGCAAATGTATTGTTAACTGTTTGAACTCTACATTTTGAGTTTCTGGGTTTGATTAACAATAGAAGGAATGTTGATGACGTGGGCTGTCGTCTCAAGCTTGAAAATTAGTCTACTGAAAGCGCAGGAACCTTCTTTATTTCTGATTTAAAGAAGGGCCAATAATAAATGTGCTGTTGCTGCTGGATACCTTTTTGCTTCATAGTTCAGCGAAGAGTCTAAGTTTGCTAATCTTGTAGCAAATATTGAAGCGTTGAGTGAGTTTTCCAAGGAAATGCCTACACCTGAGAGTTGTAGCAAATATAATGCAAATAGCGCTAGTCTTTATTCGATGAATAGACTAACTGTAATATGTTTAGGAGGATTTGTCTAATGTTAGAGTCCAAATCTTCATAGTTTAGAGATGCTTCATTCAATCTCATCTGCCATTTACTGATGGTACATGGAATAATTTCGATTAACAATTGCCATGCAGACGCCATTTATAGGCTCTTTTCCAGCTGGAACTTTGGAAGTTCGTAAGGCTCCGTCACTGCCTTGTATAAAGTGTGAGAAGAAGGATGAGAACGTTGAGCATGTATATGTTGAGCTTCCTCCCTACCATAGCTATATGGACTCAACATCTGGGCAGCTTGAACCGGCATCTGGTGCTCGTGCTAGTATTCCGGACCAGGAGTACTGGCCAGAAGGCACTGCTGATCGAGTTAGGGCTGCCAGGGCTCCTGAACCAACAGGATTGTCTGCAGGATCTCCATCATATGGCAAAAAGCCTGGAAGCAGGAGGAAAAAGTATAAAGCTTCAGTGGCTGCTCCTGAATCTTCTGAAGCAAGCATAGAATTCATTGATTCAGAGGCACTTGAAAGTTATGAGGAAATGAAAGAGGAACCTAAAGATGACTCATCTGACTATGTAATATATGATACAGAACCTGAGGAAGAAGATACCGGATATGAGTTAGACAAGAAACTGGGGCGTCCGCATCCCTTTATTGATCCAAAAGTGAAGAAGCCAATCGAGGGAATTCTTCCACAGGAAGAATTATGGTGGAACTGGCGAAATCCAGAGAATGAACAGTGGTCCAGATGGCAAAGGAGGAAGCCTGATGTTGAAACGGTTAGTATGCCAATTATAGAAAAAGTAACGAGTGACTTTAACTGAACTTTTTTTTTATGATGATATTTTGTTATGCTAACAAAGCAGTGTCTGGACAAGCTTGACATGTTGTCCTCCACCCTTCTATTCATTTTAATGTAAAAATGGTGTTGATGCCAGAAAGTATTAGTGTTTTGAAGCATGCAATTCGATATTATTTGACTAAAATGTGAGAAGTCTTGAAGCAGCATATCAAAAAATATTCAGTGACATTGGTTTTTTTAGCTAGCCTTTCTGGCCCCTGTTCGTTCATGGGTCTTGGAACTCTGTTCTGCATGTTTAATTGTGTTGCATGAGCTTAAATGGTGGAGTAGGGCATACTATACTTAGAGAAACACTCTCCTCTTTGGTTCCTCAATAAGTAAAAAGTCTTTTTGGTAAAAAAATATGTGTCCCTGGTAGATTTTAGTGTTTGGGGTCTAAAGTGAATAGTCATGGGGTATTTTGTAAGCATGGAAAAATTGTGATTTCAGCATGTTCCTGTGAAACAGGGTTATTCTACTAATTTTCAGAATTATTTTAAGGCCTAGTCATATTTAGGAAGTTGTTATCTTAGTCTTTACACAAGCGACATCATTCAGTTTGCACCATAATTATACTTTAGACAAGCAACATCATTGTCAACTCATCCATTACAGTTCAAACCACACTGCCTTTCTTGTTGTTGCTTGCTCAGACTTCAGATTGAGCAAATTCAATTGCTGCCGAGTGTGTCTTTCTTGTTTTGGTTTCTTCAAGATCGAGCGCTTTGGTTATATTCGCATGTCGTTTGACCCTATCGAAGAGGATGTGTTACACCATGAAATATTTAGTGACTGGAGATATTTAGAGTGTAAATTTGGACTGGAGTTAGCTTTCGTTCAATTTCAATATGTGAAGCATGCTATTCCAGCTTATTTGCACTTAAAAGTACCCGTGCTTATTAAAAATTGCTGTAAGATGGATATTCGATTCGCATACATGTGTAAGTTACGAGTGTACTATGATAACGGGAGCCTTATTGATACTATCTATCCTCCAAAACAAAAATTCAGATTATCACAACATGCAGCTAATCAAGTTCCATTGACTAGGAACACAAAGTCCTCTAGAGTTGGTGAAATATTGGAAACCAAAGTCCAAATTTCACAAACCATTTATTCTGAACTTAGAAAAAAAACTAGATGAAATCAATGCTAAGCTTGACAGGTTAATAATAGACATTGGGTGTTTTATGACGCAAGAGTTAACTTTAGATATTGTAGCATCGCAAGAGGAAAAACTAAAAGAATGGGTAATTGTAGAACAAGTTGATGAATGACATTGAAGAAAACTTGTCAAAGGAAATTGAGATTGTGAAGACACAAGATGGACAAAAAAATTTCTTCAGGCTATGGAGTGCGTGCAAGTTCATGGAGTTTTTGCTACTTTGACACTTTTAGAACTCAAGGTTGAATTTTTTCCAACTACGGAGAATGATGGGAATGAAGAAGGACAACAATGGGAATCAATATTTGTTTAGTTAGGAATTTTAATATGGTATGATTATTCTAGATTTTTAGTCTTATTGAGGAATAATATTTATTATGTAGTAGTTAAATTAGGATTCTAGTTTCCTCAGGGAGTTAAAGACTTGTTAGGTTTTGTTATTTTACTTGGTTTGATGCTTATAAATAAGCACCCATGAATTCAGTGTAGGATAATTGAATTATTGATTGAATAAAATGAGCCAGTTTTCTTCAGGATTGTCAGTGGTTATACATCACTTGGCTTACCACAAACCATTCCTAGGACAAAAATCCCAAATCTGTTCTGCATCAATGAAATAATAAACCATGTGATGTATTAATTCAGAAACCCACTCCTTGTTTTTAAGTATCTTTCCAATGACTGCCTCAAACGTGGTGCAGGTTTTTCTCAAAGCAATGGCTGAAACTGGGCAGGTGAAGCTTTATGGTAAGGAACCAACATTAACGGAGGCTTCTCTTTACAGAGCTAGAAAACATCTTTACAAGGAAGAACGGTATAATATTGATCTCTATTTTGAACCTGTCATTTTGTATTTCTCTACGTAATTCTGTATCTTATTGAGGGAAATGTATTTTTTTAAAAAACATTGTTGGCTTATGTCACTTGCAATTTGTGTAGACTTGAAGCTGAACAAAAGAGACTGGAAAGGATAGGTCCAATGGGATACTACTCGGAATGGGTGAAAGCATGGAAGAGAGACACTTCACGAGAAGCTATTAAGAAGCATTTTGAAGAGACCGGTGAAGATGAAAATGCTCAACTAATTGCAATGTTTTGCCATCAAACAGATAGAGAATTTCGCATAATGATGGGGACTGATGTTCGTATTCGTAGAGATCCTTTGGCAATGCGAATGCGAGAGGATCTAATAAAGCAAAGTATCTAATCTAAAGCTGATAAGTTTGTGCTTTATCTATCTTTTAATTTTTATCACAGTAATTTATCTTCTTGATCTAGATGTGAAAATTGTTTGTTTGTGTGTGCACATTTCTCTATGATGTACAGTGAGGGAGGAAAGCAAAAGAAATGCATAGAAAACCTAGAAATCCACCAAGTAATCCTTGAGATCCACAGGAGGCTTTCTTGAACCGAATCAACATGGAAATTAGGATTCTTGAGATACACAAGGATAAGGAATATGCAAGTTACTCAACTTTAATCCAAGAAATGTCTTTCTCAAACCACAAAAAATTGTACTTATACAGGCATAGCGAAACCCCAAAAATCAATGCTAAAATAGGAAATAAAACTAAAAAAACTAACATAAAAATAAATTTGAAGCTGGTACTTGAACAATAATAAAAACTAAATTTCTATAAATTGGTTATTCAGCACTTTTTTTTTCTCTCCCATCAAGTGACCTTTTCCTTTTCTGATTTTTATTTTAATTTTTCTATCTAAGCAAAAGGTTGAAGAAATGTCCATCCTTAATATTGATGGATTCTTTCTATTTGAAATCAGCTTGTATGTCCTTCAGATTGGCTGCATAATGGACCTACACATTCATGTATGTGCTGTTCTATTATTCGTAATACTTTGCATGTTCTGTTACCTAAATTGATAGTATTACTTGAACTAGGAACACCCACTGTCCACTCCACAGAGTCGTTCATTGACTATTTCTGCTTTTTGTTTTTTGTTTTTTTGGAAAAGCACTTTTGCATTCCTGCATTTATCATGACCTTATAAAGCAAGGCTGCTTCTTATCTTCTTTTCCTACCTAAATTATCAGGTTTTATTGTATGTTAATAAAGCAATTTGATGGAAGAAAGGTGAATTACTCCTTTGTTAGGCTATCAATCTTTCTTTGCTGCGCTGTAGCAGCTGATAATTTTATTGGCCTTTGCAGTTTGGGGTGGAGATCCTGTTTACCCAACCGTCAACTACATTCAAGATCCAAATGAAATTATTGATTACAGGGGTCCAGATTTTCATGAACCAACACCCAATATGCTGGATTACCTGAAAGAAGTTAGTATTCTAACCAAATTAAATTATTTACTCACGTTATAAATATGTTTGTAGTCAAGCATTTGTCGATGATTTCAATGGCTTTAGTGTATGTTGTGAACTCAAAATTGGTTTACAAGTGGTGTTGAGTCAGTTTTTACTTTTAGAGGCCACAGTACAAAGGTTATGGTTAGTTTAGCTGTGAGATGATTGGATGATATCATCCAATGGATAATTGAATTAAGTTGCTACCATCAAAATTGTTTGTCGTTCCTCTCTAATTTTAGTCTCTCTGTTCCTTTTCTTTCATGAAGACTGCAGCTAATAGACTCATCTAATTTTTTGTATTCCTACTCCTGCATCACTTATTTGGGCATCTTACTTAATTTTTTTAACCCGTGAATGATTGTTTATAAATGACACTGAGTTTTGGAGTTGGGTTTGCCAACCTAACAGATGAACTTGACCTCGAATCATTTGAGGTTTATGGTTCTACGCGAGATATTTTGAAGCCTGCTAAGCAACAATAAAAATGAATGGAAAGACACTTACGGATATGAATTACGAGTTTAGATTAGGCTTTGTTGTTTGCTTTCATTTTAATTCTATCAAGATTTCCAATTTAAATCAAGGTGGTGTCTACAAGAGGAACAAAACAAGGTTGCATTGTGCATATAGGAACTCAAACCCCACTAGATGGAGTCCCTCTCATGATGATCTTGGCCTTTTATTCTCAAGTTTGCCCAAGATGTTTAATATTTCTTTTTGATGTATTTAAAATTTAATTTCCATAAAGCAAGTGGAATTATTCTGTGTTTTAGGTGATACCTGTGATTATTACGGCAGTTTGTCAAATGCTGACTTTGTTTTCCTAACCTTGATCAGCATGGAAAAATCATATCTAGGAAGGAGCTTGAAAAAATTCTGGCAAAAGAGAAGACGGAACAACTTGAGGTAATTAACAGAGAGCTGGACTTGCTATATTATCTTTTCTGCCAATCATTTTCCTTTTTCCATCATTAAATATGCTTTTCCATGCTTCATTGCTGAATGATGAGATATTTGTAATAATATCACATGATCTTTTTCTCACCCCCCAAATTTACTATGAACTTGCTGTCTTCTCAGTCTTTAATTTCTATCCAAACAAATAAAAACTAAAGTCATGGAAATTAAAATGCTTGCAGGGTTTTCATATATTTATATATTTGAGAAGGAAGGGCCTTATTTAATTTTTTTTTCTTATCGTGTTTTGTTCTTTTGATTTATAAGAACTTGCTCAAAATAAAAAACAAACTTTTTTTTTAATTGTCAAACTAGCATTATTTTTGAAAATAAACATTTTGTGCAGTGTTTCTATTTGGTTCATTGAACAAATTAACATTATTTTCAAAGAAAAAATAAGAGCCCTCTTGAATTAGAACACACACTTCTCAAAATGAAGATAATGTTATTTTTCTCAATTTTTAACATGAAGTTAATGATAATTTCTACTTTAGCTATGACATGCTGTTTGTATGATTGTTGTGTTTATATTGTAAAATTATTAGGAAAAAAAGGCATTACTAAAAATTTGCTCAGTGTTTCTAATTGATTCATGACAGTGATAGCTACAACCAAACCATAATTTAAAACCCTGAAATCAAATCCGTATTGAAAATGTGGGTAGATTGTAGACAAGTAAACTATTTTCACCACAAGCAGCTTGCACTGCTGCACATAAAAAGCAAGGTGTCAACATAAAAACACTCAGCTTCTAATATCAACTTATTGAGGCCAATCAGAAGCTTCTATTGTAACCCTTGTAGATTCCTGAGGAGACTACTAAAAACAAGAACTTTTATTGAACTTTAACAAATTTAAAACAGGAGTTTATTTAGATCAACATATTGAGTTCAAAATCAAATCACAACTAATGAGGGCATAGTTTTAAGATAGAATAGATTGTGCATGATCAGGAGTTTTTTAAAGAAAAGAGAAAATACGTATAAAATGTTTGGAAAGGTTGATGTCAGACATGATAGTAGAGAGAGTAGAAAGAAGTAGAATTCCCTACAGGAGAGGGAAAAATAGAGAGAAGAAAGAAACCATATAGAAGAGGGTAGATCTGTATAGAAGTGGGCTGAAGGATTGCAAGAAAACCCTGTAGGGGTTCAAATATACAGAAGAAACATAGCTCTGAAATTTTAATTAATCATCAATGTTATCTCCCTCTTCTGTAAAAAAAAAAATGGTGTTATATAGACACTAAAAAACCCTACTATCCTAAACTAAATAGGAAATAAGAATCCTCATAAAATATTATTTTTTAATAATAATAATCAAAACAAAATCGTAAAATTCTACCTGCATAATAATAAAATCATAAACATATAAAATTACAAACAAACAAGTTAAGTTTCTTGTTCCTATACTGCATCAAGTTTATTATACAGTTTTGTATTTTTGTTTACAAATTTGTATAATAAATTAATGTTTGTGTAAATAAGGATTGCATGGTTTACAGTTACTTTCTTTTCTTCATTTTCTTTTAAAGAATCAAATCAGATCATAATTAAAATATATAATTTGGCTTACAAACAAAACCATCTCTCTTAAGGAGTAGACCTAACTGAACTGCCCTAATACAATCTGGTCTAGTTTTGATTGACAGTTTACTCTGAACAATGATAACTCAATAGATTTTTGAACTTTCCATTCTTTGTTAAACCTTATATGGGATAATGTTATTCTATATTATAACTTAGTTTGTTGGGACAAACACTTATCTCTGAGATTGTTTTCTTTTTTCTTTTTCTTTATAGGCTTTTTTTTATTATTATTATTTGATTTGTCGTTCTGTTTGTTTTGGTTTCAGCCATCACATCTTTCATGTGTTTCCTGTTATTTTCCACTGTAGTTGTCCTTAGATTTTTCTAGACATAGATAGATGGATGAACCATTTAGTGTTAGTAGTGGTACTTGTCATGGCCTGATAAGCGAGCATTTGACTGGAATGCAAATAGGATGATCCCAAGGTCCACCTTGTCCACGCAAGCCTCCAACCTAACAAAATGTATACCAATAATAGTGTAAAACTTATTGTTCAGTATCAACTTTACATACTAACTTTAATAAGTGGTCATTACAGAATATTCAAAACAAACTCAGAACTTGACACAGGCATGGAGCTCTAGTTAAACCGACTTGCAAGCCTAAATGAAAATATATAAATCAAATGGTTACAAATAAGCATACAGGAGGAATGAGCTTTTGGGATACCAACTCAAGCACATGGCAAACTTCTTTTACGCAGATGGAACTCGACTGCTAGTGCATGCTACTACCTGAAAAGTTAATAGAGATAAAGGGTGTGTTTTATATTACTGAATAAATGATACAAAATACTCATGGACGAGTACAAGCCATAGCACAAATATTTGACTGACTCATTTGCAAAATATTCTTATCCTGTAATGCCTAGTTTAAGAGTATTCTTTCATGTTATACTTGTGTTCTTGTTGGAGCTCCATATATCAGAAAGTCAAATATAGGGAGAGGAAAGTAAACACCTGTGATCAGGACATGAGAGATCTTGTATGCATACACCCTAATCCATGTGAAAAATCAAAACTTGAGCTCAAGTCTTGGAGTGTTGAAGTAGAATAGACTCCTTAAACTTGAATTATGGTTTGATCATTGAACTGAAGTTTAAACTTGATAGTGCTTTCTCCTCTTTGTTGCTAGGAATCAATCGCAAAGAAAATTTAGATAAGTCTGGACCATGGAGCAATACTTGCAGTTATAATTTTGGTTGTGGTGCTATAAACCATCGCACTAGTTTTGCCTTTTTGGTTTTTGCTCTAGGTTTTTTGCTAGCTCTTTAGGAACTTCATTTCACAGTTCACATTGTATAACTTATATACTAGCTGCTTTAATTTTCTGCAAGCAGAACTTGGTAATTTGCTTCTTGTTGAGGCCTCTATTTTGACTTTTCCTTTTTCTGCCTTTTGTTTTCAGCTCTATGTTCTCATTTTTCAGCATGCAGTGCAAACTGCCATGTGTGTTGTATCGACAACTCCACTTGCTCATTTAGCTTTTCAACCTGAGTTTGGCTAATCTATAGAATGCAACCTCTTGATGCTTTTTGGCTGACTGTTTTAGGGTTGAAGGCACTTTTGACTCTTTTGGTGATTGGTTTTCCATTTGGAAACATAATTTTTTTTCCATGAGTTGCTAGAACATCAACTCACCTTACCATCTCTCACAAGCCGTACTTATAAATCAGTTACTATGTTCCTATAATATTTCTAAGCTCTTATACAATATGGTGCATTACAGAATACTAAGTGATTAGATTTGTGTTAGAGGTCAGGTTGTTTTGGGATCCAGTAATTGAATTTCTGATCTGAAAAATATAAAAGCAATCAACAATTAGAAAGAGCTACTATCATCACTCCAGTTAAGTCAAAGAATTACTTCCAACAGAGAAATATTCACACTTTCTATGTTTATATCAGTCAAATGCAGGAAATAAACTATTCATTCTATCGATATTCTGAAATATTTCAAGCATAGGTTATATCCATATTTATATGTATGAAATATTCGCAGTCACAGTCAGACTTTGACTGCTAATAACCCTATTTTCCTATTTAAAATAGGAAAAACATAAATTGGAAACTCCAGTTTTCCTAATTAGTAGATATATATATTTTCTACATGTAGCTAGAAAAATATTCATGTTCGGTGGAAAATACTGAAATTACAAGTTTACTATTGTTTACGTGTTCACTCAAAATAAGTTTCAGTATTCTTTTGGATAACTGCATCTAATTCTTCCCAAGGAAAGAGTACTTGATTTTGGCTGCTTTTAATATTTACTCATCGTCATTTAATTCTTGATCAAAAAAGCAGATGACAGACATTGATGAAGCTATGGCACGAGCTGTTGACATTGGTGAAAATGATGTGAGCTTCGTGTCCCCTGTAATTTTGACCATCATCTGTTTCATACATCCACATAAACCACAAATTTATCATGCTGTACATTTTAATTAAACGTACCTGTTTCATATGTAATGACATCTTTCTGTTCACGCCTGCAATAGGGCGAGGGAGAGGATAGTGAGGTTGATGGAGAAGAAGAGGAAGAGGAGGAAGAAGACGAAAAAATTACTAGAAATTGGAGTGTTTATAAAACTACTCCCCAGGCTCGAAAATCAAAGGTGATGGTGCATCTTTCTAAATTATGTCTAATGCCTTGCCTCATCTGATACAGGCACATGCATGCAAACACACAGTGCTGCAGCACCAAAGCTGTTGCTATGATACACATCTCCTGCTGCTTCTGAAGCATTCTTGTGTTGTCTACTCTAAATTGTTTAAAATGGAAATATTTTCGTACCATTGCCTATTTCATTTGAAGTGGAAAAAAGGCATAACCTTGACAAAATTTGCAAGAATATAGATAGATTTTTTAATTCCTTCATTTTAGTAAAGACTTGTTTTAAGTACTTGTATTCTTTGAAATCCTAGAATTCCACTATATTAGAAGCGAGGATTTTTCCTTTGTCAGGATTTTCGGAATTGAGAAGTTGTGCACCTCTATTATCTTACATGTACATACCAGCTCCTACACTTTTCAAGCCCCTGACAAGAATCTTGTCCTTGATTTCCTTGAACCTGCAGGATAAACCTAAAAAAGAGGGTCCGTTGAGTCTTGAAGAGGCAATTGATGATTCTGAGAACTTAACTGATTTCCTCATGGACTTTGAACAAGACGAGTGATTGTTGCTTGGCCTTCAAAACAACGAAGTTTCTCAGCTCATTTGATTGAAACTGACATGTGGTGAGATAATTGAAACTCAGAATACAGTTCATTGTTAATCGGGGTCTTTCAGCGACTAATATGAGTATCAATTGCAGCTTAAGGTACCATTTTTGTTCCTTTTGAGATGTAGCTGAGCTTACTTTTAAGAACTTATGATGAATGTGCATTTTCCCTTGGGTATGGAAAATTTTGATATAAATGGGTACCAATATAATTTACCTTTTCTCTTTCCTGATTAATGTGCATTTGCCCTTAGCTATGGCAAATTAGGGAACCATATAAAATTGTGATGCGAGGGCAAGGGATGGTGGACCTAAGTTGGGTTTGGGATTTCCTGGTTTTGTGCTTATATAAACTGTAAGTGAAAGAGGAGAGATAAGCAATGACATGTGTGCTAGACCTCTTTTAGTTTTAGTTGTCCGCTAGATAGTGGTTCGTGCTATTCTGCAGATTGGATTAATTTTTTTCTAACATAAAAAAAGATGTTCGGGCGGTGTTAATATTTTTAAAAAAGCAAGAAAAATTTGAGATTTGGATCATTGATTTGATTGAGATCAGTAAGCTTGGTTAATTTAATAATATGATTAAGAAAAAAAGGCATAGACAATAAATAAAATGAAAAAAATAAACTTGGCAATAATTAGATGCTAATATCATACTCGTAAAATAAATAAAAAAGCTTGTTAGAGATTTATTGTCGTTTCATCATAAACATTGCCCTATCAATAAAAAGAGATCACCAAGAAAATTCTAAAGTCACTGCAAAAGGTTGCCTGATATATCGAATGAGGTTATACACGTCGTCGGAGCAATGATCCAGAAAATAAACCAAATAAAATATCATGAAGTGAACATTTCATATTTATATTTAATTAATTAATTTAGCTTAATTTCATTTAATTAAAAAATAAAATTTATTTTTAAAAAACTAAATTTAACAAAGAATGATAAATAAAAAGGTCTGAAATAACCCGGGTTATTTTAGAAATTAGTGAAAACTTCTATAGAAAATAAAATAAAATAAAATAATGGAGCCCAATCTCTATTTAAATAAATGTCGAAGGAAGAAATTGAAAAAATATAAGTTTAAAAAAAGAAAAAAAAGCAAATCCAGACGAATCTCTTAAACTCACAACTCGTGAAATTCTAGACTTGCGCTCAATTAAAAAGCTCAATTCTCAATCAATTTAATGTTGAAAGATGAAATTGAAAAAAAATTATCAATTTAAAAAATTTACCAAAATAAAAAAAATAGTAATAAAAAAAATAAAGATAAAATCTCACAGGAAAAAAAAATGAAGAGGGATGAAAAAGTAAAAAATTAATTTTAAAAATTATCTCAAATAAAATAAATAATAATTAAAAGAATGAGAATTAAATCTGACATGAAAAGATTGGAGGATAAAATTGAGAAAAAAACATTGTGCTAAATATTTTTCTCAATCAACTTTATAAACTATTTAAAATAAAATATATAGTAATCACAATAACAAGAACTAAATCTTAATGAAAAACAAACTAAATGGTTCCTTTGAAAATTTGAAAGGTGAAAACACGAAAATCAAACATAAAAAAAAACAAGACAAAAAATAATAAGTGCTAAACCAAAGGTTAACAAGCCATATGTGTCCACCTAGGAATGGAGGAACTACCAAGACAATTACAACATCATTGTGGAAGATGAATTTTGGCCTTCAAGAAACACCCCATGCGCCTCTCAAAGCACACACCATCTAATTTTATTTTTAAATAATATTTTATATTTATTAAAATACTAAATTACATTTTAATCAAATTGATTATTACTAAGAAATTAGAGTGAAAATATGAAAAGTCTCTAGACACTAGTTAAATAATTTTTTCTTTGAATGATAATTTAATCATTTTATTGTTTTATTATTTTTGTTAAACTCATGGACATCAGTTAAATTATTTTTGTTTTTAAGGGTAATTTAATTGTTTTATTATGCTTTAAGAATGTGAAAAAACTGAGCTACCTCAATCAATCTGAAATGATAAATGGATTTTGTGAAAAAACTGCATTGCCTTCAATAACTAATTCAAAGATTTCCTCTTGAAAGAGAAAATTCATCATTTCACTATTTTAATTCAAAGTGAATTGAAAGATACTAGCCACAATTAATTTTTTTTTTAATATTTCAATCATAAAATCTCTTTCCCCCCTCCCATCTGTTAAGTCCCTTTATATTGCAAAAAATTCAATTTGGTTCTTAAAGTTTTTGAAGAAGTTCAATTAGTCCTTAAAGTTTTTGATTTGTATATTTTTTGTACCTATAGTTTTAGATGTTTATGTTATGGTCCCTAAAATTTTTTATTTTTACATTTTTTATCCTTGTAGTTTTAGATGGTTATGATTTGATTTTAAAACTTTGTTTTTCTCATATTTAAATCTCTAAATGTTAAGAGGGAGAGAGAAAATTACCAGCAAAAAAAAAAGGAAGATTTTGGTGAGTCATATTTTACCTATAAAAAGATATGTTTTCATTAAAATAAAAAAAAGTTGAATGAATAAGAAAAAAAGGATTTTTGATTAAAAAATAAATTTTTTGTCCATGAATTTACATTATTAGAATTCGTGTGAATATTTATTTTAATTATCTTAAGTTTTTATTCAAACAATCATGTTAATAAAAAAAATGTTTCATCAAAATAAGAAAAAGATATATAAATAAGAAATAAGGATTTTGACCAAAGATATATAAAATGTTTCATGAATTTAAATGCTTTGATATTTATTTTGATTGTTGTAGAGTTAATAAAAAAAATCACTTTTAAAATGATCTTATTGTCTTCACTTTTTTTTTGTTTCATAATTTATTGTACTTAAACTATTGTTAACTAGTAGGGCTTTATATGGCTTACACTTATAAGATATTTGTCTATGCATTTATCTAAAAAATCAACTTCATGTTTTAGTTATTTTTAGATTTATTGTATTAAGTTACGATACACATAGAATAACTAGTAATATCTTATTAGTTACTTTCATTATAGTTTTTAAATTTGACCAGGTGATCTACACGTAGAAATAGCCAAGTCAAGAATAGAAAGAGTTAACCTAGATCAACCCTGAAAACTGAAAAAAAAAAAAATTGTAAATCATGAAAAAGCAAGTAATCTAAAGTAAAGTGCATTAAAAATCTTTAATGAAAGACCATCACATATCAAAGCCATTGAATGCAATATTATATTTATGGTTCAAAGAAGTTTTGAAGAGGAACAACATGTTTCAAGTTTTGAAGAGTCCATCTTCAAAAGAAAGAGACATTAGATGGTGATGGTGGCTTTGAAAAGTCCTATTTCAGGCATATTTAGATCTAAGAAAATGACTCTGAGTGGTGGAAGGAGTAGAACATGAATATGCTTTTCTAAAATAGTTCTTGGAAAGAATGATGAGTCAATGATTGAAAAAAGCTTTTTTTCAAATAGCTTATAGTTTTTTTTTGTAAATTAGAAATTTTTTTTATCTTATTTATATTCAAAACTATATTATTAAAAAAAATTAAAAAAATCAGGTTTGGATAGTTCATCCAGATTTGTTGATAAATTTGTCGTGTCATTTGGGTCTAATTCGTGGGCATTTTCTTAATGGACCTTCATGGGCCCAAACTTGACTAATATCAAGAGGTAAGTGAGGCATTCATGATTCCTTTATGCTTGTTTTAGCCAATTTCGTAACTTCCAATTTCAGAATCTAAGGTTTTCGTAATTTGTTGTATCCCATGAAGGAACGCAGTAGCTACAAAATGAGCTAAGGTTGTGTTTGTTCAATAATTAAAAACTGGTTTTTAATGCTAAATGTACCTCATGAAGTCATCTTTAAGGAATCTATTTCTTTAGTTATATTAGATGACTGTGAAAAATGCCTCTTTAAAAGAGTTGAAGAAGGAGACCTGTCTGGATTGAAGCGTAGGTCGATTAAAAAACTATTATTGATCATTAAATAAATAAAAAAATGGGTGTTTCGGTCCGTTTATTTGCTGGAAAGTAGTTTAAGTAAATTCCGGAAAAGTAAATTATTTTCTGATGTTTAGTAGTGTAATGAAAAATAAGTTGGAAAACATTTTCCAGTGTTTAGTTATGTCATAGAAAATGAGCTGGAAAATAACTTATTAATGTTTTATTTTTCTCAAGTTTATTAAAATAATGAGGAACAAATCTTACAAATTAAAAAGTTGAATGAGAATTAAATTGAAAAAAATATAATTTCATAAATTATCTCAAATAAAATAAATAATAATCAAAATAATAAAGATCAAATCTAAAAAATAAAAAAAAATGAAAGATGAAGAAATTAAAATAATAATAATAATTAACATTTCATAAATTATTTCAAATAAAATAAGTAACAATCAAAAGAATGAGGATCAAATTTGATAGATAAAAAATTTCAATAAAAAAATGATAAGGAAAAAGCAAATAATAATTATAAAAATGAGGACCAAAGTTAATATAAAATTTAAATTTTAAGAGATGAAATTGAAAAATAAATATTCAAAACAAAATATATATAGCAATCAAAAGTTTGAGGACCAAATTTTATATAATCAGCAAATAATAAGACATTTCTAAATTTTTCATAACTTTCAGAAATTGTTTTCCGCCCAAATTTTTCAGGAAAACACTTTTCTGGAAACCAAGCCAAATTTTCCTTTGACTGGAAAGTGTTTTCCGTTGACCAACTTTCCTAATGGCAAACAAACACAGGAAAGTTTAGAAAGTGGTTTCTCGAAAACTACTTTCCGGAAAACAAATATGGCCTAAAGTAAAATAAAAGAAGGATCTGACATTGACTTCCATTTAAGTGTTGTAAAAAAAAGAAAAGGAGAGCCATTTTATATAGAGATTTTATTATCAAATATTAATTATTTTACCAAAAAGTTTACAACTCCTTTAATTAGCTAAAAAATCAATCTGAACAATCTATATATACAACCTAAAATTAAAGGGAAAACAATAAAAATCCTAAACTAACTAGGAAATTTTTAAGATTATTAAGCATAATATTTAATTTTATAAACTAAATGGAGCAGAATAAAAATAACTAAGGAAAAATTATTTTACTTAAAACAGATTTTTGAATTATGAATTTAATTGTAAATGATGCAGGAACAATTTCTAAAAACTAAATATTGATTTTATAATTTTATTTTTTCTATTGAGTTTAGGAATACATATATTAACTTTATAATTATTTCTTAAGGTTTTTGTTTGTCTTTAAGGATTAAGATTTAGACCTAGAATTAGTCTAAATAGCACTGTTTGGTATATATTTTTAGCAGACATGGATGACTAAAATTAAATGTTTTGGTTTCTCTCTATAGTTATGTATTTGTTTGATCTTTAAGGGTTTTGATGTATAATAATTTTTGTTATGTACTATCAAATTATAATCATTGAAAGTCGAAGATGATGTATTCATAGTGAAGGATAATTTTTTATAGAGGTAGTTCTTCTCGAAGAACGTTATGTTGGAAAATTTCATGATGGATAAAGGTTTTCAAATGAGAAGATTCTACTCGAATAATGATATTTTAGATGTTTTCATGGACAATTTAAACTCGAGGATCAATTTCTTACAACTTAGAAAAACTTATACATTAGCAATTTTGGGAAATTAAATATTTTTTATAATTTATTTTTTTATTAAGTTTTGTGATCCATA
>Ga0307517_10006830_pt1 | contig 16783 bp, 12 predicted proteins | sample 23_EM_MG_FD_194515 | JGI IMG/M metagenome (GOLD analysis project Ga0307517, IMG submission 194515) | Populus trichocarpa ectomycorrhiza microbial communities from riparian zone in the Pacific Northwest, United States - 23_EM | ecosystem: Host-associated > Plants > Roots > Unclassified | place... | reverse complement strand
CGTGGTTGTCCGAGAAATGCCTTTGGTGAGTTCAGAATGTAATTCCCAACCGGCGGATGATCCTATAACAGCGTGAACTTCGGTGTCGGGTCTTGGCTACCATTCTCAGGTAGCGAGGAAGCTTTTCACGCCTCAAGGAAGGCCCAGAATACCGACGACGAGAGAAGTCATATAAATCTCTCCTTTTCCATCACTCAACCAACACTTACCAGAGTTCTCATGTTAGCGCCTTACTCCTTCATATTGTCCGATGTTACTTTGATCTGTCCGTCCCTCTCCTCTGGTTGCTTATTTCCTGTATTCAGAGCTGCTCTACTTCTGGAACGACACCGGTTTTGACTCTTTCCGTCATTCCGCTTGCCTTTTGGTTTCGGATTTGCAATCTACGGTGCCCGGGTCCTCTGAGTTGGCGGCATTAAGTACTGGGACTTACACCGAAGTGAGGAATGTTCAGTGTCCCTCCTTCCATTGGGGTTCCCTCTTGTGCGGGGAGTCCACTCCTGGGATCCGTCGTCCGTCGCTTACACACCGTCGAATATTTTGGGTGCGAAATTCTTCGTTCAATGCCAGATTTTTGCTTGTCCAGTCACTGCCCATATTTTGTTCCGTTTATTTTGCACTCAGCTGTTCCTATTTTTGTGCATATAATTATCATTTGTTCCCCAGGCCCACGCTGGAGCACAACTCTGAATTATCCTGAACACACTGGGTGGATACAGTTGCATTAGAGCCTGGCGCAGTGACTTATCAGGAGTTCAAAGTCTATTATTTCGTCGTATCGTCGCCCACCTAAATAGGGGCTAAACGAACCTTACTTTTACTTTATTTTACGATAGCAGCGTCTCAAGACCCCATTAGGACGACGCGTCGACGAGATCGAGTCTACCATGACCTGCGGACGCACCCCGGATGAATGAGAATCGCGTATTAGGATGAGGAAGGTACTGATGTTTGCTGCGTTTTAACCCCATGGTATAATATGTCGCCCTCCACCTCGCCGAGCATGGCGGATCTCCTTCAATTTCCCGTTGTGCTTTCCGTTCCCTTTAATTGTCACTCGACGAGTGATGCCTTGCTGAGCCCTTACTCCTATAAATTCTATTACATAAAAAGATAATTTGATTCCATCAGGTGACCGCGGCAGGGGTTCTCACGATAGTTGCAAATCGAATGTTGCCGACAAGCGCTATCTTTGAATCGTTCCTCTCTGCGACGTCCTCTTTACCAGCATGGGTCATACTATAAAATCGCTTCCTTGCATAGGAGGTACTCCGCCAGTGGTTGCACTCCCTCACGATTTGCATGAGGAGACTCACGAGGCTTGTCACGAGAGCGAGTTCAGCGAAGCGTCAGAGCAGTTTTCAGGCGAGGACAGCGACTACGGGATTTGTGCGTAAGTTTCCGTTCTTCAATGCGTTTATACTTACAACTTTTAAACTTCAAGCGAGGGAAAAGCCTCCAGTGAAGAAGTCGAAAAGAAGTTCAGCTGGGCAATCCTCAGCGAAAAGCTCCAGACAGAAGAAGAGTCTCAGCCTTCTCCCAGCCATGCCTCTGGACGTCCTTTTCGAAGTAAAAAAGAAAAATAATTATCTACTACTCATGTTCACCGCTAATTGAATCTATCAGGTCTTCTCGCATCTCACCCCCAAGGACATTATCCACCTTTCCCGAACGAGTCGAATTTTCCGAGATACTCTCATGACGAGAAACGCGACTTTTGTCTGGAAGGCTGCAAGGGAGCGATTCGGCGCGCCAGATTGCCCCATGAATATGAGCGAGCCACAGTGGGCTGTCCTTCTGTTCGGGAACAATTGTCAGGTTCGAAAAGATCTAGTCTTGTCATGGTGTCTCGGGTTGAATGACCTCTGTAGAATTGCGGCGCGAAAAACATACCCAGGCCCGACTTCGCTCTCATGCGTCGGGTTTGCCTAAGTTGCAAGAAGGAAAAGTAAGGCTTCTGTATCGTTTGACTATCACAGTCAATTTATTTCATTCAGTCTTCTGTTGGAATCCAGATTCAGAAGGCATTTCTCTGGTGTCGAGCCGGGAATACTTGAATTGATTCCTTACACGAACGGTCAGTATTTATTGCAGGTATCTGTATGGCCGATCTCATCTAGTATGAAGTTAGCGCACACGGATACGCCTGTAGTGGTCGCTTCTTCTGGATTCCAGACATTGACACCATATTACCGAAGCTGGCGAAATACCAACACAAAATCCAACTTCGTCGCCCAGGTGCGCAACAGGCTCTGAAAGACTTCGAGGCTCAGCAAGTTGCGATGGTGACTTCCATTCGCAAAGTTGAGTTGCATCCTACCATCCTAAACGTGCAGTTATGCTAAAGGCATAATACAGTTCAAGCACGAGAGAAATGGCTGGTGCCGTGACGTTGCAGTTGGGCGTCATCGCGATAAACGGGTTGGCATTGAGCAGCGATTTGACTCGCAAGTTGCTTATTTTTTGCCGGCAAATCTGTCACTGACATTCACAACCTCAGTATCAAGTCCAAGTTCCTCCAATTGGGATATGAAACTAATGATGTGGAACATGTTCGTTGGGAACGCGAGTGTCAGCAACCTGCCCTACTTACTGACCGAAGTAAGCTCCAATAACTACCCGACAATAATAAGAGGCTGATCGACGCATGCAAATGTACAGTCTGGTCACGCATCCGCCCGATCCTAGAACCCAAGGTTGTCCAAAACAAAAAAGTACGCCTGGAACGAAAGTTGAAAAATATTCGTGCCGCGCGCAGGATGACCATTCATGCTTCCTACCAAGAATATCAGAAAGCTTTGATGCCTGCTCAATGGAAGTACCTTCCTCGAACGCTCGATATCTGTGCTCTGGACCCTTTCGCCGCAGTTTTGGATGCTGCAGCTGAGGTTGTCGTCACTGCCGTGGATCTCGAGGACGCTTTCCGCCAACTGCCAGAACTTCTTGTAGCCAGTTCTGATGCTCTCAAGCTACACGCACGTAGTCTGATCCAAATACCGACGTCGACGATCCAGCCCGCTTCCAGCGCACAAAAACAGGGGGAAATTTTAGAGGACGGGGCAGCATCGTCTTCGTCTTCCATACAACCCACCCCATTGGACCTAGCCGCCAGCGCCTTCACCTGCGAGGAACCAATCTGCATGAGATCTTACCTTTTTGGATGGGACGACATCGCACAGCATCACTGCAGATTGGATTTGGATCTGTTCGACAGCGTCGCATACGACTGGGAGCCGCTTTGGATGGATCAACCACCCGACCCTCCAAAGATCGCCTTTAGCGCCCGTGGAAGCGAGATCGCTGGCACTATCGTTCGAGCTGCCGGGCTCGATGATAGAGTTGCGACACCGTTGGACATGGATGCGAAAGATCTTCGTTTTGGATGCTCTGCTTGCCCCCCTCAGAGTAGTGGAGCGTCCTCCTGGACGAAGGTCGGGTATAAGTGGCGCGATTTCGTACGTTTCCTGCCATTTGATTGTTGTTTTTTCTTCTTTTCAGTCAGTAATTTATTTATCTCTCCTAGGTTCTACATTGTGATGTCGAATCGCACACCCCAGAGACTCCACTCGTCGTTCTCCCTTCACATGATGCAGCAGTGGTCAAAACAAGCGAGCTGGATGATTTTAATCGATTAAAGCCTCGCTGGACGTGTGCCCACTGCACGGTGTACTGCGGCGACTTGAAATCACGGGAAATTGTTGTCGAGCACCTCAACTCCACGTACGTCCCTATCTCAGTGCTGTCTCTGGTCACTACTTATTTATCCTATTTACCCAGGCATGAGATCAACTCACCTCGCGAGCCCGAAGACTTATTCCTCTTCGCACGAAAGCACTATAAAGATGGCTTCGAGGCGAGCTACCCGGTTGACACTCCGAGCAGTATCGCCCGCTGCCTGTACTGAAGGTTCTTGTCGTGACGCTGTGGTTGGTTTCGCAGATCATGGGCATTATGTATCATACTATCCGTTTCTCTCGGATCTAACGCTCTATTCTCCCCCATGCCATATGTCTTGTATTGTTATCATGTCGAGCATCATGTATCACTATCCGCGTCTCAGATCTACTCTTCTATCCTCGGTTTCTCCTATTCATGTGTCGTATATTTTGGATAGGTAAGCAGCAGAGTGTGTGTGATTTCTATATCTTAGCGTCGTACAAAGAATCTATGCCATACTTTATTTAACCGATGAATGTGCTCCGAGGAGCGAACTATGCTAAACCGGAACGGAAGGGTATCAGGAAAAACTCGCCATCCTTCTTTGTCGGACTCAGCGGTGCATGACTATAACAACTTAACCGATATCACACATTTTTCCATGCACCTTGAATGCGTTGACGAGCACCGCTCGGCTCTACCGCCGAAATCCACGATTTCGACGGATTTCACTGCGATCCACTAGCGACCGACTAGCGACGTACTCACAAACTGTTTCCGAGCGCCTGCGAGCAATTCCTACCGAATGCGGTAAGTTGCGATTCACGAGCGCCTAGTTGCGATCCAGTTACGATCACGTACGATCGACTTGCGACAAGTACTAAGGTAGCGGACAGCCATAATCAATCAACCCTACGTGACTTGATGTGACGCGATCAAAAAAGGAAATAAACTAGTAATCAAGGCTCAAAAATACATTTACTTCCATTGAGGGCATTTTTCTGCAATTCTGGCTCCTGAGGTTTGTAATAAATGACCTTGATCACGCGAATCCAAGTTTTTAGGGGAAGGGAATGTGATTTCGTCAAGTTATAAAAGAAGTTTGGTCGCACATGCAGTCCCACCCGCTAAATAGGGCTTGTATTTGCTAGTTACATTCAAATATACATAAAATAAAGGAGAAAATTTGCTGGGAGTAATTACTTAGAGGTTTTGTAATGCTTATGGGGTTTTGGATAGATCATGGAAGCCTTGAATGACGGATTTATTGGGGAAGGTGAGGTCAAATGATATTCAACGTGTTATAACTCAATGAGATCTCATTCAAATACTCTGAAATTTGGTGAATGGATTCCTGTAATATATCCTAACAAAATGTTGGGAGCAGATTTTGCGATTTCGATGTTGTAGTCTCTCAATGTAAATTTCCAATGTTTCTCCGAAGAAAATTTCCTTTTTTGATTTGAAATGTCACACAATGGTCACACCTTGGAGGTTGATTGATTATGGATGTCCGCTACCTTAAGTTGAAGTAGCGATCGCTTGCGATGACCAGCGCCGACCTGCAACCAGCTAGCGACGACTAGCGAGCGCTAGCGGGAGGTAGTGACAGTTATTTGGGACCATTTGTGCTTCGGAGCGAGGCCCTCTCCATTCAACAATTATCATGTACAGTCGACTCCCTCATAACCCATACCTCTAGTATGCTATACTCCCCCATACCCCATAATTTTGGGTGGCTACCAAACCGTAATTTTACACCAAAATTGCTCCCTCGTACCCCATAACCCCTCATAACCCATAGCTTTGGCCGTCCACCGAGGGGTATGGGTTATGAGGGAGTCGACTGTATTGCAACGTTGAGATAACGATTTCTACTTTTGGACATTGTCTATATTTGGAAATTCGGCATCTTTATATAATCAAATTCCTCAAATCTGGTACGTTTTTCTCGACATATACGTTGCATTTACACGTAAAAATTACATTCACAGATAGAGCTTGACGTAGGCTCTCTAAATCACTCAAAAAGTTTCAGAGGAAAGCATTTCTCAGTGCTATACAAACTGCTTGACCGAGTGTGACCGGGTGCCTGATTATGTACAGTATGTTTGCGTGCCGAGCTGGTACGTGATGCGACCGCCCAAGAACTATGCCGTCACTTGCTGAAAGTCCTGGAGTATAAAGTCCTGATACAAGATCCTACTTCGATACACTTCACATTGTATCCCACACCGTCAATTCGATTATCACTCAGAATGGTTGCCAATCAGCGTGTTTGGTTCAGTGAGTGCCGAGTTTACCTGTCTCTCACTCCCTATGTCACCACGAAATTTCTTCAGTAACGGGAGCTTCAGGAGGACTGGGACATGCTCTCGCAGAGGCAGTCCTCGCTTCCGGAGAGTGCGTCGTCGCAACTGCGAGGAGAGTATCGGCCTTGGACGACCTCAAGCAACGCTATCCCGCTTCTCAACTGCTCATCCTAGCACTCGATGTCTCCGTCAACGAGCAGATCGATCAGGCATTCAAAAATCTTATTGACCACTTCGGACGGCTTGATGTCGTCGTGAACAACGCTGGATATGTGCATATTTGTCTCTTTTCGCAGTTGTCCTTTCCATTGACTAACGACTTGGAAATCTAGGCTATCTTGGGAGAAATAGAAGGAATCCCAGAAAAAGATGCTAGGCAAGAATTCGACGTACAGTTCTGGGGGCCCGTTTATATTTCGAAATTGGTTTGAATTTCCGCCGTTGCAATATAAATAAAGCTCAATGCTTATTACAAAACTTCAGACTGCAAAGACTGTCCGCGAGGTGAATAAACCGGGCCAAGGAGCGATTATCTTCAATGTTAGCTCTGTTGGAGGTTTCAGTGGCAATCCCGGTCTTGCATTTTACTCCTCCAGCAAGTTCGGTGAGTCAAGAGTTTGAACTTCAGCCGACTGTGATTTGACATCTCTTTTATGCATATAGCTCTGGAGGGCTTTACCGAGGCGTTCAGCAAGGAGATGTTACCCGAGTGGAACATCAAATCCTGCATTCTCGAGCCCGGAGGTTTCGAAACCGGATGGCGCGACGCGATAATCACATTCGACCCGCACCCAGCTTATGCTGGAAACCCCGCCGGCTTCCGCTCCGTACGCTCATCCATCGCTAATCTGGGAGACCCAGCCAAAGGGGCGAAAGCGATCATTAAACTCTCCCACGAGCCCAAGCTCCCGATGCGCATACAACTAGGCAGCGACTCCCTCGCGATCGTGAAAAATAAAGTGGATATTGTGATTAGGGATGCGAAGAAGTTCGAGGAGATTTCTAGGATGAGCGACAAGGATGGGATGGATGGAGTTTCCCATGGCGAGATGATCATCAAGAAATTGAGAGAAACTTCGAATAACTAAACGACGCTGGTATTTCTTCACCATGCAAACACTCCTGCCTTTTTCTAATTACACATATCAATTATATAAAACCCAACAAGAAACTGCGATTGACTTTGGGATACGAAGGAATAAAATTCGATCCACGCCTGTGTCTTCAAGTTGACTCGCTTTTTGAGGAACTTTGAGTCGTTGCTGAGCATTTGCACCAAAATCGTTACCGAGAGCATCCTAAGACCTTCTACCTAAAGGTGGCGCGCATTTTACATCACTTTTGTATTTGGGGCGACATTGATTTTTTCCATTAATATTAATGACCATGATGGCGCGAAGAAGGCGGTGGTGCGGTGCAATCCCTCGTTCAGAACAACGAAAATTCTTGGCTAGTAAAGTCGGATTTGGGGCAACGGGGGCGCGTCGTTAACGGTTAATTGAATATATAGGTGTGTAATCAACCACCAAACATGGGGAAATTATTTGCCCTGAACCAGAACGTTCAATGGAGATGTCGGACTTGTAGGTACGTTTGTCCTGATCATAAGGTCTGTTTCAGGAGTACCGCTCTCGGAGGGTGGCCCGACGAGTTTAATTGCGAAGGATTCACTGGTACAGGGTGAGGAAGCGTCCTCAGTCGACATAAGTTTTCTGTGTTTTCAATAGTGAAAAAATGGAGTACCTTTAGACGACGTCAATTTTGTCTACTACTAATGCCTCCTCCCCACTTTCCCCCATGACACGGAGAACGTACTTGTATATTTTACGCGACAGGGAACCACATTAAGACTAATAGAGCTGCGGTCACGAGTCCGGTCTGTGGGAGTGTTCAAGCTAGCGTGACTTGTAGAAAGGGCAGAACGCCGAAAAAGAGTGTATCAGCAGGTGCCAGGCGGATTATTATGAGACGAGGGTGTATGGGTAATCGGCTTTATGATCTTCGATAAATGAGTAAAAAACATGACGATGTATGTTAAATTTGTCTTTCCGGAGGTGAATCCTCATTGAGGCGTCCGTGGATTCACTCGGATCCCCTGAATTGGCCTAAAACGACGCTAGAGATCGGACAATCATTGAAGCATATGCAGAGGCACAGGTCCCTGAATATCTGCAGGGTCTTGAAGGAATATTTTTAGCTTCCCGCATGATTCTCATTGACCTGCTCGCGGAATTTCGTCGGTACTTATTCGTCCACGGCTTTATAATGATCGCGGGCCTTCTGCCGAAATGTACTCATTTTGAGTGGTCATGTGCTAGGTTGCCGGGCAGGTGTGCCGGGTTTTGCCCTATGCCGATCCTTAAAGGGACATGCCAAGAGGGACATGCCAAGTTTTGATAAAATTGACCTCATTTTTAATGGCACACGACCTCAAATTCCATTCTCACTCCCATCCTTCGTCCCATATTCCCGTTTGCTTATACCATCTTCCTCAGTCGTGAAGGTCAGCGTCCTTCGTTTCAATCCAATTCCAAAATTCCAACGACCGACTCCCTTCAGACTGCAACGTAGATGGCGCAACCTATGCACGAGATCACCCCGACGCCGTCCGCCCAATATCGAGCGGATTTGGAGGAATTCGAGAGACATGATGGACGCCCTGCATTTGCACTGAACATCACGGAGCTGAAACTATTGGGTATTGCTGGCGTACGTCCGCTTTCTCGATGTTTTTTTTTCTAATTAGCCTCTAACGCGCTCAACCAAAAGGTCGGGTTCTTTTTGGATGGTAAGATAGTCATTTGTTTTCGTTTCCACGTACCCTTAACACACTCTTTTATTTAGCGTATGACCTCTTTATCATTAACGTATGTCCGTTATTTTGGTATGACCATTTCACGATATTTGAACACGCACGTTTTGGCAGCCGGTTGCGACCATGCTTCAGTACCGACTCTACGGAGGAGGTCATCTCCCAACTAACTTAGAGGGATTCGTGAAGGCTGGAGCCAACATCGGAAGCGTCATCGGCCAGTTCGCGTTCGGTAAGCGCATTCCAAAATGGAATTCACATTCACTTCATATAAGTACTCATCGTCATCGCCAAACCCAGGATACGCGGCCGACGCATTTGGTCGCAAGGCTGTTTGTACGTCAGTTCCATATCGTATCATCCACGACTGACGAATCACTGTGACAGATGGCAAAGAGCTGATGCTGATCATCATCGCTACCATCCTCACCCTCACAACGCCCACTGGCACACTCTCTCCTGACGCGTGTCTAATTTACTTGGGCGTATTCCGCATTCTTCTCGGTATTGGCGTTGGTGGAGATTATCCCATGTCAGCCTCCATCACCTCTGACCGCTCGAACATCCGCAAACGAGGTACCATGCTTTCGTACATATTCTCCAACCAGGGATGGGGAAGTTTCGTTGGCAGTTTGGCCACGATTATCGTTTTGTTGTGTTACAAAGGTGCTATGGAAGGGAGAGGGGAAACATCGAAGGTTGATGGAGGTACGTAAATTCTTCTTGATCCTTTTGGCCATTCAACCAACATTTATGGATAGTATGGCGAATTATCGTTGGGATTTCTCTCATACCTGCCTTCGGCACTTTATACCAGCGTCTCACTCTTCCCGAGTCCACCCGATTTCTCTCGGCTCAAAAATTGAAGCACCATGACCACGCCAACGAGGCCGGGGAAGACATCGACGAACTGAAGAAGGCGCAAAAGTCTGAGGATACCAAAATGGGTCACATCCCGAAGGGAGATAAAAGCGAAATCAACAAGGCTACTGCCACCGATAGTGCGTCGGATGATACCAGCGAGGTGGACGAGGCAACTGCCCCTCTTGAAGTATTGGTGAAGAAGAAGGCCCATTTCAACGGTACACTTTATTTACTTGCATCAGAATCTTGAATTCTGATTCCGGAGCTCTAGAATTCATTGCCTATTTCTCGGAATGGTGTCATGGTAAGATGCTCCTCGGCACCTGCATGTGTTGGTTCCTCCTCGATGTCGCGTGAGTTCAACTGTGTCTCTTGCTGTTCGACCACTTATTAGATTGGTTCGCGATAGATTCTATGGGATCAACTTGAATCAGAATGTCGTCCTCCAACAGATCGGATACGACGGGAAGGAAGGTACCCCTTGGCATAGACTTTTCAAGGTCTCGACAGGTGGGATGATTATTACTGCCCTAGGTTTTGTACCAGGTAAAAAGATCCTCATTTTTAATTTCATCCCTCCAAATATCTGATTCGAAATGATTCGTTTTAGGTTACTACGCCTCGATCCTGACGATTGAGGTGTTGGGTCGCAAGTGGATTCAAATCCAAGGATTCCTTTTGGCGGCTCTATTCCGTTTGTTTTATCTTTTTTCCGCTTGCGGCTTAACCCATTAACCTTGCCGCTACTTATCACACTGTCTAGTCGGTGTCCTCGCCGGTGAATTCCACACGCTGAGCAAGCCCGCTTTCATCGTCTGTTTCGCGTTCTTGCAATTCTTTTTCAACTTTGGAGCTAATACGTGAGTTGGTTATCCACGCGAGTTGACCATTAACGCGGTATACTAAAATTGTTGCTTATAGCACTACCTACGTAAGTCAACTGTATATAGGCTGGTGATGGTTTTCTAATATTTCACCGCTTACCCAGTGCTACCCCGCCGAAGGTGCGTTCTAGTTTTGTTTCCCCAAGTGTCCACCTTTCTGACGCGTTTCTCCTTCAAGTATTCCCCACTCGCTTCCGCGCCACTGCCCATGGCATCTCTGCAGCATCTGGAAAGGCTGGTGCCATCATCTCCGCACTTGCTTTTAACACTCTCAGCAAGAAGGTCGGAACGCCGATCATTTTATGGAGTGCGTAGCCCGTCCTCGATCTTCGAAAATGAGATATTTTTCTAACGATTTATTACCGTAGTCTTTTTCGCATGTTGTATTGCCGGTGCACGTAAGTCGAAACTTGTTCGGACACAATTTAACGTTAGGCTAATCCCCTCGGTTTTTAAGTCTTCACTTTGCTCCTTCCAGAGGTCAAGGGACGTGACCCCGATCTCATCCTCGCAGAAGAAATCCGCGTACGTAGAGAAGCAAGGAAGGCTCAGAACCAAGAGACGACAGAAGTTTGAGCACGGCTCGGAGTCGGTTCTAGTGCACAGGGATGCGTTGAGAACAGCTCATCGGGGAGAATTGGAACTTGGAAGAGTGCAGGACCGAATCCATTTTGTGGTACGGCAGTAAGCCACAAAGGTTACGAAAGTTACGAAAGAAGGAACAAGTAGCCAAATTTTCTTGTATAACTTAATGAATTGTGTAACAACATATAAATTCTGCTTGATCGTTATGTGTGCCAGTGCACTTCAACAGTCAACGTCCTGAGATGTCGGGGCCCGACACGTTTTTACTCACTGCCATCTCCTCAACTTGCGCTCAGAGTTCCAATACTTACTTGTAGCTATCGTGGGTGCCGAATTATGGAGTACAATTGTTTTTCCCAGTTTTGAAGTTGGCCAACCCTAGAACCGGTGGCTTGTCTCGCCGTGCAACAATACTTCAAAGTATGTATGTGCGAACTGTGGGAAAATCCAGCACAGCGGAAAGGTGGTTGAGTTTCGACTTGATCCACTGTTCATCCTCAGCCAAGAGTCGTCAGATAAAAAGACAAACTAAGTATTGAATGGCGAGCATGAATATCATCATCCATCATTCACGGAGTGTCAGCAATATGTTGATGACTTACCCATTCTCGAAAGACCACATTATTATTGTTGGCTCCTGCTGGAACTCAGTAAGTAGTCATTTTTGATCTTGTTTGTTCAAATCCTAGACAAAGCACAAATGAGTCTCAGCGGAAAGAATGAACGGCTGATATATTAGTATACCTAGACAAAGCACAAATGAGTCTAGGGACGAAATAATAAGTATATGATCAAAGAAAACAAAAGGAGACTGTACCTCAGCGGAAAGAATGAACGGCTGAGGTACAAGGGAGTGAAATGAGGCTATATAAGTAAAAGGAAAATAGGGGCTTGACCCCGAGATGTCCGTTCATGTATCACAGAAGTAAAGAACGATGTCATGAAGATATGCTGCAAAAGAAGTAAAGAAAAGCGTCCACAAGGGCGCTTGATGGAGTCATGTGACGATTCCCAACATTGTTCAGCGTTCTTTTCTTCATTTCTGTATCCTTTCTCTCCAAATGGGAAGGAGACAGCTGCAGGGGAAATGGATGATGACCATGATGGAAGCGCTAGTTTTGAGCTGGCGGTGATGGTCATATTGGCATCCTTGGGGTACCGGGATGGTTTTCCAGAGGAATTGTGTTGGGGTCCAAAGTGCTATCCAAGGGGCTCTGGCATCGAAAAAAAAGACCTGGGGTCAATTTTTTTGATAAGGCCAGGTCTGACTAACTTACCTAATCAGGAACGCTTCTAAATATAGTAATATTACATCATCCGCGTTGGCGCCTGTGTCGCCCAGATGCCTCCCACCCAGGCCACGCACACCCCATTTTGTGGCTCTTGATCAAGTTTTACGCATTTTTAGATGATGCTAGATATATAAGGTGAGTAAGAAAATGAGTCAGCACTGCATGTAAGTACACGTAAAGATGGATAATAAATAAGTAGCCCACCTCAGCTGTTTGGTAGACAAACAACTAAGAGCATTAACAAATCGAGTCAATATATATACGAAGATACTGGAGTGAACTGCGTACAACTGCAAGTAGAAACGATGAGGAGACATGAAGATGAAATGTTGGTGTACAATAATCCGGAACATAAAGAGGTCATGAGTTCGAGTAAAAGGCGAGCTCGGAGAGGATGAATAATAGGTATTAGAAGGCCAAATACCATAAAGAGGACGAGCCAAAAGAGAGGGCGGAGGGGAAAGTAAGAAATGTGGAATAGGCGTACTAATAAGTTGGCGGCGGCCACGCGTGCAGCCTTGTGATATTGGCACGTATCGTGTTTTCCCTTTCCTTACAGCTTCATATTATATGAATGGTAAGCACATGTCGAGGATCGTCACAACCCTTCCTTCCTCTATAACACGCCAAGCAAAGATCAAAATTATCTCCCGCACAAGCGCAACAATCTAGAAAGCTTGATTAGCGTCTCCACCATGCAATTTTGACAAACTGAGTGAAACGAACACCAAAAATATCCTGTTATTATCGTGCCCGTGCACCGTGAACAAGCACCGTGGGCGAACATCTTCGTGGCCCGTCCTTTCCGCTTGCATGTGTCCTTAAACTGGCTCAATGCCGTTGCATCGCCAACTAGATTCAACTGAAGGGTGTGTTTCGAAGGAATTTGACAGCGGATCCCGCAGTTGTAGCACGAGTGGCAAAGGTCGAAGTCGTCGCCATCACAATTGCAACAATCTATCAGAAGTTGAGGTCAGTAGCATGGCACATCACACATAAATTATATATGAGCGAAGACTTACGGTAATGGCGGCCTTGGCGGATGGAATTCTTGCACTGGCTACAGAATATGTCTTTCTTTATCTCCTTTTGGCAGCGGCAGTCGTGGATCCATCATGGATTAGGCGAGCAGTCGTCGACAGTGTTGGTATCTAAGGGGTTATTAACCCCAAATTTTTTTCTTAAGCCTTAGCCCTTAAATAAAACCTTAATTAAGGCTTGATTCTAAGGGGTTATTAACACCTCATCTAAAAATAGACAACTTCTGCTAACTACTGCAGACACCGCTTTAGCCCTTGGTCAGCCTCTCATTCCCCAGCATTACACATTTTTTCTTTCTCTAGCTCCTCATCTACCAGGAATTCCATCAACTTTGCCTAATACCTCCTTGATTTACCAGATATATGTCATGTGATTTACATTATTAAGGCTTAATTAAGGCTTATTGAAATTGTCCTTGGATACTAAGGCTTAACCTTAACATCAATTAAGCCTTAATTTAACCTAACCCTTAGGTCTTAATGCCAACACTGGCAGTCGATGGCACAGAGACGAACTTTGAGCTTGTGGGATGATGAGGGGCAGTGTTGGCCGTTGAAGTAGCAGGAAGCGCAGATATCTACTACAGCATGCGCACATTGGCTGCAGTCTTGAGGAGCAGATTAGCATAAAATTAAGCATGAAAATGTTATCATACTTACGAAACCACAGTCCCTGGGTTACTCGATCATCGCAAAAATTACACCGAAAAATAGGGTAACCTCCCTTGGAAAAAGCTGACCGTGAAACGGTTTTATCTAAGTTGGCTTCGCACATGTATCCCTCCGGCAGTTGTGTGTTGATAATAAAATCAGTGTGATATGCAACCTGTAGTGCTTTCATATCGAGTTCGTGCTCCGGAGATTTGCAACGCTTTCCAGATGAGTGACAGTTGTTGCAAATATCAAAGTCGTCTTGGCAGGCACAGCAGTCTATTCAGAAAGCATCAGTATTTCTGTCCCAAGACTTCCCAAGACTGCAGACGAATTGAAAAAGAAGAACTTACGCCAGTACATTCCACCCTCCATTTTCACTGCACAGTAATCACACTGAACCGGACATCCCAATATTCGCTGGCAGGGCAGATTTTGTGCGGCTTTTTGGAAGCCACCTATACTCTCCAGAACCCACCAGCCACACTGAGAGCCGACCAGACTGGCAACACCGCTTTGAGCACCGTGGGCGATCAGCATGCCTTCATGAAAGCCAACAAGGTACGAAATGTCCGGCACTACGCTCCATTCTGAGGTGCATTAGTAGCAGATCTCATAAAAAATCAGCAGGACGGTCTGTGTACCTGTATGCGCAGCAAGAATCTGCGAGGACAAGTCGGAACCGGGGATCACCCCGTTTGCAACGTCTTGTACAGCCAGCGACATCTCACGGAACTGCTCTTCGACACCAGATACTGCCCCCTGCAGAGCTTCGTGTGGGTTGGTCAGGACGTCATGGATAGAAGAAGCCCCAGTGGGGACATGCTCTCCAAGTGGGATGGTATATGTATCACTCATGTCAATCTCCTCCAGGCCAAACTTGACAACAGAGCCCAGTAAGCTTTCCCCAACAGGAATAAAAAAATCGCGCTTTTGGACCTTATGCAACTCGATGCCTCGCTTCAAAAGTTCTGCCTGAATTAGTTCCAGCTTTTTTTTTGCCACATACATTTCTCGGGCACCATAGCCAGCCAGAGCCAGACTGGCTCCAGACGTAAAAGGCGCTGCACCGATCCCAGAACCGATTGAGGAAGCCGCTGAAACATCCTGGCGCGTTTTGACGACTTCTTCCTTGCGTAGGCGCTCTGTTGCATAGTGAGAGATACGCTCTCTGTACTCGGATTCTTCGAATGTGAAAACCTCGGAGAAGCGCATCGTTCTACAATTTGCAGGTTAGAGGTTACCTTTCTGCGCTAACAAAAACGTACCGCACGGGAATGGGAGACCAGCTGAGGTGAACGATGCAGAGATGGCAGGTTTGAAGAATTACGAAGTCACCGCGTAAATCGACATATATACGTAGAGGAATCCGGAAATGCCAATCTGGTATCATAAAGCTTAGCTGACGGTGACACAATTCCACTGGAGACAGTTGAATGAACTGATATTGAACAAGTCGACGACGGTGACCCCTGATCCGTAAAAGGCTGTAGATGGCATAAAAGGAAGCCGCTCTATTGAGGGACCTCTGGCACGGTACACACTTCCCGCAAACCTCCCTTTGGGCCCACACGCAGACAACCGCTTAAGGCAAGGTTAGCTATCTTACAAATTTACATGGTCTTACGGTGCCTCATATGTCAACCCATCCTTGGCTCCAGCGATGGTCCGCTCCTACTCTCGCCGGAGGCCCCATGACCTTTCATCGCGACTACATTTGTATTCCTCGTACCAATATGGTTTAAGTGCGAATGCAACAAAAATATCTGAGCGGGAGCCCACCGCAACGAGTTCGCCGAAGCCATCTGCATACTTAGCACTCGTCGGAGTGTTGAACGGAGTGAAGTTGAACAAGTCGACGACGGCGACCCTGAAGTGTTTTTGTTCCTGCAACGCAGCCTTGAACAATGAATCAGAATTTAATTTTAAAAAGCCTCAAGCAGATGGAAAAATTCAACTCTAGCGTGTCAGCCCATTCTATGCCCCCCCGGGTTGGTCATGATACAGGGGTGTGGCGTTGAAACCTGTAGAAACTATTAAGCCTAATGAAAAGCGGAAAAATTATGCTTTGCCTTGGTAGTCGGGCGCTTCTTCACCTTTTTCTTTCATTGATGTCGACGAAATGAGGTCAGAAAACCGGAGCCTGAGAGTAACCATACTACTTAGTAACAATGAATCCAAGTTCGAAATCGTTAAGATGATTATAATAAAGACCTTGTTACGCTAAACATCAGGGATTGGACTGATGCCAGACTCAAATATGGATAGAGAATATCAGTTTACAAGTTCACAGGGACTGCTTGAGGCGCTAACATTTTGTCAAAGTTTGATTCTAATTCATTGTTCAAGGCTGCACTGCAGGAACGGAAACACCTCAAGGGTCACCGTCGTCGACTTGTTCAATTACATTCTCGTCTTAGCACAGCGTAGATTAGAATTCGGACTTTGAACCAGCGGAAAGCACGTGACAAACCACCACTCATCGTTGTCGACCCAAACAATGATGACAGTTCTTTTGTCCTTCTCTCCATCGCGTCACGATTCGGGCGAGACGTGCCATCGAGATTTCGGGTGCACCTATGCACCCTTCTCTTTGTTTTTCATACCCTCTTTGCGCCCAAGATCGATCCTCAACCCCGTTTCATTTCAGAGAACTCGAAGGACATGCATATTGGACCACCTGGGT
>Ga0307517_10006829_pt1 | contig 16783 bp, 9 predicted proteins | sample 23_EM_MG_FD_194515 | JGI IMG/M metagenome (GOLD analysis project Ga0307517, IMG submission 194515) | Populus trichocarpa ectomycorrhiza microbial communities from riparian zone in the Pacific Northwest, United States - 23_EM | ecosystem: Host-associated > Plants > Roots > Unclassified | place... | reverse complement strand
ATTTTATAGGGTAGAGAGAGAAAATTATATGTTAACACTGATTTCAGCCATCGAAATAATTGATTTTAATGTCAACGAGTTTCATTTAATGAAAAGATTTTTACTGGGTCTTTTTTCACCTTTAAATTGCCCAAGAGAGTATATATAATCTAAATTCCTTGTTTTTGGATTGTTTAAAAGTATAAATAAGTTTGTTTAGGTTCTATGATGTTTTTTTTAGGTATTTTTAGGTTAAAAAGGTTGAAAATTGATATCTAGGTGTAAAACACCCCTATCATGACTTTTTTTGTGACCTCTTGATCATGAAAATCTAAGTCGCTTGCTGTTTTTTCCCTTCAAAACAAGCTAGTGAAAACAATATGTCACCTACCTTTTTTTAAAAAATAAAGTAATAAAGGCCTGGGCGTGCGAAATGGGTTGATAGACTTGCGCATCTCAACTCTTTTTTATCAAGGCCTAAACATTGTAGGCCTTAATAAACATCTTGTTGGTGTTTAATTTTTCAATCTCAAATAAACATCTTGTTATTTTTGTTGGTGCTTAATTTTACAAACATTTATTTTTGTTGTTGTTTTTTCTGGTCGTCCAAATTATTTTTGAACTCACAAAGTCGATCAGTTCATGTAAGGTTAATCTCTACACGATTTAAATTTTTTTCCTAATAGAAAACATATTAGCAATGCCTTCCTTTTTATATGTTAAAGAATTGATCAAGCCTACAATTTAGCGCAAGCCAATATACCTAAAGCTCAATGGTTGAAAAAAAAAAATTCTTGTCAAGTTGCATGGCTCATCTGCGACTTGTTAGTCGAAACAAGGACATGTAGTTAGAGGTTTGTTCACGAGTGATCCAGGCTTGTCCCTGAGCATTCCAGGCCTGTCTATGAGCTATGATGATTTTGATTTTGATCCCTGCACGGACGTTACAAGCCCGTTCTTGAGATAGACGAGATAGGATAGTGCAATTTGAGGTCTGTCCATTTTTAGATGTAGTTAGACTATATACTTTAATATTATAAGAATTATAAATATAGTTTAACTTTAATAAATGTTATGTGAATTCTTATTTTTTATGATTTACCAAATTAAGTTACAAAGGTACAGCAAAGGAAAACATCAGAGGAACAAGTAGCCTTCTCTTTCTGTATAACTTTAACACAGAAAACTTGTTGACGCCGCCCATGTCCCCTGTCGGAGGAGGCTCTACTCCGAGTAAAATAATACAGCAAAAAGAGATTTGGAATCCTCTGCATCACCACAAGATCTAAAGATGTACTGTTGTACTCTCTAAAGCATCAACGGCCAAAATGCATGGAAGAAGGGAGGAATTCTCCAGCAGGTATCAGACAAACCTTGCTGACTTTTCAACACATCGTCTGCTCAGGGCACTGTTTTTAACGTATTATGTTATAATGTTCTAAAATTATAAAAAAAAATAATTTAAATAATTTAAAAATTATTATTTTTCAACACAGAAACAATTATACTAAAAGAGAGAAAGGACAACCCCAGAATCTGAAGGGGCTCTCTCCCTGTACTGTCAAACGTCACAAGACAGCAACCCTTGACACTGCACAGGTCACACTTCTTGTCATGTGCCCTAGCCCTCTGAATTCCTAAGACCATGTCCTGATTAATCTTGACCACTCATTATAATACACGTGTACGGATACATTATACGTAAATCCCATATAAAAAAGTAACAACATTTTATATTTTCCCTTCATGTAGGTCCAATATACTCTTACGAATATAATTAATTAGACATAGATGTACTCTTCTTATAACTCAACCGTTTTAAAAACCGGGTTAAACTAATACTAATATTTTTTTTTAAATAATAATAAAACAACTTAATAAAAATATTTAACCAAGATGTTCCATACTCTTTTCGAAGTCTATCGTGGAACAACCATGTCTCCTTGTATATAGGAAAGAAACAGGAAGAAAAGAGAAAGGGGGAGAGAGGAGCGGAGGGAAGGTAAGAGATTGTGGTTTTATATCTTGTGTTAGGAATAAATAATCAATCGCATACCATCACACCATTTTATTCAATCGTTCTTTTCTCCTTCCGATTTCCTCGTTTTTCGTGCTCTTCTCTTCTATCTCCATCATCGGCCATCCCATCCGCCTCCCATTTCCTCTTTTCTTTCTTTCTTCTGACAGACAACATATAAATCATCGACCAAATAGACAACAAAAGAGACAACAACGACGAGAAATCGTCATTTATGGCGTAATAAATGAGAGATCTGACCCGTTTCTAACCACATTGTTTCTGTCTCTCTTCTGGCTCTGCCATTTTTTTACCATCATTTACTATTCAGTGCATTCACACCTTCCTTTCTCTAATCCCAAGACGATAAAACCCTTTCCCTTCCGCGCCCCACCACCCCCTCTCTGCCTCGCTCCGGTTTTTTTTTTTCCTGTTTTATTAATCACATTTTGTTGTTTGTTAGCTGTAATGATGATTTTCTTTTTTCGATAATAACTGGGGTAGCGTTGTTTCATTTGTGTTTTCAGTTTTGTCTTATGTAAGAGGGAAACAAATCAGTGGAGACTTGTTGGTATTGTCTGGATCGATCAGGGATCTGTCAACATTGGATTGAATCACAGGTTTTATTATTTCTTGAAACCCCATTTGCTTATTTATCAACCCTGCGTTTTAGTTTCTCGGTGATAGAGGCACGGAAGAGGAAGGAGGGCTTGTTTGTGATAAAAAAAGGGTTGGAAAATTTTAGTAGGTTTTGGATGTTTGAGGTAGAAGAACGATGGGTTTGTTGTGGGTGTTAATGGGGGTTGCCAATCTTGGAAATGAACGGTTGTTTTGATTGGATTTCGATAAGGGATTTGTTTGTTAATGGTGACTGAAAGTGGGCAATGTTTTTTGTTTGATTCTCCAATGTGGTCATTGGAGGATTATTTATGACTTCTGGCCGGGAATTGCTTTCATCTCTGGATAATTCTCCTGAATCCAGGCAGCCATTGCCTCATCCTTCTGGCAGTTTTGGTGCTTTGGGCATATCTCGCCCAGATGGTTCTTTCAATACTTCTATCCTCCATCTTGCACGAGGAGAGCCATTTGAGGTAGATTGTTTGGAGAAGGATAAAAGCGAGGTTCGATTTGTTGGTGATACTAACCTCCATAGTGTGAACCCAGTTGGAGAAAGTTTCAATTCGGTTGTGACTACGAAGAGGCTCCATTCTCTCGACTCTGAGTTTTTTGAGGAAGTTTCATTGCAATGCGCCACGCAACCAAGCAAACACCTCGTATCGTGGGGTTCAAGTGCTAAGGAAATGCTGCACAACGACAATAACACAACCTTTTCTGCTAGCCTTGAGATTTCAAGGGATTCTGGTAACCTGGGCAAGCCTAAAGGGAGGAGCCGCCGGAAAAGTGTGCAGTTTGATGAAGGTGTGTTGCGGGAAGAAGATGCTCGGTTCATCTACATTAATGATCCGAGGAGAACCAATGACCAGTATGAATTCACTGGCAATGAGATCCGAACCAGCAAATATACTTTGATTACCTTCCTGCCAAAGAATCTTTTCATTCAGTTCCATCGGGTTGCTTATCTGTATTTTCTGGCCATTGCTGCTCTCAATCAGCTTCCTCCTCTTGCAGTTTTTGGGAGAACAGTGTCCCTTTTTCCTCTCTTGTTTGTACTTTGTGTCACGGCGATAAAAGATGGATATGAGGATTGGAGAAGGCATAGATCAGACCGCAACGAGAATAACCGAGAGGCTCTAGTTCTGCAATGTGGCCAATTTAGATCGAAGGAATGGAAAAGGATACGAGCTGGTGAAGTTTTGAAGATCAGTGCTGATGAGACAATTCCTTGTGACATGGTTTTGCTAGGGACAAGTGATCCTAGTGGTGTTGCTTACATACAAACAATGAATTTGGATGGCGAGTCAAACTTGAAGACAAGGTTTGCCAAGCAGGAAGCATCTTTAGCTGTATTGGAAGGGGGTGCAATTTCAGGGCTTATAAGATGTGAGCAGCCTAACAGGAATATTTATGAGTTCACAGCCAACATGGAGTTCAATGGGCAAAAGTTTTCCCTTAGCCAATCTAACATTGTTTTGCGTGGCTGTCAGCTGAAGAACACTGGTTGGATAATTGGTGTTGTGGTGTATGCTGGCCAGGAAACAAAAGCTATGTTGAATAGCGCAGCTTCTCCTTCCAAAAGAAGCAAACTTGAAGCTTACATGAATCGGGAGACTCTATGGTTGTCTATTTTTCTGTTCATGATGTGTCTGGTTGTCGCTGTAGGAATGGGTCTTTGGCTTTCACGATATGAGAACCAGCTTGATTATTTGCCGTATTACAGAAAGAGATACTTAACTCCTGGGAAGGATTATGGGAAAAGATACAAATTTTATGGAATTCCTATGGAGATTTTTTTCTCATTTTTGAGTTCTATCATAGTATTTCAGATAATGATTCCCATATCTCTTTATATTACAATGGAGCTGGTTCGAATAGGGCAGTCCTATTTCATGATTGGAGACAGGCACATGTATGACAGTAGCTCTAACTCAAGGTTTCAGTGCAGATCTTTGAATATAAATGAGGATTTGGGTCAAATACGCTATGTTTTTTCAGACAAGACAGGGACACTTACCGAGAACAAAATGGAATTTCAAAGAGCAAGTGTAAATGGGAAAAATTATGGAGGCTCTTTGCTAACCGCTGATCAATTGCTGGAAGAGAATGTTTCAGGTAGTAAATTCTGCATCACTTGATTATCAACTTCAGTACAGGATAGAGTTTGTTGTAGTCTTGCTTTTAGATCATGTATTACACCTTGAGAATATGTTGCACCCTTTGCCATTTAATCAGAAGTTGCGACATTGATGTATTGCACTGGCAGTCTATTATATTTCGGTTTTCCTTTATGGATTCAGGTCATTAAAATTCACCTTGTTTTTCCCACTATGTACTTGGTAAAATGTAATTCTTAATCTGAAGCTTGTCTATCATTGTTATGGCGTATGTTGATCTAGCCAATGCATTATCATTGTATTTTGCATTTATCATACTTACAAAGATGATCGTGCAAATACTGTGTACTTTTCAGTTAGTGAGCTATTAGAATAGGATTTCATCATCGTAATGCATGTTAGGATTTCATTTTTTATTGATATTCCATTTTCCTTTATCATTTGCAGGTGCAACCACCAATAGGAGATGGAAACTTAAATCTACAATTGCTGTTGATTCTGAACTCTTGGAGTTGTTGCACAAAGATTTAGTTGGGGATGAAAGGATTGTTGCACATGAGTTTTTCCTTGCACTAGCTGCTTGTAACACCGTGGTCCCAATTCGTACTCATGATGGATTTTCTAGCTGCACCGACTGTCAATTTTTTGAGGATGTAGAAACCATTGATTATCAGGGTGAATCTCCTGATGAGCAAGCATTAGTTGCTGCAGCCTCTGCTTATGGTTATACTCTCTTCGAGCGAACATCTGGACATATAGTAATTGATGTTAATGGTGAGAAATTAAGGTACAAAATTTCTCCAGAGTCCACACTACCATTCTCTCATTATCATGCATTGATTGCTTTTCTGATGAACAAAACTCAAACCATCTCTCCTGTCATTTGAAGATACTTTTTATTTCTTAGCAATGGAGGAAATGGTAATAAAGAGTGTTATTCTGTGAAATTTAGGTTTGGCGTGTTGGGCATGCATGAATTCGATAGTGTCCGGAAACGAATGTCTGTTGTAATCAGATTTCCTAACAATGCTGTAAAGGTGCTGGTCAAAGGTGCTGATACTTCAGTGTTAAGTATTTTAGCAAAAGACTCAGGAATCGATGATCGTGCCAGGCGTGCAGCAACACAGAGTCATTTGACTGAATATTCATCACAAGGTTTACGCACACTTGTGATTGCTGCAAGGGATCTTACAGAGGAAGAACTTGAGCTGTGGCAATGCAGGTTTGATGATGCAAGCACGTCTTTGACTGATAGAGCAGCAAAGCTACGTCAAACAGCAGCTCTCATAGAGTGCGACTTGAATTTACTTGGTGCAACTGCAATCGAAGACAAGCTACAGGAAGGTGTGCCAGAAGCCATTGAGTCCCTCCGGCAAGCAGGGATAAAGGTCTGGGTTCTGACTGGTGATAAGCAAGAGACAGCAATATCTATTGGCCTCTCTTGCAAACTCCTGGTGCCGGATATGGAACAAATTATTATAAATGGCAACTCAGAGAATGAATGCAGAAAACTTTTGGCAGATGCTAAGGCCAAGTGTGGTTTAAAACCATCAAATAAAGGAAGCCAATATTTGACATGCAACAAGAATGCTGAAATTGACCACCTTGAGAGGCCAGAAAGGAAGGAGGAAGCGCCAATATCGCTCATAATTGATGGGAACAGTTTGGTGTACATTTTGGAGAAAGAACTAGAGTCAGATGTAAAAATTATTTTCCTACATCTTATACAACATTTGGATTTGATTTCGTACTTCACTTTATAGTTTCTGGCATTTTATACTTTGAGTTCCATGTCTATATTTGTAGAACCTACCCTACTTGGTATAAATTTGATATTGTTAATAACCAGTTCTTTTATGATCTCTTTACAGCTTTTTGACATCGCAACTTATTGTAAGGTTGTGCTTTGCTGTCGTGTTGCGCCATTACAGAAGGCAGGGATTGTTGATCTAATCAAGAGCCGAACAGATGATATGACATTGGCTATTGGTGATGGTGAGTTATTTTGCAGAATTTTTATTTTGTAAGAAAATGTTTTAGGCTTGCTTGGAAAGGCAAGTGCAGTGTCCTTTGTCATGGAAAGATGACTTTAGTACTTCCCGTCCTTCTCCTAGTATAGGGCAAGCTCTGTTCAGCTTGATTATTAGTTAGTTTTTTTTAGAATCTATATTTTCGTGTTATGGTCTGGTTGAAAAAATTATACATTGTTTACACCAAGAAACTGGTTTTAGTTCGAGGATTTTTTTTTTTTCATTTTAATTAACTACAAATGTCTTAACATTTGAAATAAAATTAAAAAAAATGCAACATCTAGTGTTTTGTGGTCCTACATCTTAGAATAACAACTAGGGGTGATGCTCCAACATCTAAGATCTGGATCAGTTTTATTTTAAGCTTTTTTTTTCTCAATTAATTAACTACTAATACATGTCATTTGAAATAAAAAAAAATAGTGGGTCTCCATGTTTTGCGCGGCCCAAAATTTTAAGATAACAGCAAGGGGTAATGCTCCATCATTTAACATCTGGCTTTGGCTTGGTTTGTATCCTCTGTCCAGAATGTGGTGCTCAAATTAAATGTTATATGTATTTTATTACCTTACCCTGCAGCCGAACTCACTCCCTAGTCAGTTTTCTGGCCATATTGTCAAATGTCTTGCGTATCTGATTTGTCTCATTTTTTCACTCTATACAATAGAAGATTAGGAGGATATACACTTGTGTTATGGAAAGTATATTTGTGTAGATTTGTGTCTCCCTTTCATAGGAAATAGTAGATTTTTTCATTGACAGACAGGAAGAATAGTGCTTTATTCAACCTTTTTTTTTTAATCTTTTAGTGAGCTTAATGCCATACTAGGAAGGAAACATAAAGGGTTAATTGAATGTCACAAATCCTCTATTCTTGGTTGCTAGTTTCATATGTTAGAACTCATTTACTCACACTTCAGATATTTGATGTTTAATAATAGAAAATTCATCAGCTCTGTAAGGGACATAATGTAATTAGACTAAGAATAGCAAGTACACCCTTTACAAGTGTTTTCTTTTCTTTTCCTTTTCTTTTAGAACTGCCTTCCCTTATTCATCATAACTAACTATTTTAATGCTCTGACCGCCTAATGGCCGTGAGAGGTGGTCAAGAGTAATCCTTAGGCCAAAAAACCTCTAGACAATGAGTTTAAGGAATCAGAGACTTGCAAATAGTTGATGTCAAATCCTCTTTCCAAAACTCAATTTCTCGTATAGTAACAATAGATTACCTGAATTTGTTGGTCAACTTTTAATCTCTTAGTCTCTACATTAGATGTATCTAGAATATTATTTTTTTTTTTTTTTAGGAAAATGTTGCAACTTTAGGTTATAATGTGTGGAACATCTTAGTTAGGTTTTCATGTTAGGGCAAGCTACCTCTTTTTGGTGCAACTCCTGTTTTGGTGGCAGCTGATATATGCATGAGACCATTTTTCATTTCATATGGAAAATGTTCAATTGAGGGAGATGGTAGGAGTCTATAAAATTGCACCTCTCTTCCTGATTCTTATCTCAGGTATGGTTGAAGGCACTATTGAAGGCTTCCTAAATAAGGCTTTTTAGGTTAAAATGTTTTTTCCTCGAAATGTTTTGTGTTTTTGATAGGATAACAAGGTATGTAAAACAAATAGGTTGTTTTGAGACAGACAGAAGTATCTAGATCCAGGAGACAAAGCAAGATGTAACTCACTATGAACTGAGATGGTTTGATATTTTAATTGTCGTTTGCAGTTATTGATTATCCCTTGAAATTATTCAGAACCAAATCAAAGAACTCACCCTTAATTAAGCTGCTATTAATGGTTGAATGCTTATGTCTCTGAGCTATTTGTTTTCTTTAATCTGGATGCACAAGCAAATGAATATTCTTTTACTCCCTCTGAATATTGGCATTTTGTAGGAGCTAATGATGTTTCAATGATCCAAATGGCGGATGTTGGTGTTGGAATATGTGGCCAGGAAGGGCGTCAAGCTGTTATGGCATCAGATTTTGCTATGGGACAGTTTCGGTTTCTGAACAGACTACTTTTGGTACATGGACACTGGAATTATCAACGCATGGGTTATTTGGTTCTCTACAACTTCTACCGCAATGCTGTTTTTGTATTGATGCTATTCTGGTACACCTAAGTCCGTTGCCCTTTATTTCTTGATTTCTTTCTGTTTCATGCTTGTTCATGGGATAGCTTTCTGGTGTTCATGGGGTTAAATCATGTAATAGCTTAGAATCAAGCTATTAATCCCCAATTATTTGCAACTACAAGGAATAAGACGTCATTCTTGGATGATATTGGCGCTTGTTATTTCCTTGCCATTTTTCGAGATCACTTTGCATGGTCTAGAAGATATCTGAAACAGGGTTCTATTCTTTATTTATCCAAAAATTTCCCCCTCCACTCATTCTAATTTTAGGTTCATTGGCTGGGCCATGGTCAATTTAGAACTCCTTTCTCGGTAGGTTGATTGGAGGTTTCTTTGCTTTTTAGTACCACTTCTACAGTTCATGGTTGAAGTCCTATATTGCTTGGGGTTTGTGTGTCTGTTGTTCAAGTGCTTATCTTTGTGTAGAATTTACTTTGAATAAGATGTCTGTTTTGGAATAAATTCTAAACTATGAATTTGTCTTATCTTTAAAATTCTAAACTACGTACTCTTGTTTTCTTTGATTGTATATTATGCATAACTATCTGAGTTTGTGTCCTAAGTCACTGTGTCTTTCTGTTTTTGGCACCTGTAGGTATATATTGTTCACAGCTTTTTCAACAACTTCAGCATTGACAGATTGGAGCAGTGTTCTTTATTCTGTTGTCTATACTTCTGTGCCTACTATTGTTGTTGGTGTTCTGGACAAGGACTTAAGCCATCGGACACTGTTACGGTATCCAAAAATTTATGGTGTGGGGTATAGACATGAGGCCTACAATAAACGCCTATTCTGGGTCACAATGGCTGATACACTGTGGCAGAGTCTTGTTCTCTTTGGCATACCTGTCATCGTTTATAAGGAGAGCACAATTGATATATGGAGCATAGGCAATTTGTGGACAGTAGCTGTTGTTATCATTGTCAATGTACACCTGGCAATGGATGTTCGACGTTGGGTTTCTATTACTCATATTGCTGTTTGGGGATCTGTGATCGTTGCATTTGCTTGTGTGGTAGTATTGGATTCTATACCTATCTTCCCTAATTATGGGTTAGTATTATTGGTGTCAGTAGAAGTATAAATTTTGCTTTTATTTGGGCTTTATTCACATAAGCTAATGCATGCAATTTTCCTTTGGCAGGACCATTTACCATCTGGCAAAGTCACCTACCTATTGGCTAACCATTTTTCTCACAATAGTTATTGGATTGCTCCCTCATTTTCTTTTTAAACTTGTACACCATCATTTTTGGCCTTCAGACATTCAGATAGCAAGAGAAGCTGAGATACTGAGAAGAGGACCTGATTATTGGGTATCAAAACCTGTTGGAGGTTCCAGTTGAGATGTAAATTACGTTGTGGAAATACACACTTGAAGATGGCTCCCATCAAGTTATCCATTCTCTGGACTTCCTGTTGCATGAAGCTGTTAAGTTCAATGGTAAGTGCATGCTTACTCTTAATTAGTTCACAGTAAAAGTGGTAAAAATTATCTGATGGTGCATTAATTTAATTTTGTTTTTCTTTTAAAAAATGCTTTGGTGAACATCAGAAACCTTCCTTGTAGATGTAAAGGGAGTGCTGAGTTGAATTCATGTTGCCATGTAAATCAAGTAGATGTGGAAACAAGAATCATAAATTTAACTTTTTTGCATTGCCTCTTGAGGCGGGGTATCATTCAAAAACTCTTACTTGAATCATACTCTGGAACGATAAGGTCCAGATCAAAACTGAAGGGACATTAATCTGATAGGTTCTTGTGACATTTGCCAGCCTTGAAGTTTTCTTAGCTTGCTTTCTTGTTTGAATTTGAATGACTTGACCTTCAAGGCATAAGAAGCTGAGAACTGTTATGGGTGTCTTTTAATGATTAAAAAAAAAAAACACAAGGTGAACTTTCTGAGTAGGGTTTCAATGACTCTGTATAACTCTTTAAATGGTGACGGCACAAACATCATTGTCATGTGTAGGCAGACTTAATCTTGGGGATAAATGCACGAGTTTTGAGCCATTGTTTTGAGCATAAAAAAACTGATTAATTTTGAAAGTTATTGGAAGGATTTACAAATGTTATTGGAAGGACAGGTTTTAAGTTTTAGATCAACAAGTTGCAAATAAGGGAACAACAATGTTTTTATGTCATGTTACCACTGCCAGGATGTCTGATTATAAATGATGTAAACTGTTGTTTGCAATTTATAAGATTTTTGTTGAGTTTGTATATTATTGGACCCATGTACCCATAATAGATGCTATAACAGACATGTAATGGATATGACTTTTTTGTAGTTGACCTATGCTTGTTATCTTCTGTGTAAGTTTTGTTTGTCTTCTTGATGTTCTTCTATTCTTGTTTCCTCGAATGATTTGCACAAGTTGATTTTTTGCTAACATTGGAAACCAATGACCAGGCATTTGACAGCAAAGCAGCAGAACTGTGTAACAAATAAAAGGGAAGGCAGGATGGTCTGTGATGACTGGCTGGCACAAACAGAAACATTTCCATGATTTAGTAGGAGTTCATTGATTGAAAATAGGTGGAAAATGGCCTTAATGGATGGAGCTCAGGCAACTTAGTTGATATATATAGGTGTCAGCAGAAGTGAAATTGCTTGGTGGTAGTCAGAATTTAGAAATGATATCACAATGAAGAGGGTCTATGGACATATGAAGAGAAGGGAGAGAGAAAATGAGGTATATAACAGTTCCATGTAAAGGTCAGGTTTACATTTTTTTGCTCACACTTGCCAAATGGAATGAGAAAAAGAAAGTGTTACCATGTTTTCCTTCCGCTCTACTTGACTTCCTTTTGCTCTCCTTTTAAGGGCCTCAACCTCAGTCAAACACTATGCTTTAAGCTGGGACCGGAAGAGAAGCCATTGAGGGAGAGTGAATGGAAAAATGCCTAGTTATATTATTTTAAATCATTATATTTTCTTCGTTTACCCTTGGTATGGAGACATAGTAGTGCTGTAACTATCCTGCCTATCTACCCTGCAGTCCCTCTCCCCCAAAAATCCTAATCAACCTTTTGTTAATCAATTACATTGAAGAAGTGTTCATGGGTTGTGTTGAAAAAGAAGTGATCAATTTATCCCTAATAAATTTTTACATTCTTTATGCTCACTGCTTCATCTTGGCCTAAGCAAAAAAAAAAAAAGGGTCCTTGCATTGACATATCAGGCTTCTAAGTGTAATCCTTGCTTTATGATCGGCACTCGTTGCATTCCACGAGCATAGCTGTTAGACTAATGGTGTTTTGTCGTTTTAACTTGATTTGGTGATTGTTCAAATTGCGCCCGACCTCTTTTAAGGGGCATATTTGCTTTCCGAGACAAATATTTCAGTTGCCAACATGGTAGTTTGCCGCTTGAACGAGCTGCAGAGTTGTCCTGTGGTGCTCTGGGACCTAATATCCCAATAAGAAGGGAACATATAGCAGGAAGAAAACCGAATTATTAATGAAGTCAACTTTCCATTCGAACCTCTTAGCAGCTACCCAATTTGTTGAACTGGTGTCTTCTTATAGCCTGTCTTTGACTGCTGCATTGATCTGAAATTTTTGTTTGGTTGATTGGTTTTCTTCTTCTTTTTGTCATTTTTGTTAGTGGAGTCATCATCTGGAGTCCATGTCAAGGCATGTACTTGAAGACTCTATACCATGTAAGATTGATTGTATCTGTATGCTAGCAGTTCTCATGTCCAAGCTGCTTGAGGACAAGGGATACTAACTAGTCAAGTGGTGCCTTCGGTTTTTGTCCTTTTTCCTCTGGTTTTCCAAGCTACAGGTTTATAAAGATAAAACAATAGATAACAAGAAATTCTTTTAAGAAAATTATGAGCTACTGGATTGTGATCTTATTGAGGGATCCACAAGTAGGCTCCATTAGTCATGTGTATTTTTTAACCTTTAATTATTCTTTATTTTTTAAATATTTAGCATCCCTTGTTCTCCTTTATGGCACTCTTGAATTCTTGCCCACTTCTGTACCTAATTTTTTTTTGCCGTATTCCAATTTGTTTGTACACTTTCCTGGCAGTGCACTGACCTAAATTGAAACTTCGAGTCCCTTGTTTGTACACTTTCTTGCCCACTTCTGTACCCAATTTGTTTTTACATAGAGTTTTAGTGTGCTGTTGATATTGTGATTATTTTTATGGTTATGATTTTAAAAAAGTTATTTTATAAAAAAATATTTTTGGTTGAGGTTGACTTGATATTTATATATGTTTAGTTAAAACTGTAGTTGAAATTAAGGTTGAACAAAAAATTGTTTAATGTGTTTGATCAAAAAAAATAATTTTCAAATTGAGGTTATAAAATAATTAAAAAATATATATATATTAATATTGATAGTTTTTAATTTAAATATTATAGATTTAACTATTGCTACTACATCATGAAATAAATAATACTTATATCAAATATTTTTTATTGTTCCATTAAACTATCTATAATTTTATCACGTACGAAATTCATCCGACAAGGACTACAGTTTTCTTGGTTTCTTAAACGTGCAACAACATCATGTAAAATATCATCAAGAACAAAATTGAGATTGCGATCAAATTCTGTAAATGCTATGTCATCAAGCGATCTCCTTCTAATTTTTTGAATAAAACACAATTAAAAATAAAAATTAATTTTTTTTAACTGGGTCGGATGGACCCGATTCAATGCATTTAGCTTTGGACCGGAGCCGGTCCGGCCGAAACAATAGAGAGTAAAACTCTCCAATATCTGCAGGATGTGAGGAAGCAGCTCTCAGCTGCTTTCCACAAACTTGCAGTTTAAATAAATTTTATATGGATTCCATGCGAACAGTTAAATATGTTTTAGCTTTACCAAACATTCAACATGTGAAATTTATTCCAAAAACAAAAGCTACCGCGTAAAGCGGGCATTTAGTCTTGTTCAATTCAACCAAGTTGAATTGATACGTTCTTAGAAAAGAAGATAAAAGAAGGAGGACACGTTTGTGGCTTTACCTATAGTTTAAAAATCAACAGAGAGAATAAACTAGTCTTTGCATGTCAAAGCTGGTTCGAGGATGGTCCAATCCTTGCTCATGGGAGAAGAGAAAAAAGTTAGGGCTAATATACTAAAATGTGATGAGCTACTGGCTCGATGACTATTGCTGCAGAGTCTGAATCATAAAGCTACAAGTTTTTAGGTGGTTAGCCATTGATGAATTTTATAATTTATGATTTCGAAGTAGTGGTCTAGTAGTTAAGAAGAAAGAAGACATGTTCTTTTCCTTCATTTTTTTTTATCTCCCTCAACATTATAAGGGAAATAATGCTTTATCTTGTAACTTATGGGGAAACAATTGGAATTTTTATTTTATTAAATCCATCTAATACAAGTATTATATCGATGTAAAGAATATATTTTTAAAATTATTAAAAAAACTGATTTTAATTGACGGACAGAGCTAATTTAAGGATGTATATTTAATTTGTCGAGGCAAGAACATGTGCTGTCAAATTTATGGAAGGTTTGTTTAATCAAACTCTTGGTTAATACCAGTCGATAAAACGACAAGAAGCAGAGAGAGAGAGAGAGAGAGCTTAAAAGCAGAAACACCATGAGCTTAAATTAACCAACGAGTTGACTGTTATATCTGAGAGGTTTCAAGGAAGCCAACAATTGGATCGGCTGAGCAAATACGTACCATGAAAGTTGACTGGTATTTCTTGGGGGTTTTCAAGGAAACCAGCAAGAGGATTGGATCAACAAATACGTACCATGAAAGTTGACCGGTATCTCTTGGAGGTTTTCAAGGAAACCAGCGAGAGGATTGGCGCAGCAAATACCATGGAAGTTGACTGGTATCTCTTGGAGGTTTTCAAGGAAACCAGCAAGAGGATTGGCCCTCACACAGATCATTATAATTGTATATTTATGCAAATTGTCAGGAGGTCCCCTCTTCACAGATTAAAAAAAAGAAAAAATGAAGGGAATACAGAAATCATCGCTAGTGTGAAACAGCTACCTGTTGTTCATATTTTAGGCACGAAGAGGAAAGAATACTATAAGAATTCAAGAGGCAGGCGAGTGTGAAAGCTTGAATTCCACACGTGGGTTTAAGCATTTTGAAATGGGATGCATGAACATGGCCCAGCTATACAGACTCGATCATTGCCCTTTCACCTTCTACAATGGCATAAATCTAGCCACCCTCTGCGGGGATCAGAGCTGTTGCTTGCCTCTGTGTAAATGCAAACCTTACCATATTAAGGAATTTTTAATCTTTCATAAGAAAGGGAACTGGAGATTCCTTTTTAAGATTATGGTAATGTCAAATCATTTTTCTCATGTCAAGTCTTGTTCTCCACTCTCGGCTCATGACTCTTGTTATGAAATTCACGAATTTACTTGGGTTAATCCAAACTATATTGTTTAATTCTTTTTCATAAAAAAAAAAAGAATTTTAACAATATCATTTCGTAATTTTTTAAATTTTTTTAAAGAATTAAATTGAATTTTGATCAAATTAATAGAGTTATAAATTGATCTGCCATATTATTCAGATTTGACATTGATTTTTTCAAAAGAAAAGGCACCAAAGATTTTTTTTTTTTATTAAGGTAACATAAAATCATTGAGTGTTAATAGAATATATTCTTAAATTTATTTAAAAGAAATTATTGAGATGAACATATAAATTGATTCCGTTGAATACAAAACTCATTGGTTGATATCACTAAAAAAAAACAGCAAGAAAACAGCTTTATGTTTTTAACAAAATGGAAATTGGGTGGTTTCTGGTAAATGGTGACCTCTAATAATCAACCATGGTTTTTTTTTTTTTTATGCATTCACGTCTCCTCCCCGTAGCTACCAGGAGGAGGAGGAGGAGGAGGAGGAGGAAGAAGGGGGATGGAGAGAGGGTTACAAAGGGCTAGGAGCAAGAACAGAATTTAATGTCAACAATTAAATAAATAGTTCTTCGTATGATTATAAATTAGTGTATAGCATAAGATCTTTTATTTTTTAGGACAATGAAACAATCAATAGAGGACAAACAACATTTAGTCAAATAAACAACGGATTTGTCCCACCACAAAACATCACATGGAAAATTTGAAATAGCTATGAAATTCATTTGACAACTACTTCATCTATTTTTTTTTAGTGTTTTCCATTTGTGCAAGATTTACACAGAAAATGTGGCCATGAGAGTGATGTTTTCTATATATATATTTTTTAATCTTGAAGCTTACAAAGTATGTGGTTGTAAGTATTTATGTGTCATTTTGATATATCCCAATTTCAATTAGCTTGTAGATAGACTAGTAACACCTAATTAGTGTATATATAATCTTTCTTGCAATTATTTTAAATTCAAAATCAATATGGGAATTTAGTTAGTAAAACTAGCTTGTAGTTTGAAACGAAAACCCAAAAATTACAAGAAGAAAATTGTGTTTTTTTAATGTGGAATGATAAATCTTTTTTAGTTTAAATACCTTAATTTAAAAGGAGAGATAATATCTTTTAAATGTGGGATAAAAAACATTTTAAATTAACATTTTAAACATTATTATTTAAAACATATATAGCCTACATCTACATAGATTGTTTCTTAACTTTTTCATGCGGGATATTAAAACCACAATTTTTTTTTAATTTTTCCAGGTTGAATCGGGTCAACCCATGTGACCCATGAACTGGCCCTTGGCCAGGTCAACCCCTGAGCCAAGTTTAATAACTATGATTTCAACAAATTAAATATTGATGGTTGAAATCAAGGAAAAAAACTAAATCCATGAGATCGGTGTATAACTCAATATAAATAATTTTTTAAAAAAAACTACAAAGTATAATTTTCAAAACAACCTAATATTGAATAATAATATTAAAAATAAAAAG
>Ga0307517_10006828_pt1 | contig 16785 bp, 18 predicted proteins | sample 23_EM_MG_FD_194515 | JGI IMG/M metagenome (GOLD analysis project Ga0307517, IMG submission 194515) | Populus trichocarpa ectomycorrhiza microbial communities from riparian zone in the Pacific Northwest, United States - 23_EM | ecosystem: Host-associated > Plants > Roots > Unclassified | place... | reverse complement strand
GGTGGCCCCCCCCCCCCCCCCCCCCCCACTCCTACTCACCTAACAGAGGAGAAAATAAAAAAGAGGAAAAACCTTGGAGCAAAGTCATGGACAACGAATCGGCCACCATGGACCGCACTGGCGATGCTAGCAGTATGGCAACGGTCACTCGTAAGGAGAGCGTGTTGGAGCGCGCAAAGAAGCATTTTCCATACTGGATAATGCCACTGATATGTGCTGGTGTTTGGTTCTGTAAGTTTGATTTCCGGTACTCCTGTGATGAGAAAGCCATTATGGCATTTGGTCCCAGTAAGAAAAAACTGACGTTGGGATATTCTAGCTACGCTTTGGGCCATGATGATTACGTGGCTCGCTCAAGGACAGCCCGCATACGCTTCCATGAACAAGGGCCAGACAATTGCTTACATTTCGGATATTGGTACTTGGCCCGGACTCTTAAGGTGATGGGAGAGGTTTTGAGAGGAAGTCCGCTAATGCCTGAGAATTAGGTGCCAATGTCCTCAAACCATTGTTTGTCACTGGGTGTGCTGTTACAGCTATGGGGTTTGTGTTCTCACTAGCTTTCATGCGTATGTCCTCTTCTTCTAGTTGGTATCGTTAGCCGTCGAATTGAGTGCTAACTTCGCGAAAATTTTTAGGCCGAAATCACGCCCTCAAGTCCCGTCTTGAAAACTCCATGGATTGGCTCGCGCTTGCGGCAGGGTCTCTTGGAGCCGTGTCTCTGATTTTGCTTGCGGTGCTTGATACGCGGCGGCATGCTTCTCTTCACAAACTCTTCTTGGCTCTGTTCATGCTTGGTAGCAACCCGCTGGATACTTGGTTTTATAGATCTCTTAGAACAAATCTAACTATGTGAGGCCATAGGCGTCGTTCTCTCCGCAATCTTTACAACAGTCGAGTACTGGCGCCTTGGGAAGACCCATATTGAACACCCAATTTTGAGGAAAAGTTACTGGATCAAGACTGGTATTATCATCATCGAAGTGGGGTTGTAAGGCTCCCCTGTCGTATTATCACTGACATTTCCTCCCACACGATACTGACCAGGCCCAGGTCTATCGCTTTTGGAGTCACAATGCGCGCGCACAAAGCCAATGTAGCAGCAGTTCTTGAGTGGTGTATGTTCCTAATACTCGACCACACTATGCAGAGTAAGGCTAACGTAGTCATCGCAGTGATCGCCTTCTTCTTCACGTTCTACGTCATCTCCTTTTTCTACGACCTCCGACCAAAAGCGCGGACGAAGGAGGAGATCCAACGTGAGGCCAAGAGTGAAGTGCAGAGAATCTCCTTCGAGGCTTAAACCCATACCGGGGATACCAAAGCCAACCCAATAATAATACTTCGGGAACACAGGGTCTCTAAAACCCACATCATTTCCTTCACTAAGTTCACTACCACAGACTATACGACATCATACAAGTACATAACACTACACACTATACACACTACGACCACAAACACGATCTAGCAAGCCTTTTCCTTTTATTTTTCTTACCGGGGCGTTTAGGTTTTGCTTTACTTTTTGCTTTTGGGATCCCTTCTCTTTTGGGTCGTGCAAAATGCACCATGAGTTTTTATCTCCCCCCCCCCCTTTTTTTGAATTCATGTTTACGGTTTCGCATGGGCGGCGGCCTTTGCTGTTTTTTGGTTCTCTTTATTGGGCTATAGGGTTATGGTGGGGCGCATTATTGGGGTTTAAGGCGTTGAATTGGGAAGGGTATTATAGAATAGATGGTTGGGTGTTAAGGCAGGAGGGGTTTGAGAGAGGGAAAAGTCAATGTCTCATGGACGCTATAATAATATGTATAGTATTTTTTAGCACGGTGGATTGCCGTCTTTGGTGGTGCTGGCAATAGTTGGGGGTTTGTAATTGTAATTATGATAATTCATTGGTTTAGAGTGGGCCTGGTGGTGGTGGTGGTGGTGGTGGTGGTGCAAGTGATGGGGTACATGTCCAAGCATTACAGTATCAAAAAAGACGAAGAGGCGAGAAGCTAAGCTTTGATAATTTTTAGCATCAGTGGTATACCGTAGGTTAGGAATAGAGTGCCGGGCCCTGTGTCGTAGGGACTAACCACTCTGCAAAGGAAGCCTCCTATGGAGATGGCAGAAAACACATTATCATACCACCAATCACCAACCGCACTATAGTAATTCTATATTACAAGAAACCCTTCCAGATTGATTATTATATAAGCCCCGCTCGTCCGACCGTTCATTCTATCATAGCTATTATATGCCAACCGCCGCACCCTACCCACCCTACCTTGGAATTGTAGAAAGAAGAGATGAAGAGAAGATGAAAAAAGAGAGACATAAGCCCTGGATCGTGAGTCGTCGTCTTCATACGGATGCGTCTACCCGTCCATCAATTGCGCAGAGGGAAGAGCGTCAAGAGAATGAGTACCGAACCCAACCCACCTGGGGCGAGAGAGAAGAAGAAAGCAAAAGGAAACGAAAAAGTCAAAAGGAAAATGATAAACCCCCGAACCAAAGCGGGGCAGGACTTGATACACCCCCTCCATCTACAAGTTCTCAAAAAACCTGCTCCCAACAGAACTTCTATTCCCCGGCTCCCCAGCTGAGGCTTCCCTGTCCAAGGGCAAGTGTTCTCCCGAGCGACTCAGTGACACCGCCGCCGCCGGTGGGCCGGGGAATGTATCGCGTTCCTCAGCGCTATCCGAGTGATTTTCTGTGTCTTCCATTCCTCTCCCTCGGAGATCGTTGTTGTTATGGTCGTTGCAGGCGGCACCGCGGCCGTCGTCGTCGTCGGAAATGTATACTTCCGGCACGGTTTCTCCACGGCATTTGAAGGAGTGGAGACTTGAGACTGGAGAGCTTGAGTGCGGAGGGCTTCTGTGGGCTGGAGCTGAGGTGGTTGGGGCTGGTGGAGGAGCGCCCAGGAGGGCGACTTCGGTGAGGGTGGGGGTCGTCGTCGTCGGGGTTTGAATGCCGTTGGTTTCGGGGGCAGATGGGGGTAGTGGTGGGATGTTGGAGTAGCGGGATGGCGCTGTATTATAATTGCTTGTGGTATTGTTATTTGTGGCTGCGGTTCGGCTAGCGGAGAAAAACTCTTTTGAGCTAGTTCTGCTAGTATTTCGGGAGTGCCTTCTCGCGCGGAATTTGTTGATTAGACCTCGCAGGCCTTTTTCTGCTTTTGGTGGAGTTGGGGTTATTGGGGCGTGGCTGTTGAAATTGCTGTTGCTATTGGATGCTATTGGCGCTGGCAGTGGTAACGGTTGGCCATTGTTATTGTTGTCCTTTGCGAGCTTGCTCTCGGTTTTGAAGGACTGCCGACGCTCTTTTAGGCGGCGTTTTTCCTCCTCCTTGCGACGTTTTTCTTCTTCTTTTCTCATTGCTATAGAGTTTGCATTCTTACTATCAGCGTACGGGGTTCTCGATAGGAAGGTATTTAAAATCATTTATTCCAGCGAAGCGCAAGGAAGGAAAGAAAAGAACGAAAGGGAAAAAAAGACTTTATAGGGTAATGCGGGGATGCTTGGTCTTATATTTATCTTTTGCATACCTTTGATTTTCTTTAATTCCTCTTGCACCTCCTTCTCCTGCGCCCTCCATACCTCTTGGAGACGTTTCTTTTCCTTCAATTCCATTCGTCCTTCAGCCGCTCTAGCCTTTTCCGCAGAGACCCGCGCTCTTTCCGCCTCAGCTTTCCTAGTCATATCGTCTAAGACAGGTCTCACATTTCTCTCCGCAATTGCGTCTATTTCCTCTTGTGTCATATATCCTCCGCCCCCAATGCTGACCTTACCATGATTTTGATGCTGACGCTTATCGTGACCCGCCTGGGACAGCTCTCTCGCTCTCGTTTCCCAGTCCTCCCGCCGGACCAGACCCTTAGAGTCGGCGATCTGGCGGTCGAGCCCCGTCATCTGAGCCCGAACGTTTCGTCGGGCTGCTGTCATAAGTAGTGCAGCGTTCTCACCACGTTTTTTATTCTCTAGCCTAGTCAGATTATCGTGCGAACGAGATGGATTGTCATCGGTTCTGCGAGTTCGGCTGTAGCCGCCCGCGCCCGCACCCTCAGCCATAACTGGCCGAGGCCGACTGAGCGATGCTCGAGCTCCTTTTGTCCCTAAGAGAGAAGCAGAGCGCTCGGGGTCATACCCGATCAAAGTGAGACTCTCTGCAGTGACCTTGCATGCAGCCTCGTCGAGGTCCGAACCGTAGATTGGATGGCGTGAAGATGGCGGGGTTGTTGCAGGAGGCTGCCGTCCTGGAGACGGCACACGATGCCACTGTCTCGGTGAGTCAGGTGAGTGGATGTCGCAGTTACACTGAGCCATGGATATTGTGGCTGCTCGCAGAATATCCGATCTGCGCCTTTCCTGCTGTGAAACTCCACCCGCATTGTTGAGATCGTTTTCGACGAGTCGTTCGAAAGCCGGTTCTACGGCGTTAGACGCACGCCGAACCATTGGCATGTGAGCAAGAGATGCAGCTGTCAAAGCGTTTCTTGAGATCTTTGTCCCCGACCCGTGTTGGAGGGCCGAAGGGGGCCCGGTGCGAGAAGCTTTCATTGCTCCTTGAGTGCCAGTCAGTGACCAACGCTCTGGGGATTGCAGTTCTGTATGGAGTTTATACGGTCGTTGCTGTCTTCTAAAGCGTGGCTAGCTGCTTTGCCTGCCCCGGTCCCTTGAGCGGGTTTCCACGGTTCTACTCTCCTGGGGTTGGTATGAGCTAGACATGCTGCTGCTCCAGCTGCGGATATGGGGTCAGGTTTCCATATTTCCGCAAGTTTAGTAGAAGTATGTGCAAGAGAAGCTGCTGCAGCGCCAGCTGCCCCCGCGTTGGCCAGGCCAACGTCACCGAAACCTGGCAACTCATGAGCTCCTGCTTTGCGCAGGTAGTGGGAAGCTGGCAGTAGAACATATTAGCAAGTTGTTGTGATTGCCCCGCCGCAATACAATTTGGAAAGACAGACAAACCAGCGCCATGTTTAGGTTTTGGAAGAGGGGAGTCTAAATCACTTTCCTGGCCAGATTTTTCCGCCTGACCCTGCAAATAACTCCTGTCGTTGGCTCGATTCGCGGCAGGGCCAGTGGCCCATGATAAAACGCCGTTATCGGTCTGTGTAGAGGCGGTATGCATCAGCGCATCCCGGCTCTCGGCAGACATTATGTCCACTGCTATGGAAGCTATAGGGGCACGAGCGGGGATAACCGCGGAAGCAGGTATCGAGGATGTGGACGAGGTACCTGTCGTACTTGTCTCTAACCAGTCCGTCGGGCTCTTGATTGGGAATAAAACTGTGGGTTGGGCCAGCACAGTAGACATTTTTCGTGGTCAATGGTTTCCCTGAACTGCCCGTTCTGTGTCTTGTTGGCCCTTGATAGCTTTTGTAGAGATCGAGCGGTAAGGGGACTGCAGACAACTTAAGACGGGTGACTGCAAACGGGGGAATGGAAGGGGGGGATGATCAGATGGGAAGTTGCAGAGACAGTGGGAGTTGAAATAAAAGCTGGTAACTTGGCTGCGCCCCCCAAACTGGCACCGGCTCTACCGGTCTGAGGGATTCAGTCCTCTTTACGGGGTAATAGACAGTACCTGTCGGCTGGGGTAGAGCGAATGATCATCGGCAAAGAAGTGAACTCGCCGCGTAGTTTGGCGGAGTCCAATCACACGTGATGGGGGACTTGGATCTGATGGATTGGGGTCGGGGAAAGGAGCAAGAAGATAGGAAAGGGGGAGCAGGAGGAGGGGGAGGAGGATATAATAGGGAGGGATTCTAGATGGGTTGACGGATATGGGGAAGATTCACTTACGGGATCGATTGCTCTACGAGTACAGTAGAAATATGGGGTGGGCGTTTCTGATAGATCCTCCATCATGGGTTCTTTCTCGTTTTTTTTGTTTCCAGCCTTCGATCTGACATTCTTTGGTGGAGGATCTTGAGAATCGTATCAATGATGTCATTAGCCCAATACCTTGTCACGGCTCCGTCATCACCCATAACTCTGCCCTGCCACGGTTCAAGCCTCGGGGGGTGTTTTTTTTTTTCATTTTCATTTTCATTTTCATTTTCTCGTTTTCAAAGGTGAGATCCCATGTCTGATAATCGGGTAGTTAGTCTACCCAGATTTAAAAATTAGCCCCGTTCTACTCGAGTACCCGAGTATTGCTACCTATACACAATCTGGGATTTTGGAGCAATATCGGTACGTGTACTATACTTGTACTACATTTGTTGTAGTGCTACAATTAAAGCGAGAGGTTATTATTATTGGACTGTGATCGTTCCACGGTTACAACTGCATGCGCCAGTAGTAAAACTTACGGTAGTTCTCTTCGCTTGCTAAAGAGCTCCGGCTCGATGCATTCACACTTCCAACACTTCCGATGTCCTATGGTAACTTAGCCTGACAGAATAACTATGCGAAGGGTGTGATGGCATCTGCTGTCTCCGGGGAATATTCTCCGCCACGCCCCCATTGTTCTTTGCTTTTGGTTGTTAATGTGTGTGCCACTCAAGCCCTGGTGATCTAGGAGCTCTCCTTCTACCCGGGTGATAAGGCCTAACTTACTCTACTTCTGATGAATGGAACACTTCCTACACTTCTGGGGAGGATTTTTGAGTCTGGGCTCAGTTTCAACTGTCACCGGCACCTGTCGCCAGCACATTCATAATCAACGACTTCTGGGCTGAACCTTACCTCTGTCCGCCACCCCTCTGCTACAGCCCGCACCAATACATACATCAACTATTTACTATGCGAATCTTGGGTTCGATGGAGAGCCTTTTGTTCACCTCATACAAAGATGCCACTAGCCTCGACAGTGAAGCCCAATTCACAATTGATGCTACTTTAATTCAAATATGGCGATAGGGGTTTGACGCCTATGATAGGGTGAGTTGTGCAGTATTGGCGGAGAATCGGAGAAGCAGGGCCCCGTAAAGGCACCATCCAGCACTGTAGACTGTGACCTTCAGGAAGTCGAGTGGAGGTGAGCCAGGCATAGTATCATACCTGCCGTACCTGCCTACTTACCCGTGACCGGGTGGAGCGCTGATATGGAAACAAGTTATAGGGCCAGCCTCCCCTACCATCCTTCCCCCACCGTAGGTCCGAGAGAAGGTTTCATGCCGCTCCTGTAGGACAACACGCACAATCGGACAAGACATAGTGTTCAGGCACACGAAGCCACTGGCCGTTCGATACCACGCTCAACGCACTTTCGTTAGATCGGATCCAGTCTTCCTTCCGCCCATTGCTATTTTAGCGGATCCAGTGCCGCGAGCAATACTTGTACTCGAGTATGTGAGGGGAAAAAATTTCCCTAGTGCCTGTGCCATACTGTGCTGCGTATAATGCGGCAAAATATCGACAAACCCTAGATGTCCCGCTTCCTTGGGCTAGGCAGCATGGTTTCGATCGGGAGCTATTCACGCCTATTCTCCCGTATGGCTCTAAGGTCTTTCAAGCAAAGAAAAAACATAGTGACTGCGCAGTATTTGCTTCCAAGAAACCCCCGATATATTCAATGCTCATTTTGTTCCTTCATTTTTATTTTTTTACTGTAGTTACCCACTCACAAGTCCCACAAGTTTTCTCTTTCGAGCGACCGGCCCGGTCATTCAACACTCTGGACCCCTTCGAGCTTTGGGATGAGGTTGAGCTAAACTTAAATTAGCCTCTTACCTGATTGGCTGATTAGCTTATACGTCAGCCTCATGCTTGCAAGAATTAATCCTTGGCAGCCGGGAAGAATGCCCTTCCCATATGCATGACGATTTCCGACGTTATAGTTTTCCTTTTTCTCACGTTTCGTGTCATGAACCTTGAAAGCGAGTGAACCTCTGCCTCCCATTTCAATACTTTTCCACCGAAAATAGCCGATATTCCTCATCGAGATATACTATCATCCACTGCCAGACTTTTAGGTTTGGTTCAGAGTAACTTTAGCAGCACCACTTTTTTTGGTGGATCCCCGTGATCCATAATCATGGGGGCCTGCCAGCACCTTCCGCTGGCTTCCACTTTCACTAGGCCTGTGACATGTGCTTCCTTGCTGGTTCCCTACCATACTCTGAACTCAAGTGTTGGGTTCAATGATAGGCCATGGATCACAGCGGCATAGTCCGGTAGGTTCTCCACGGCGAAATACGGTGGCAGATGCAACAATTGGAGTTATTTTATGCCCTTTCTCACCTCATTCAGGAGGTCCTTCAGGATTATGACCTTCTCACTCACCTCCGGCCTGTTAGTGATATCTGGAGAATACATACGTACAAGAACCCGTTTGACAGCGGTCGCCCAATTTCGCTTTCCAGTCTCAACACCTGGTAAATGAATATATATACTACTGTAGGTAAGGTAAGAGTGGCATGAAAGGAAACTCTCCTCCATGCCCCCCCCTCATACTCTCTTCAACTCAATATCTTGCACGCCTGCCTACCTGAGAGTTTGTTAGCAACTTCCGATACCTGTATGCCAGGGAAACGGATCCCGACCAATGGTACTGTGTCTGGGCGAGTGATTGGGTGAGCCTCTTATTCAGGGAGGGGTGGATGGGAAAGTAAAAAGCGAGCGGAGCTTTTTAGTCTGCATGTCTCAATAGAAGGAATTGGTGCCACTACTACGCCCTGACACCTTAACGTTACGTCAGGACTCCCACCTCCCCCCCCCTCCCCCGGCGCGGAAAGCTCTAGATATTTTACTGCTCCAATTTCTAGAGAGCCTAGATAGTGAAGAAACAAATATAAAGTGTTTTTTAGTCCCAATCTCTCCCTTCTAACTCCCAACGTGTGAACTAACACTCCTTTGATCTTGTCCCTAATCTTTCCCCCTCTACCAAACAACCTCAACTTACTCCTTCTTCTTCATCTCATCATCGCTCGACTCACTGTTGTCAAGTATTTGTTGATCACAGTTATTTACCTTCAACTCAATTCCCACCCCCTCCGACCCTTCCGGATCTGCCGCTGAAACCTCAGTTCCGGTCCTCTCCTACTAAACGGTAGTTACCTTAACGGCCCCTACGTTGCCTGAGCTGTACTCCTTCGCTTGGCCGAAGGAATTAGCGTTTCTACTCTGGCCTCGAAAGTCAATATAAGGGTGTTAAGAGGTTACAAGGCCTCGCGTAGCAACTATGACCACATTCGTGGCTTCTCTGTGAGAATATTCACTCCTTTGGGGTTTCCCTTTGTTGTTGTTGGCTGCTTTCAACCCTACCCGATTCGCTGGGAACTGACATTCTCTATTCAGCCACCTCCCTTATACCGTCCATTTTGACAATGGCACCGAAACCCCTCAACATAAGCCTCCGCTCGAATCACCCATTGAACCTCGGGAAAGAAGCTTTTCGGATTCCCAGAGGTCACCACCGCGAATGAAGCTAGCAGCCAATATAAATAACCGCACCGATATCGTTCGCACGCCCTTTGAGACACCAGCCCCAGTACCGAACCTCCTTCAGACACTTGGTAGAAGTCTCTCTCCGATATCAGCAAGTGAACCAACCCCTCCTTTGACCCCAACTGCCGCTGGTAGCCCTACGGGTGAGGGTCCCTTTTTCCACCTTAGTGATTCTGAAAATGCGGTATTAGACTCTTCCAGTGAGCCAGGGTCTCCCCGGGAGCCCCAGCAACCAAAACCACCAACAGGAATGCCATCGCCGGGCCTCATTGAGAACACTGTTGCTTCTAACACGCAGAGTCTCGAGGATAGCTACTTTCCTCTTCCCATCGCCCACCAGCGTGAGAAGCGCCGGTCGTCTGCGTCTGAGCGTAGTTGTTCATCTACAGATAAGTCTTGGCGTATCGAAAGAACCGATCAAGGCAATGGTGGATTAAAAAATGCTGTCGAAGCTGCAATTTCTTCAGGGGTTTTGGAGGACAAAACCTGGGTTGGAGTGTTGGGATTTCCTACGGATAGCCTCGAGGAATCGGTGAAAGTTGCAATCGAGGGGCGCCTCCGCGAAGACTACGATTCACTTGTAGCTTTTCCTAAGGATAAGGATTTTGACAGTCATTACAACCATTATTGCAAGGAGGTTTGAGTAATCCATCAAAGTTATGCCCGCAAACATACTGATTGTTTTCTTAGGTTTTATGGCCTGTTTTCCACTATCAGATTCCGGATCATCCAAAGAGCAAGCAAGTAGACACAACTCCTTAATACTATACAAAAAAAAAGAGTCTAATTTGTATCTACAGAGCTTTCATGGATCACTCATGGAAATATTTCGTAGCCGTCAATCGTTGTGTTGCCGACGTCATCATCAAGGATTACAAGCGCGGTGATACCGTTTGGGTTCACGACTATCACTTGCTCTTAGTCCCTAAGATGGTCAGAGAAGCTCTCGGTCCAGAGGCTAAGATCGGGTTCTTTCTCCACGTGGCGTTCCCATCCTCAGAAATCTTTCGCTGCTTGGCCCATCGCCAACAGTTGTTGGAGGGAATGTTGGGAGCTTCATTAATCGGATTTCAGACGGAGGAGTACACACGCCACTTTTTGCAGACTTGCAGCAGACTGCTTTGTGTTGAGGCCAAAAATGATGGATTAGAGCTTGATGACAGGTTTGTTGATGTTATTAGCTTGCCGATTGGTATAAATCCTGTCCAGTTAGAAGAGAAGAGGAAAGAAGAAAAGGTCCAGGAGTGGTTGGATACCCTTAAGACAAGGTATGCCGGAAAGAAGCTGTTCGTCGCCCGAGACAAGGTGAGCTCCCCTCGCTGGCGGTCTGACATTATTCTTGGTATTTATTATTTTTAGTTGGATGGTGTGCGAGGTGTTAGGCAGAAGCTGCTGGCATTTGAGATTTTCCTAAAGAAGCATCCCGAATGGGTCGGAAAGGTAGCTCTGCATCTCACAATTTCCAGATATAGATATTAAAAATCACCAGGTCATTCTAATACAAGTCGCTCTCACCACAACTTCCATTGTTGAGTCGCAATCAACCGTTATCGACATTGTAACTCGCATTAATTGCGCGCATTCCACCTTGGATTACCAACCAGTCGTATACCTTCACCAAGACATTAGCTATTCTCAGTATCTTGCACTCCTTACTATCGCCGATGCTCTCGTCGTGACCAGCCTTCGCGATGGCATGAACCTGACAAGCCATGAGTTCGTCTGTTGTCAGGATGAGAAACATGCTCCGCTCATTCTCAGCGAATTCACCGGGAGTGCTTCTGTGTTTGATAGTGCCGAGATATCTGTGAACCCGTGGGACCACAGCAAATGCGCCGACGCACTTTACCAGGCTCTCACCATGCCGGAAGAAGAGAAGAGCGAGAGGTGGAAGAAGCTGCACAAAGTTGTTACGCACCATAATGCGGCATACTGGTGTCAGACATTCATAAATGAGCTCGATCGTTCTTGGGAGGAACAACAGCGACGCGGTTCAACTATGATCCCGAGATTATCGACAAAGGCTCTTGTGGAGGCATACGAAAAATCCGAGAAGAGAGTTTTCTTCCTGGATTATGAAGGGACATTGGCTTCGTGGGGCTCTCCTACCAGTATCATTCTCACAAGTCCTCAACGCACACTAGACGTTCTACACGACTTGCTGATTGATGAGCGAAACGTGGTGTACGTGATGAGTTCCAGAACTCCTGAGGTATAGTTTTCTACTTTGTTCATAAATCGAACGACCCACGGTACTGATACGTGTTGCAGGAGCTTGAGCGTCTCTTCCACCGGGTTCCAGGGATTGGGCTCATTGCCGAGAGCGGCTGCTTTATACGCATGTTCCAAAACGACAGTTGGATGCGCTTAGCGGATAGCAAGCTCCCTTGGCAAAGGAGCGTGAAAGAGATTATGGACTACTACGTCGAAAGGACACCTGGCACTTTCATTGAGGAACGGAATTGCTCTTGTATATGGCACTATAGCGGGGCAGAAGATCAGACGCTCGCTGCGCGGCAGGCTGGCGAATGCTGCAATCACGTAAACGACTCATGTGAAAGCTATAATGTTCATGCAGTCCCCCTGGGCGGGGCAGTCCTTGTGGAATCTATGAACTGGACGAAGACGACTGCAGCACAAAAGGCTATGGCTTTGGAGGCCGGCCAAGACGGGCCCGGAACGGACTTCCTAATGGTTATGGGAGACGGCCGCGATGATGAACCGGTATTTGCTTGGGCGAATGAATTGGGTCGCAATAAGGCAATCAAGAACGTAACAACCGTTAAAGTGGGAACCAAAAACTCTCAGGCAAACACAACTATCACTAGTGTCGCAGGCAAGTCTAACTGCAACATGACTGCTTTTGCATGTGAGCGTGCTGAATGGTTGGCTAACAATCACCCGGGACACAGGTGTGCTCACAACCTTGCATAAGCTCCCTACTACCATTCCCGATTTTTAAGCGGGGCTTCTCTTTTACTTTTTTATTTTTAGTCATTCGGTCTCGGGATTTGCTTTTTCTGAGAGGCTCCCTCCATTATCTCTAGGTAATCTGCAGGGTTTATATCAAGCTTCGGCCCATGCTCCCTGTCTACTAATATTTTCCTTTTCATTCATTTTTTCATTTGGACTAGGTACACATAAGCGTTTGTAACAATTGTTGGATACCGTCCCACGCTATAAAGCAGTCTGGCAAGATACCCGGGCCGATACTGTAGAGTATCGATCTGACCGCTTAATCTGCTTTGTAGCCTTGGCTAGGTCTCCCCCTTTCTCTTCGTTCCTTCTTTCGGCCGGGGGTCGGTCGGTCGCCCGTTCCCGGGGCGGAAGGGTGTTTGCGTGTGGCGTACTTGTTTGGCTCGGGCGCCTCCATAGGTGAGCCCTCGTTAGGGGGGTCGAGAAGAATGAAATGATTGAATTACGAATTGAAACCCATATCTACAAGTACATGCAGAATGCGAGGATAGGGATTTTCGTCGGTGCCAGGATGTCGGCGCTGACACAGAGATGACATGATATGACAGGTAGCCATGACTACGGCCTAGACTGGCCGCAGAAGCATGATACTGTGCCTATAGTTTATGATAAAATACCATACACCTATCCCAGCCTAGCTCAGGCGCAGTATCAAATCCCAGAAAATCACTTCAAGAGGCGCAATAACGTAGGCTGACACCATACAAACGCCCGCAGCCCAGGAAACCATCACACTGCCTGTCATTCCCTCAAAGACCAAAGTTGTTCACCCCTCACTCCCCTTCACCTTTCATAAGGGGGACCTTTGTGGTACCATACTCAAACAGCTCTCAAAAGTGAAATTTATCCCCACCCCCCCTGATCGCCATCCCATGCCATAGGATAGAAATCTTACCGCTCACCTAACTCACTGGCCAGATGCGGGGTACAGCAGGCTACCCCGGCCTTCCAAACCCACCCAGCGCAGCCCCAAATGAAATATTCCCTCCCCATTTAGCTAGCCCCCGGAGATGGGGGGCTTTGCCAAAACGCCACCCAGCAAGGACCCCGCGCTCGCTCTCTAAAGTCTCAAGTCTTTGTAGTTTTAAATTCACCCAACGGCTAACTTCCCCGCTTTTTTTCCTTCTCTCTTCTATTAATGAAGTCATGGAATATCACTCGGGGAGTCTTGGCATATTTGGAACGCGGGGGCGGGGCGGGAACCTGTGGCTGGGTTTGGGAGTGGGCGGGTGGGGCTACAGGGTTTTACCCAGCATACTATATCAAATACTAGACTATTCTTGGCTCGTCGAGACCTCACCAGCCTTTCCTCCCTCCTCTCTCTAATAATGTGGAGATCCTGTAGGAATCTAAATTTTGGGAAGTCTATGGGCGGGCTGAAGGTATCGTTGATGCCCCCCCCCCCGTTTCGAAGCCTTCGTTGAGGTGTTTTGGTGCTTAGCGCTCCTAGTGCTCCTGGGGAAGGAGGTAGGATAGTATGTACTGCAGATCTAATTGTTAAGAGATGGGAGTTACCCGATTGGATAAGTTGGGCAGCCCTCGGGGACGTATACATATCGTAGTGCCGTACTCATGACCTCGAGCGTCAGTGCTCGCAGGTGTTGACACATTAGGTGTTTCTTTTCTTTTCTTTTCTTTTTTTCAATTTTATGTTAGGATTGGGATTGCATACAGTGCTCTCGACAGATTGGGGCTCTCCGCCTATAGCCATGGGTAGTATGCGACGCTTTCCAGATGAATTGTACGGCAGGGGATACATTAGGTTGGAGTTGGTTTAGCTTACTTACAATATACTTGAGTATATCGTAACTTACTTCGGGATCTTGATATGGGTATTTTCCTTGGTAGGATCATGTTCTGATGAAATGATAGTGTTCTATCGTTATATGTTTGGATTGGGGGTTAAAGTTTCTTTTGTTATTGGGGGTTTTAAGCCATACGTCAGGGTGCATGGTATGATTTTCCTGTACTAGTTACGAATAAATCGCGGATTTAACTAAAAAAATTATAAAAAAATTCGTAACTTACTTCTGGACCGGTGGTGTCTCCAAATGAATCTCCACACCACAACAATATCATTATCAACTTTAAGCCTCTTTCGAGGTTGCTGTATTCTCGGCCGGCGGCGGTGGTAGTGGTGGGGTGGGGGGTTTCCGCTTCCGGCGAGGAAAGAAAGAAGAAAGAAAGAAAGAAAGAAAGAAAGAAGGCGGAATGTTTTGTCCCGAGCATATGGCAGGACCTTATCGGATGATCTAGTTAGACATATTGATACTATTATGCCCCCGGTCCATTTCAAGGAGGGTATGATATCCATATGTCTAGTGTGTGATATTAATGAAAAGATGTATACCTCCGCCATGATAATATATTATTATTCCGCCCCTCCCGCCCTCCACATCCCCCTCCCGGTGCCCGGGCTAAATCCTCGAGCAAGGATGACGAGGATAAAAGCATCTTCAATAAAGCAAAAAAAGTAGCAAAAGTCACTCACTATTGAAAATTTGATCAGGTATTGTAATATACCTACGGTGCTTATGTGTGTACTGTACCTACTCACTCCTTCAATCCTTACTAGCTGCTGCCGCCAGAATGATATCGTACGGGCCTCAGGCCGTACCGTTCCGTACCGGTGTGATCTATCCATCTTGATACGGTACCATTCGATGATAGAGCATAACCTAGCATTATAAGCAGAAGTAAATTGGCAAGTTGATAAAGCGAGGGGTGAAAAGGCTTTCGGGAGATCTACCGAACGTATGATACTTGTCACAGGCAACAAGTACCCGAACATTTAGAAGGAAAACAGGGATAATACAGGGATAAACGGCGATATTTCAGGGATATTTCAGGGATATTTTAGAGGTAAGACATCCATTGGAGGCCTGTGTACACAGTTAACAGGGGCAATTTTGGTGAGAATTGCCCAAAAGGGCGTCTGATCACCTCAATGTTCGGGTACTTATTGCCTGTGACAAGTAGATAAATGTACGATACTGTACTTGTAACCTACTACGGTACGGTAACTAATACCACCCCTTCCACCCCCTCTTTCTCCCCTAGGCTAACTTATGATACCCGTCTATTCCCACTGCACTGTACTGCACTCGAGTGCTGTACCCCCACACTCTTGTCATTCAAGAAAGCATCATGGCTGGGGGGCAGAGGAGGAGATAAGATCCCCTCCTCCCCTTGGCTTCACCAGATCCTGCCCTACCCTACCACTCTTCGACAAAACCATCAGACAACTATGCCACAACCGTGAGAACTCGAACAAACGCACCATGCTGCCCGGTAATTGAAGTCCGAAATTTCCTCCTCTGAAGAAGGGGGCGAAAAACGGGACCGAAAAATTTGCTTTCCAAGACAAACTTTTTTAAAAAAACCCCCCCAAAAAAAACCAGACCTTACTAAGAGAGGCAACTCCAACGTCCTGGCACATGGTTCGGTTATTCGAGTTCTTGGGGTACGGCATTCCACCCCCCATTAATATTAATCAAGTATGACACCTGTGGAGCAATCTGACTAGATAACGATCTCAACAATTCTTGCAGGATGATAGTGGTTCATATACCGTACCCTGCCCCGGACCCTCCACCCAACCTACACACCCTTTTTTTTGTCCAAAAAAGAAAAAGGCAGGAGAAGAAGCAATATATGGGGTACCGGTCGCGGATGGTAGTATGGTATCATCTTTGTTTTTTTGTTTTTTCCCATTTAATATAGTTTGAATTCTTCATGTGTTCGATCTTCGATCTGTGTCTTGGGTAGTCCGGTGCTGTATGGGGCTAATTTTAAATGCTTAAGTATACTAAAGTGTAGTGCAGTAGCTGCGGTGAGGAGAGGGGAGGGACGGAGGGGAGACTGGAAGTGAAGTTGTGAGATTGGAAAGCAGATGTTTATGCCGGTCAAGTTCTGCGGTGAAGTACTCGAGTAGCGTAGAGCGCAATGCAATGTCCACGGTGAAGGAGATCATCTATCCAAAGAAGGAGGATATCTCCTCCTCCCCAGAAAAATAAAAAAGCAAAGCATAAAAATGTAAAAGATTCATCCCCCAGTCCACCGGTCTCTACCACCGTGAATCCGATGACCTGCATGCTCTAACATAACGAGAGTGCGTGGACGACAGACGGGCGGGTGGGCTAATGAATTCCCGCACCCGAGTACTCGAGTATATCATATTGATTGATAGGGGGTGGGTCCCCTCCCGATTGCTTGTTTGCTGTTTTGTTTTGTTTGTGGTTTTGTGTTACCGTGTGCTGTGCTTGGTTGTGTTCACGGCACAAGCACCGGTGTCGGGCTCTCTCGCTTCTGCCCTTGTGTGGATGGTGTGTCGCGCAAGCTGTATTCCACTCCTGTCGCCCGCGGCGTGACCTTCTTCTAAACCGTAAGATAGTTGGGTAGCGGATTGACTCGATGCTGACCCACTTAATTC
>Ga0307517_10006826_pt1 | contig 16787 bp, 17 predicted proteins | sample 23_EM_MG_FD_194515 | JGI IMG/M metagenome (GOLD analysis project Ga0307517, IMG submission 194515) | Populus trichocarpa ectomycorrhiza microbial communities from riparian zone in the Pacific Northwest, United States - 23_EM | ecosystem: Host-associated > Plants > Roots > Unclassified | place... | reverse complement strand
CGTAAAAGGAGCGGGTGTCCGGGTCGTACCGGGGTATGTCCGGATCGAAGGACGAGGGGGTCGACCTATTTGGGGGGGGGGCTCGGGTCTTGGTCCTAACCTGGGGAGGCGGAGGCGGAGGCATGGGGAGTGTGGTGGTACTAGTCGGGGGAACAGACGGCCGTGTGGGGGCAGGCGCTTGCGGATGGGGGGCAGCAGACACCCTTTGTGACAGGTCGCGCAGGGACGCTTGGACAGGGGAGAGCTTGCAGTCTAAGGCCGCAGTGGTTGGGAGGGTTGCAACGATACCCTGTAGGGTACCCAACTGGGTTGTTATGGTGTCCAGCTGACGCGTCATGGAGGCAAGCGCGTTCAAGGCCGAGCAGCAGAGGGGGAGGAGGATGGTCTCGCCATCAGAGAGTTCAGAGAGTTGGGCATCGTCGAGGATAGGAAGTTGGATTGAGGTGAAGTTGAGACGCTGGCGTGTCTCACGGACAAAGTCGCGGATGTAGAGGTGGGACTCGCTGAGGTCCGGTGAAGAAGACTGTCTTGACGAAGCCCGAGAGGGAGCCGCCGAGGAAGGGAGAGGGGGGAGGTCATCCATCGTGACGATGGGGGATCAGGGACGCGAAGCCTGAAAGGCAGGAGAAGTTAGGGGGCGAGGGGGGATCGTGCACTGAACGACGTGGAGTTGTAATTTCAATGACTGGAGGTGTAGAGGGCGCGGAGCGTGCAAGGAAATAGGGGGCGAAGCCTCCCTTATATAGAAGGAAATCCTAGCACAGCCTTTTGCCGCCCGACTCATACCTCAGTATGAGTCGCATATCCGCGTAACCAAGGAAATAATACAATTTGTCGTAAACCTTACAAAGGAAATCCCTCATAGCAACCGTGTAACAAAAGAAAGAACACCAAGGTTATCTCAACACGTATCTCATCAGGGGACCGTGAGATTATTCTCGCTATTTCCTGACTATTTCTGTTTTAGATTAGCCCGCTACGTCTGGACTGCTTGCCCTGATCAGTATACTTAATTTAGACCTGCAACTGTCTGCAGATCCTGCGGGTGTTTCCTTTGGGTGTTTTTCAATTGGAGTTTAACTTTTAGAGTTTTGCGAGTTATCCTTGTATTTTTTCCTGCACATTTCTTGGTTGGATTGGCCGGGCTGTTGCCGTTCCGGGTTGCCCAAACCCAATGTAGTCTACGGACACTTTGTTGCTCTACGGGGTCCCTCTTAGAGTTTTGCAGACTATTCTTGTTTGCCACTAGCTGTTCAGCATTTACCGGGTAGGCTCGTGGGACCTGCTCTCGGAATCTTCGCAGATCATTCTTGCTCTGTTCCAGCTCTTTTTCGTTTGGTGTATGTTTTCTCTACTGGCTTTAGCGGTTTCCTCTTTGGACTTGTGCAGATCATTCTTTTTCTTCTCCAGCTGTTTTTCATTCGGGGTTGCCCCTTTTATTACTATTCCTATCCTAGCGTTTCATCTTATATGCCATCCGTTGAGCCTTAGCGGCAGCTTTCACTTTCTGCAATTTGCATCCGGGCCCGAGCCCTAGCCTTACACGCATTTGTTTCTGTACACTTGGTAGACCTACTCAAACTAGATTAGTCTGTACATTCTGATAACACTTTTTTCATCTGGTTCAGGAACCCCAAGTGCCTAAAACTCATATTGCCCCAGTGAAATCGCAGCGAGTCTTCAGGTGCAAATTCCTATATCAGGTATCAAGCTGCAATTTGGACGCGGGGTGTGAGCTGACGCCAGCGGACATGAAAGTGAGTGATAAACTGTGAATGTCCTTAGTTCTTAAGGAAGCTGCGCCGACCATTTCGATCTAGTTCACACCCCATATTGTGCCCTTAGCTACCTACCAATAGAGGCTTCCTGACACCACCTGCACCTCAACGTTATACACTGCAATTCTCTTCTATCACAATTTACCTGCATACTATGTCACAACAGCGGCGGCTTATGGCGGACCGGGTGTGTTCATCGAGGCAGGAAAGGCAAAGGCAAAGGGAGGTCTGTCGTGGACATTTCCGGGGATCTGGGTCCAGGGACGGATTAACTATAATAACATCACCCAGTGTTGAGTCTGTTATGGCTGGGTCCGTAGTAGGTAGGAAGAGGGATGCCGTGCTGGAGCCAGCTTCTTCACGACTCCAGGTACCAGAGCCTGCCCTGTACAACCAGCAGCAGGTCTGAGAGTCAGCAGATGAGAGTCTAGACTCTAATGATCGGGAATATGAGAGTAATGATGGCCAGAGTGAGGAGAGTGAGCAGAGTGAGGAGAACGAGTTAGGCCAGCATGGGGACGATACGGATCATCCATCGGCCTGGGGAGTGCAAAGACCAATTGAGCCTGACTCGGAGTTCCTTAGCTCGCAGCGCTCGATACTGACAATCACCCCTGGGAATACTCAGAATTCCAGCAGGCGGATTAGTTACCCCGGACGGAGAACGTCTGCTCAAGTACAAGTTAGCCAAAACGGTTTTATATCTGCCATTCACTCCTGTTCCCCTACAGACCTGAATCCACTTGCGATACCGGTGATAACCCCAAGTCACCCAGATCCAACCGTGTGGGAATTGGATAGCGGAGGACAGCAAGCCAGCAGTAGGCGAAATATGGCAACCGGGCTTGAGTGTACCATTCTGGCAAGATCCCGTGACCTGATGTGGGACTGGACAATCTTCGTCAATCCGTTTCCAGACCCAATTACCCTGACCGAAGAGGTCCGCACATGTTGGAGCGATGCCCGGACCAAATTAGACTTTCCCGAGTTTTGCTGATGCTACCCCGCCCTCAAATGACCAAGTAAGTTACCCTTAATCGATAACCAACATCCAATCCTAGACTAAATGCAGTGGCCGCTGGTCACTAATTTGCAGATCCGGGCAAAGCACAGCGGATGCAGATCTCAGTATCTGCATACAGCAAAGAAGGCTATAACAGACCTCTATAAGCGCAATATTGAGGATCTTACAGCCTGCGTACAAAGAGTGGAATACCTACTGGAGGACGATAGGTTGGTTTGCCCGCCAGGCAGCTATGAGGTATTTTTTTGACATTTGTCGGGATTGGTTCTCATCGGAGTAAGAGTCAATCAATTTAATCCGGTGCACAGCGAATTTCTCTTAGATTCCTAGCACCTCAGATTCCGGGTGTAATATTTGCTCAATATTACTCTAGCCGGAAAAGGAAAGGCATGATGGATGAGGGTTTCCTAGATAAGATCGATGGCCCATTTATCTGTCTGACAGCAGCCATATTATGTCATTCACTGCGATGTTGGCCGACTGGCATCTGTATCGATAATGTGGCTTTCACAAGGGCCACTTCCGGGGGTAAGAAAAACAATGTGTACTGGCAGGTTTCAAAAGTGTCCGGATCCCCCAATGGCACGGGCATACGGACACTTTTGAAAACAGCAAGTACTCGAGTTGGGTGAAAGGTCAGCTTACGGATAGATACCCCTGGTGGAACGTCAGCACGATCCTGGGGCAAAACGGGAAGAGTTTGCCAACGTCGAATAATCCAGCGGATAAGGACGACATTGGAGGCCAGAATCGCGAAAGAGTGGGGAAAGCTGGTCGAGAGGACCGCGGTATATGGCAATGATGAGGACACATTGAGGCGGGAGTTTCGTAGTAATACCGGGCTGGATGAATTGGAGGCCACTGGCGACGCCATGGATACAGGAGGAGGACATGGTCGGCACAAGCCGTGGCGAGAACATGGGCCCAATCCGGGAGCACTAGTTGGTGCAGCGCAGTTCCAAGCCGGTCGGGAGGCGGAATCGCATGTTGAAGAAACCGATCGAGAGGATAGGTAGAATGGTTTTATCACCACTCGCTGATCATGTATATATATGTAATAACATTAAATTAAATTATGCTTGCAAAAAGGGTCAGAAATAGGCAAACAATAGTAGTGTGCAAGTCGGTGGGCAGGAAAGGCATGAGAATGAATTGTGCGGATGGTTATAAGCCGCACAAGTATAAGTAAGGCATCTAGTGGGCAATTGTAGGTTCGGAAGGCATGGGAATGTGTCGGGCAGATGGTTATAAACTGCGCAGGCTTGGGTAAGTCGTCTAGCAGGCAGCTGGAGGTTGACAGGCAGGGGAAGGAGTCTGGGGGGCTGTGAGAAGCTGGGGAAAACAGTGGGAGCCCGCAAGCAGCCTGAACAAGGCCAAGGAGGCGGCGAGAGGCATGGAGTAGATGAGATAGGATGTGGAGAGCTGAGGAGAGAGCCGCACGAAAGGGCAAGAGAGGGGGGAGCTCTGCCGGATATGGGAGAAGAGGAGCTGGGATCAGAGAGTGGAGGAGGAAGGGCTGAACGTAGTGGAAGGGATGAGGGCAGAGGAAGTAATGAGGGGAAAACGTCCACCAAATACGCGAGACGACAGAGAGAATCCAGGAGTATAGGAGAAGCGGAGGTGATGTCCGTGGGGTTCGGGATGAGAAATGGATTCAGGGAGAGGTTAGTGACGGGGTTAAAGGAGAGAGGGTATCATGGAAAGAAAGCTGGTGGGCGGGCGTATCAGTGGCGGAGGCTGGAAGGAGGGATGTCGCGGCCGCAAGACGTCCGCAAAAGGGCAGCATGGGAAAGGGTGCATTGGGAGCGAAGGGATGAAGAGGGTGGCCCCTGGGGGTAGAGTATCAGGGGGGTGGCAGCGCTAGGGGGGGTCAAATACGTCAGGACGCAAAAGGGCCGTGTCCAATGCGTCCGGACGGTGACTTGCCAGTCCAGAGGCATTGGATGCGGCCCTTTCACTTGCGGATGGAATGAGCCCAGGCGGACGCATTGGACACGGCCCTTTCACTTCCAGACAGAATGAGCCCAGGCGGGGGCATTGGATGCGGCCCTTTCACCTCGGGAGAGAATGAGCACGGGAGGACGCATTGGACACGGCCCTTTCACTTCCTGACGGAATGAGCCTGGGCGGACGCACCCAGAACAGGAGTTTACGTTATAAGCACCTGGCACGTCCGGGGCACAGTGTGAGCGGGGAGAGCCAGAATGCAAGGTATTTCTTTTGCTGATGCAGCACGGCCTAGGAATCAGTTTGCAGACAATAGAAGCACTTTCGAAAGTTGAAGGTGTGATCGTGGTAGAAGATAGTAGGATGGAAATGTCGACTGTTCCAAGGGGCAGCACACCATGCCGGGTGCTTTAAGGCCGTATGAAGAACAGCAACACGCTGACCGAATTATGCACAGCCCTCTATATCCATTATTCCAATATGCTGGAGGAGATACTGTGTTTTATCAGGCAGCCTCCTGCGGATGACCGGCGGTTGCCTGCGGACCCCGCCGAACTCGGGTTACTTCCTGTAGAAGGATTTGCTCAGCTTGAAATCCCAGTGCCCCACTTGCAGGAAAGTGACAGGTTCCTGATCCACCGGGCCCGCTGTACTGGAACAAAGGCATTCCGGAAAGGTGACTCTAGAAATGATTGGGTGTGGGTCCAGACTGGTGGGGAAGCGAACTATGGAGATTTACGGGGACGCGTGGTGGCTCGGTTGCTAGCACTTTTCAAGATAAGAAATATGCTAAGTGAGGCCGCAGCTGTCCATCGCCTGGTATTAGTTCGCATACTCGATCCGATCAATGGTGGCAGATTTCACATTCTGAGCGGACATATTCGAGTCAGTAACCGAATCAATGGCCAAGACATGCAAATACTCAGTATAGGGGCAGTGATTGGACAGGCGCAGGTAATTCCTAGCGGTGAGAAGCAATAGATAGTGAATCACAGGATTGATCTGTGGACATTTAATGAAATATATTAAATTATTTTATCCAATTATGTACAGTATTTGTTCGGCTGAGTTGAAACTGAGCACTTAAGATGGCGGTTCAGGTATTGCGTGTCCGGCTTCAACTTGGCCGGGGGAGTACTACAAGATCTGCGGGCATTTAAGGGAATGTTTTAAATAGGTTGAATTGTTCTGCATGAATATACCGCCCAGTTGAACTTAAAGCCGTAAGCTTAAGGTGGCAGTGCGCATATTCAGTGTCTGGTTTCAACTCGGCCGGGGAAGTACTACACCATCCGTGGGGGTTCAAGGCAATGTTTTAAATAGGTTGAATTGTTCCACACGAATATTCGGCCTGGTTGGAGCTGCACACTTAAGGTGGCAGTTCCCATATTCAGTGTCCGGCTTCAAGTCGGCTGCCGGAGTCATACATGATTCGCGGGTTTTGATGGGAAGGATTTAAATATGATGAATTGTTCCGTATGAATATACGGCCAAGTTGAACCTGTACACTTATGGTGGCAGTGCCCATATTGAGTGTCCGGCTTCCGCTTGGCCACACGAGTACTACATAATCTATGCGCGTTTAAGGGACTGTTTTAAATAAATTGAATTGAATAGGCGGCCAAGTTGACAGCCGGCGACTTAAGCGATAGATTCCCATAGCAAGTGTCCCGCTTCAACTCAGCTGCGTGAGTTCTGCGGATGATTAATGCGAAACGATGGTCTCCTGCATCAAGGGAAGTCAACCAAAGTTGTGGGTCTGCATGGCGGCCGCGCCGGCGTCTTGTGAACAGTAAGGTAATTATGGAAGTGACCGTAGGGTGCAGACAATGAAAAAAGCAATGTAGGACGGCAGCGGACAGAAGCCGATGGAAGCGGACAGATCTAGGTCACCAGAGGTGGAAGGGTAGCAGAGATGGTCGCCGGATGCGCACAACCGCAAGGAGTAGGCAGGAGGCCAGTAGAGAAGAGGATAAGGGGGCGGATACAAGGGGGAGGCACGAGGAGGGAGTGGGGCCGCAACAAGCGCGTCGGATGCTGTGGAGGGAAAGTGGGGCGTCTGGGTGCACCAGACGCAAGAAATGAAAGGCAAAGAAGACACAAGAGATCCGGGAGGCCTAGACGCAAAGAGCAGACGCCATTCGTCTAGAAGGGGGCTCTGCCTGTCCTGAGAAAAATGTTTTTTTTGCTGATGACCTGATGGTCAAATATGCCTGTAGGTGGTTCCTAGGCATTATCCAGGGGGTGCCCCAGGAGGTCGTCACCCTCACACACCTTATATATTCTGCTAACAGCTCCTCGTCAGATGGCCAGCCACAACACATCTGGTGTTGTCGGGGTGTTTCAATCAATCTCCCTTTACTGGAATGTATTCAAATACATAGCAGTCCCATAGCAATGCGCCATACTAAGGCTGGGGCAGGAAGGGAATCTTAGAAATATCTTCACAAAGTTACAGGAGGTTTGAATCACTACTGCCCAGTCAGTAGTCCATTTTGTACAATACAAAGCAGTTTTATACACATCTATGGGCCTCACAATTGTGGGATTACTTTCCCCTCAATCCACACATGACTTTGTCAGTGAAGGTAGGGTAACTAAGAGTCTCTCAGTAGGCTAACTCAGTCCCCAAGGTAGGGTAACAATATTTCTAAGGTAGGGTAACTTTACTCTTTCATTGCTTTATTCTCTCCAGGAGTATGCATGACTATCTCTGATGTTACCTCAGTAATACGTGCAATGTTTACCATGTTTCCTGTACTTGACATGAACATGCCCTTTGAAGGTTACCCTGTCAAACCCTATGTGGCCAAGTCACTTTGTAGACACTTGTATCAACAAATTCCTACCGTCCGTATACTACATATACTGGCCTGGTCTCTCTCTAGTTACCTATCCTATATGGGCTGGAGTCGTAGCTACTGTAGCTACCTTTTCATAGGGTTGTTACAGATCTGGCACTGCAAGCCTGTTTTATATCCTAAACAACTAAATCAGATAAATAAAAATATAAACAAAAAGGCACTAATCTTGGAAAATATTCACCATATTCAAGATAAATGTTTTATTCATTATAGGACTGCATTGCACAGGGAAAATGTAACGATCCTACATCAGCAAAAAGGTGGCCTGCGTCAGATACAGTAGTGTTGTGTCCTGACTCTCCCTGCCTGGACCCTGCGTCCTGTGCGTCCTGTGCGTCCTGTACCCATACAACATATCTTGTTGCGTGAGGTGCGTCGGGAGACCCTAGCCTCTCCTGGGTTCCGTCCGGACACATCCAACCAAGCAACCCTGCCTCCCATGCATCCTGACTTAAACCTCAACACCATCTCACATCAGGATTCACCACTACCCCTGATTCTCCTTTCAGCCTTCTTTGTCTTCTAGCCCGGATGTGAGCAAGGAGTATTTCTTGGCATAGAAAATATAGTTAGTGCTGGCGCCTGGTGAGAAAGCCATCATACCCTTAATCTTAAATTTGCACTAAAGACCCCATGTCCGAGTCACACTGGCACTCAGAGTTCTATTTTCAGAACATCATCTTTGAATAAGCGAACATGCCAGCTTACTCCAGTCTGAAAGCGAGTGATAGCCATAATACTCTCAAGTCTAGCATGGTGCCAGGTGGTTTCTCGGCACTTAGCCTCAAACTGGACGCGACGCGACACTCTTTTCATCGCAACACTCAACATCCACACTCCCAGACCACAGCTGCAACACTCCACCACAGCCAGACAATCAATCCTGAATCCGACACCTGGAGGTTCCTGGGCTCGATGCCAGCTATCCAGCGGTATAAGATTCATCCCCAGAGGTATATTATTCATGAAGTTACAGGGCTGAATGGGGTGGAGTGCTGGCGATCTCAGAACTCGATGGCAGGTTCCTCCACGACCACTGCTCCGATCCTGAATCCGATTGCAGGAGATTGTTGGGCTCGGCGCTAGCTACACATCGGTATAAAGAACATCTCTGTAGCATCAAGACTCAGGAAATCGCTGACCCTTATGAGAGTTGTCTTTATAGCTACCCTGGCGATCTCAGAACTCGATGGCAGATTCCTCCACAACCACTGCTCCAATCCTGACTCTGATTGCAGGAGTTATTGGGCTGGACGCCAGCTACGCAATGGTATAAGGTACGTCCCTGTCACATGAAAACTCATGAGATCGCTGTCTTCTGTGCAGGGTGTATCAGGTATCCAGCTGGCGATATTTTACTCGATGGCAGATATCTCCACCACCGATGGTTGGATTTGGATTCCGTTTGCGGGAGGTTGTTGGGCTTGATGCCAGCTTTCCAACGGTACAAGGTACGTCTCTGTCGCATCAAAGCCCAGGAAGTCGCTGTCTTCTGTGGAGAGGATCTTTATAGTAGCCCTGGCGATATTTTACTCAATGGCAGATTACTCCACAACCGGTGGACGGATTTTGCTGCGCTTTGCGGGGGATTGTTGGGCTCAACGCCAGCTACGCGGCAGTATAAGATACGTCTCTGTCGCATTAAAACCCAGGAAGTCGCTGACTCTTGTGGGGGTTGTCTTTATAGATACTCTGGCGATCCCAGACCTCGATGGCTGATTCCTCCACAACCACTGCTCCGATCCTGAATCTGATTGCGGGAGATTGTTGGGCTCGACGCGAGCTACGCAGCAGTATATAGGATGTCTCTGTCGCATCAAAACCCAGGAAATCGCTGTCTTCTGTGGAAAGGATCTTTATAGTAGCCCTGGCGATATTTTACTCGATGGCAGATATCTCCACAACCGCTGGACGGACTTTGATGCTCTTTATGGGAGGTTGTTAGGCTTGACGCCAGCTTCCCAACAGTATAAGGTACGTCTCCGTCGCATCAGAGCTCAGGAATTCGCTGTCTTCTGTGGAGGGTATATCAGGAATAAAGCTGGCGATATTTTACTCAATGGCAAATTACTCGATGACCGCTGGACGGACTCTGATGCTCTTTGCGGGAGGTTATTGGCCATGACACAGGCTTCACAATGATGTAAGATACTTCCCCCCGCGAATTTTATTCATGAAGTTACAGTAATGAATGGTGTGCTGGCGATCCCAGAACCCGATGACTGATTCCTCCATAACCGCTTGGCCGATTCTGGATCTGATTGCAGAGGATTGTTAGGCTCGACGCCAGCTACGCGGCGGTATAAGGTACGTCTCTGTTGCATCGATACTCATGAATCCGCCAACCCTTCTGAGAGTGGTCTTTCTACAGGTCCCTGAGCTCGATGGCAGATTCCTCTACAACCAATGGGCCGATTCTGAATCTGATTGTGGGGGATTGTTGGGCTCGATGCCAGCTACATGATGGTATAGGTTCCTTCCTGTGCCCCCCGGGAATTTTATTCATGAACTTGAAGTTACAGTGCTAAATGGTACTAAGGGGGGGAATCGGGTGACAGGGGGGGGTTTGGCAAGGGGTCAGAAGGGTTCTTATGACTGAGTGTTCAAGTTTTTCTATGAATTGGCCTGTATATTAGAACCATAGAAGACTACTAGTGGTAAATTTAACGGTTTGATGATATGAAATGTATTGTGACCCAGGTCAGAAAAAAGTAAAGGGGGGACCCTTCGCTTATCTTTGGAAGATGTGGTCTGGCGTCAGGTAGCGTCGTGAGTATTAGGTGCTGCGTCTGGTACGTGCTGAGGATTAGGTGCTGCGTCTGGTGCGTCCTGAGAATCAGGTGCTGCGTCAGGTTGCGTCAGATGCGTGGTGAGGTAGGGTGGTTGGGTCCTGGTTCGCGATTTGCGTTCCAGCATCAGGTGCGTCAGATGCACAGAACGCACAGAACGCAAGGTATTATTTTGGCTGATGTATAGATAGGTAGCTACAGTGGACTAAACTCAAGCCCGTATGGTATACCAAGTGGTAACCATATTGAGGATAGGCCAGTATACTTAGTATACTACGGGTAGACATGAGTTGGTACAAGTGTCTACAAAGTGACTTGGTGACATAGGGTTAGACAGGGTAACATAGGTAGGCCAAAGTTACCCTACTAGGCAGGGTAACCTTCGGAGGGTATGTTCGCATAAAGCTAAGGACCCATAGTAAACATTGCACGGGTCTCCGGGGCAACATTATATGTGGTCGCGCGGACTCCCGAAGGAAATAAAAGCATGGCTGGGTGAAGTTACCCTACCTTAGAAACATGATTACCCTACCTTGGGACCCCAGTTACCCTACTGAGGTACCCCAGTTACCCTACCTTCACCGACATAGTCATCTGCGGACTTAGGGGAAAGTTATCCCACTATAGTGGAGCTCTTAGCTGTTCCTTGGGCCGCTTCGTATGGTACAAAATGGACTACTGACGGAGCAGGAGTGGTCCGAACCTGCTGTAACCTTCAGGGGATATTCCTAACACCCCCCTGCGGCCCCAGCGTTGGTACGGCACGACAGCACTGTACGGCTGTGTAGTTGTGTGCTTCCTAGTAAAGTGAGATCCATAGGAACGCTTCCACAACACCGTATGAGTTGTAGCCGTCCAACCGACCAGAAGCTGTTCGCAGGATATATAAGGGGTGTGAGGGTGACCGCCTCCTGGGGCGCCACCTGGGAACCACCTACGGGCATTCTTTGACCTCCGGGTAGTTGTATAGTTAACAGTAAAGGGCTTGGGGCTGACCGGGGAAGCTGCAAGGCTTCCAGGACAACCACCCCAAAGCCAGTCCCAGGCTACCCTGTGAACTGTAGCATTACCATGGGTTATTAGTGGACTCTAAAGGTGTGAGTCTTGTCACGATTTAAGAGGGTCCCGCATGGTTGACTGTGGGTAGCGCCTATGCAGTCAGGCAGCAGGAGATTTCTTATCGTGGGAGCATGCAGTCAGGTTTAGAAGCTTAGTATAGCCTAGTAGATTTGCCGATGGACTGCGTAGCTTGTATAGACGAAACCATGGCTGGGCCAGTGAGTTCCAATGGATCTTATCTCTACGGTGGGCATGTCGGTCGGCCACTGATATGCTACCGATAGCAAAGAGTTTTGGCTCATGCAGATGTAGTTGAAGAGACATCACTGGAAGCACTTCCTATTTGTGGAGATAGTTAATATCCGAGCGGTCCAACTGCCTCCGAGTGTTGGCTCACTCTAGGCGGGTGAGTTGGACAGCCCTGAGCTGAGCAGGGTGCTCGCGAAATGTCAGAATGGTTGACGGGTGTCCTCTGGCTTTACATTATTCTACTTAACTAAAGCAAGAGACACCCTATTCTAATAACCAACGATCCTCGAGAGAACTTATTGAGTGAAACTTTCAGGCTTAATGATATTAAGTTTTACTGCTTGATTCTACTTTGATTTATCTTTATCTTTATTTTGATCCTTAGTTCTACTCTGAGTCTTCGGTGCGGTCGCAATCTTAGGATCCGTCTTCCTATAGAGTGCCCCTGTTACAGAAAAAGGCCCGGGGCCTACATTATTCGACTTTCCCAACACCCCTTACGAACTCCAAATTAAACTACTATCAAGCTATTAATCAATCACCTTCTAAAAACACCAGAATTCCAAATAGTTCTCAAATCTGAGGTTGCCCAGTATCACACTTTGCTCTATAACATCTATACCTATTTGAACATTTTCTACTGTGAGCTATAATATCATACTTACAAGAATAAAAAAATATTTGTTATGCAATCTATAGATTTCAATAACAATTTATATTACTACTGTTAGAATTATCCTGGAAGTTCATAACAATTAGCTCAGTCTTGACTTGAGTAAGATGCAAAAGGGGAATGTAAAATAGACTTCAAATAAGTACTTTGTTGTTTATTTCAAATTGCAATAGCCTGAGAAACACCTGTTTTTTCTCCTTTAGACCTAGGGGTAAGAGGTACTTTATCTTTTCTTATTAGGACTATAGTAGTCTATAATCACCTTCTCTTATACCCTCTGTACTTGCCCATTTTATCAAATACTAGAAGTTTTAAGCATAGCACAGAAAACAGGTTCCATCTATTCAAAACAGATTACCATTATAGTATTTGAGAACAGTTTTACCCTGGCCATCCGCTAGCCCTCACATTAGTAAATTGATACAATATCTATGCAACTAAATGCTCAACAGTGGAGGAGGATGTCTTGATCTTAATTCTATCATCACACTGATGAATAAAACAAGCATTCATATTAGTACCATAGGGCACTTTTGGAGCCACTACTCCAGTGATGCTAGCAGAATCAAACTCAGTGTGGAGATAGAGTACCATCACAGAGCAAATGCAAAATTAAGTTTTGGTTATAAGAGTGACGGTGGCCCATCTAGAAGTAAATGTTAAAAGTCAGAGCCTACAGTAGAGAAGAAGAACACTCTTCTCGCAGCAAGAAATTTGTGTCATTGCCCATTCCTTGCTTTTCTTCTGCGTCGCCTGTATGGCTGCCAAACTCCGGACTTCTGACTTCTGGCCTTGGTTTACGCATGGGGGCGCCGTAATTGCACTGTGGGGAAAATAATCGTTACACCACCAGCCGCCCACCACCTCACACCACCCCCCCCCCTCTTTATCTCGATCCCCATCTTTTAACAAACACCGCGCGCGACCTATTCTATTTTTCTCTCTCCCCCCATCCGTTTTTCCACTCTGTATGGTCCTTCCACGTCGTACGAGAGAGTTGGCAAGGCAAGCCGGTGGGCCGGGCATTGGTAGGAATGGAACGAGCCGGTATTAAACTTAAAAAGCTCACCAGGCCCTGTGTCCTGTCGTTCAAGGGCGCTCTGTTGGAAATCAACCGGGCTTGGCCGCTTCCATGGAGCTATTATATTACACCACCATCGTCACCGATATAATACCGCATCTACGGTACGCCAACTCGAGCTTAAATACCCGGAGCATCCCCTAGGAAAACCCCGCCAAGACTGGGTCGCCGGCCAAACTTTTCACTTCCCCACCAACGAATTTTGGCCCCCTCTTGTGCACTCCCGCTACAACTTCCCTTAGGGCTCTAGATAATATACCCATAGTATCATGGACCCTTCGCTTATCCCGCCGCCGTTGGAGGGATACGTCCTTGACGATGCGGAGGAATGGGAGTACTTTGGAGAGGGAGCCGCAAACGTGCTATACCGGTACGCTGGAGCTGATCCGTTTTTCGTTCGTATACATCCTACAACTCCCTTACGCCGTGGAAAACGCAGTTAATAAAGATAGCGATAGGGACCGTATCTCCTCCGTTTACGAAAACGTCTCCCCGGCGCGCCCACGACCCAGCAATTACACGCTTACCTACACTCCCGCTGGGGTCCGCTACTAGACAACTACCTTTTAAGGGCAGAGATCGTCAAGCTGGGGATCAACATAATCCCCGACCTAAACAGCATGCTCGCCATGAGCGATGCGGAGGAGGCAACGGATTGGTCAGGCCGTCCGATCAAACCACTGAAGAAACGGCGGTTGCTGGATGATACTGAGTCGTGGGGATTGGTTGTGGAAGATATGAGCTGCGGGAACTACCTTTATAATGAGATGGAGATGCAACCAGAGGCCATGCAGGAGGATGAGGATGAAGAGATGGATGACGGAAGCGATGACGGAAGCGATGAGTGGAAGGACATGGCTATGATTGAGTTTAAGCCGAAATGGCTCGCGCAGTCACCAAATGCCCCGGTGGACTGGGTACTCTGTCGGACATGTGCTGTGAGACATATGCAGTCTGCCAAGAAACAGACCAAAGGCTTACTCTGTGTACCGGGAGAGGAAGCCGACGATTTGGAAGAGGAAGCACTAGACTTTTGTCCACTAGATTTATCCTCTGGCGACCCGGCACGTATCGAGAAAGCCACTTTTGCAATTCTGAACATGGAGAATTCGGTCATGATCGCCGATCCAACGCCCCCATCCGACGATGAAGGCGACATCGACACCCCAGCCCCGCCAACCCTAAACCAGAAACTCGCCAAGTCTCTTGAAAACTCCCTCGTCACGCTCTTGACAAACTTCTTCAGAACATCCCCAATCATCCCCCTCCTCACAACCCTGCAATCCCGCTTCGGCTCCCGCGGCGTATTCACGTCCGCCACGTTAACACTAATGGGCGAAAAAGACATCCTCCCGTCGGAAGACGAGATTCGTAGAGCTTGCCTAGCCACCGGTGAGAAGTACGAACCGACCCTCTCAGATGAAGACGACATCTGGACTGCGATGACGCTCCGCGACTGTAGCCTCTTCTTGAAAGTGTGGGTGCGCAAGCGTCGGGGGAGAGGCATGGAAGCGAAGATCGACGCGAAAGTTGGCGATCTTGATCTTAAGGGTGGGGAGGGTGGGCGAGCGGTGTACTGGCGGGACGTAGAGAGGCGGTTGAGAATGGGCGGGTGGTATGGTGGGAAGGGGAGCCCAAGGAATTGCAGGACTGGGCAGGAGTTGTAAAGTGCTCCTGCTTGCCTGGTCCGGGACTTGGGAGGATGGGGTGGATCTTAGCTTGTGCGCATAATTGGCTTTTAATTTTCATGTTATCAAAGTTTTTGGGTGATTATCGGCAACGGTCGAATGAAGTTGTTCCTTTGACTGGAGTTCGGGGTTGGTATGGTGTCGCTCCGATGCGTGCCTGGGAGTTGTTCTCTAGTACGGTTCGGGTATCCTGGTGTTTGGTCGCCTTGTGGTGTGCGAGATCGTCATGTTCACTAGGGCGTGGAAAATGTCTCTGGATTTTGCGCTATCTGCCTCTCCCGCTGTTGACAATGAGCTAGTTTAATCTGCCAGAATCGCTAAAACGTGTATAGAAAAACGTTGAACGTTATCCCTCGAGGGGAGAACAGAGTCAGAAACTAGGGCCCCATCTAACGATCTAAGTGGAGTGCGATAGAGTGAGCACCAAATAACCACATTATGGGAGTAATCTCAGAAATAAATATACCAAACCCCCACCACCCAATCCCGCATATCAGATCATATCATACCCAAAGCATTGATCCAAGAAATAAACACCCACCATCCATAACATCGACTCTCTCCACCCTCCTCTCGGCCTTGCTCACCCCTCCCCCCCTCAGTCAAAAATACTCCCCAGCAACCGACATGACAAGCTCCTCCTGGCGTATACGTCAGAAAGTGCAGATCAGAAATGTACTCGACCTCCTTCTCTTCGCTTCCTCAAGCAACCTATTTCCCCAGAACTCGGCCACCCTATGGGCGCAGTCCACAATTCTTCAGCTACCCCTAACATCGCCAGATCCTTCACACCGCCAGGAAGTATCGAAATACACCATAATATGAACATCGCAGAAAACACATGACGGTCACCCCAAAAATCCGCCTGACCAAACACCCTGTTAAATCTTATCAACCGCAATAACCCCGAGAGAAATCACAGGATATCACTCGTTTATGACCTCGTCTCTGTTGTTGGAAATAGCAGCTGATGGCCGCACTTGGTGCGAGATGTGCCCGCTCTCTGTGGCCGCAGGGGCATACGTACGCACTAGCCAAAGGACGCGCAAGCTCTCAAAATGTTTTCACCCCACTTGTTTTTCTTACCTTCTCACCTTCTCCACGCAACACACCTTCCTTCCTGTACACAACTTTCCTCAAGTCTTGCCTTCCACCAAGTTGTCCTCAATCAATCATGATTCTCATCTCCACCTAAGCGGTTTCAGTCCACTGCGTAAAATCCCCACCGCAAATCATTACCTCCGCAACCAAGATTTTCAACATCTGTAGCTAGAACAATTCAACTCTCGTCCTTTATCTTGTGTCCAGTAGGAAGCTGCAATGTCGTTCTTGAGCGTGTTAGACGTGACCACAACCAGCCTCATAATCTGTCTGCGCTACAGAGCTACAGGTGCCAGGCACAGCTCCGGCGAGTGCACGATGGCGTCTATCACACAGAAACCATTTTTGATCTGTTAGTAAGCTCTATTCCCCAATGTCTGCATTTTTGCCATGCCAGTAGCCGAAGGCTTAACAAATTCTGGATCATATAATAGCATGGGTGTGGTGGGGTCCTTGGGGGGGGGGGGGGGCCTTCTAGTCCAACAAGGATAACCATTTGCCCGTCATTGCGAGCAGTATAAAAAAACACAAATA
>Ga0307517_10006825_pt1 | contig 16789 bp, 16 predicted proteins | sample 23_EM_MG_FD_194515 | JGI IMG/M metagenome (GOLD analysis project Ga0307517, IMG submission 194515) | Populus trichocarpa ectomycorrhiza microbial communities from riparian zone in the Pacific Northwest, United States - 23_EM | ecosystem: Host-associated > Plants > Roots > Unclassified | place... | reverse complement strand
GCGCGACGGCGCGCTCGGCGCGCGCGTCCTTGGGCGAGGCGCCTTGCACCAGCTGCGCCGCGACCGCGATGGCCGCGTCGGCGCGCGCCCAGTCGCGCAGCAAGGTGGAGGCGAGCGCGCTTTCGTAGGCGTTCGCGAGCTTGTCGGCCGGCGTCGTCGCGACGCGATCGCCATCGAGCGCCTGCCAGCGCCGCAGCGCGTCGAAGCGCGCGTCCATCATCACGCGGGCGCGGGCCTGCGCCGCCGTGTGCTCGAGCCGGCCGACGGCCGCGACCGGCGGCGCCGCGCCCATACGCGCGCGCGCTTCGCCGATGCGTTCGCTGTTGAGCGGGTGGCTGCGCAGATACGGGTAGCCGCCGGCGTCGTTCAGGCGCGAGGACTGGTCAAGCTTTTCGAACATCGCCGCCATGCCGCCGGGCGCAAAGCCGGCGCCGGTCATCACTTGGAAGCCGACCCGGTCGGCCTCGCGCTCCATGTCGCGCGAGAAGTTCAGCATGCCTTGCACCGCCAGCGCCTGGCTGCCGACCACCGCCGCGTTCGCCGCGTCCATGCTGCTGTTGCCGGCACGGCTGGCGACGACGATGCCGGCCAGCAGCGTCGCCAGGCTCAGCAGCGTCTGGCGCTTGTTGTTGGCGATCGAGCGCGCGATGTGGCGCTGCGTGATGTGCGACATCTCGTGCGCGAGCACCGAGGCGAGCTCGTCGCGCGTCGCGGTGATCGCCATCAGGCCGAGGTTCACGCCCACGTAGCCGCCGGGCAGCGCGAACGCGTTGACCTCCTTGTCGCGCACGAGGAAGGGCTCCCAGGCCAGGCGCTGGTCGATGTCCGAAGTGATGTTGCCGCGCGCGCGCGCCTGCGCCACCAGCGGCTGCCACAGCGACTGCAGGTATTCGAGCAGCACCGGGTCGTCGAGGTAGTCGGGATCGGCGCGGATCTCGCGCATGATCTCCTCGCCGAGCTTGTGCTCGGTCGCGAGGCTGAAGTCGTCAGCGGCCGGATCGCCCAGCGCCGGCAGCTGGTTTTGCGCATACACCGGCGCCAGCAGCTGGGCGCCGGCGCAGAGCGTCGCCGCGAGGCGCATGCGCCACGCGCGGCGGTGGGTGGTGGAGTCGTTCGGCAAAGGACGATGCAAAGGAGGCGCGGTGGCTATCATGCCGCACAAACGTTTCGAGACTGTTTCGTGCCATGAGTTCACCGCCCGCCCCGCCGACTGCCGCACCGTTGACCCACTTCGACGCCCAGGGCCAGGCGCACATGGTCGACGTCTCGGCCAAGGGCGAAACGCACCGCATCGCGCGCGCCAGCGGCGTGATCCGCATGCTGCCGGCGACGCTGGCGCTGATCGAGAGCGGCAGCGCGAAGAAGGGCGACGTGCTCGGCGTCGCCCGCATCGCGGCGATCCAGGCGGCCAAACGCACCGCCGAGCTGATCCCGCTGTGCCATCCGCTGCCGATCACGCGCGTCGCGGTCGAGTTCGAGATCGACGCGGCGCAACACCAGGTGCGCTGCACCGCGCAGGTCGAGACGCTGGGCCGCACCGGCGTCGAGATGGAGGCGCTCACCGCGGTGCAGATCGGCCTGCTGACGATCTACGACATGTGCAAGGCCGCCGACCGCGGGATGGTGATGGGCGAGATCCGCGTGCTCGAGAAACACGGCGGCAAGTCGGGGGACTGGGTCGCGCCCGGCTAAGTTCTTGATTCTTTGCGGTTCTGTGGGGCTCCTCGCTCAACTGAGCGTCTTGCCTCCGTGGGGCTTGCGTCCCTGCGCCATGCCATGTCGAAGCATTCTGTCCATCGCTTGTCCAAGTGAAAGCGAATGGCATCAATCCGAAAGCGTGGCGACTCATGGCAGGCCAGGGTCAGTCGCAGGGGCTTCCCCGACGAATCCAAGAGTTTCAAGAGCAAGGCTGAGGCCGACCGATGGTGTCGAGCCATCGAATCAGCTATGGATGCTGGCAGCTTCGTCAGCGCCCGAGAGGCCGAAGCGACGCTGTTCGGTGACCTACTGAGGCGCTACAGGGAAACCGTGACGCCTCTCAAGAGAGGAGCCACCGACGAGACCATTCGACTGAAGGCTCTGGAACGTCGCAGGATGGCCAAGCTGGCCCTCGTGAACGTCACGCCGAAAGTGGTCGCTGAGTTCAGGGACGAGCGCCTGAGCGAATGCTGCCCAAGCACTGTTATTCGTGACTTGGCCGTGCTGTCGTCCATCTTCAACCATGCTCGTCGCGAGTGGGACATAGCTGTATCGAATCCCGTGGCGATGGTTCGCAAGCCGACCGCGCCCCCGGGCCGCAACCGTGTCCTGAGTCCTGCCGAGGAGTGCAATCTGCTCGCGCACGCTCAGCCGACCGGTCGACGCAATCCACTGCTGGGTCCGCTGCTGGTGGTGGCCCTGGAGACAGCTATGAGGCGAGGAGAGTTGCTCGCCCTCACATGGGCCGCGATTCACTTCGAGCGTGCCGTGGCCTATCTGCCGATGACCAAGAACGGGTCTTCCCGATGGGTGCCCTTGTCCACTCGCGCCGTGGAAGCCTTGGCGTCCGTCAGCCGCTCGCCGTGCGGAAAGGTTTTCCCGATTTCGATCGCCGCACTCGACAAGGCTTTCGACAGGCTGTGCTTCCGTGCCGGCATCGACGACCTTCGATTCCACGACCTTCGGCATACGGCGACCACTCGATTGTCTGGGAAGCTGCCCAACGTGATCGAGCTTGCAGCCGTCACCGGCCACCAGTCCCTGCAGATGCTGAAGCGGTATTACCACCCTTCCGCCGAAGCCCTCGTGGCAAAGCTCGGTTGAGGAGGAAGCACAGATGTTCGATGTTCTCGTCATACTGGCTTTGATCCCCCTTGCTCTCGTCGGTGCAATGATTGCAGTGAGACTGGGCTGGCTGATCGCTCCCTACGCGCTGCTGGGACTGGGCGGGTTTTTCTTCCTGGTATTCAAAGACGAAAGCTCGGCGACACCCGCGAAGGCGTCGCTTGCTGTAGCCGGCTTAGGGCTTTGCTGGGCCATTGGGCGCTGGACCAAGTAGTAGTCAGCGCGTGATGGTGGAGGTCGAGGCGCAAGGGTCTCCTGGGCCTTCCCCGGGGATGACCTCCACCTGATTCCCTATAAGAACAACCCTATAGAGTTTTTGGTGGAGGTTTGCCTTGGTCAGGCTTTCACGAAGCAAGGGGATCGACCAACGCCGGCATGCTCAAACCGAACACCGATTGCAGCAAGCCGCTGGGCGACCTCTGATTCCATGTCTCTGGCTTGCTTTGCCAAACAGTCCCATGCCTTCCTGGTCAGTCCTGGGAGCGCCTCTGTCAGCAATCGCTTGTTGACGACCCCTGGTTCCATGTTGTCGAGGTAGGTCATGACTGCGTCGACGGCCTGCTTCAGCATGGTTCCCTTGGGGCCTCGCTTTACCTGCGCTCTGCCCACGTCAAGGGTCCACGTCTTCACGGTGATGCCGGGCATCTGGTCGATCAATCCCCCGAGAACTTGGTCCGCCTGTTCACCACTACCGAGAGCAATGTAGACCTCGCATGGCGGGCAGTTCCCGAGGCTGTCGACGGTCTTACGGCATCGGATACGGTTGATGCCCTGGACCAGATCACTCACAGTCTGGCCGACGAGAAGCGCCTGCTTGATGTCCTTGTGGTTGCCGAACGGCTTTTCCGATGAGCGCAGCCATCCGGTGGTCTGAGGCCCTTGCAGCGCCATGAAAGTGGAGGTCGCCCACTGGTCAGGTCTGCGTGGGATGCCGAGCACGACCACGGTGTCAAGGTCCTTCCACTCGTTCGACCCCGTGACCGCTCCCCAGTGGGCTGTGTGGAGTGACAAGCCGGGCGGCTGGTGTAGCTTGAGCATGGGCTCGACCCTCTTGTGAGTGATGACCAGCGGAGTTCGATGCCGCAAGCGCCGTTGGAGGTCAGCGAGAGCAGGAAGAACGAGAGCGTCAGGGTATTTCGCCATGTCCTTGCCAACTGCGTGCCCCCGGCTCACGTACAGGGTGACGTTGCGGTAGCTGCGAACCCCCGGAGGAGGTGTGAGTACATCGGCTTGGTCGAAGAGGCGATAGATCACGTTGGACGTAGCGGTAGCGTCGAGAACCACGGCTCCCTTCACATGCTCGGGCACCAGCAAGCGGGCCGTGTTGAGCGTGTGCTGCGTTCCCTTCTTGGAGTAGAACGACCACGAACGGCAAAGCACTTCGAAGTTGGCCAGCGTCTGGTCGTGGGCCTCACGCAGCTTCAGGAGCATCTGTGGGTCGTCATGGTGGACATGAACGTGATCCCAGCGAACGCGCTTCATTGCTGCTCGCAGACCGTTCATATTCCACTGGCCGTACTGCTCGATGGAGTCCATCGCGGTCATCCTCTCGGTGTGGTGTGAATCTGCCTGTATCGCCTCAAGAAGGCACACGACGGAACGCAGAGCCGCGATGGGGGCGCTGAAATGGGTGTCGTTCCTGATGTCGTCGGGGATCGCTCCCAGCGTGGTTCGAAGTCGCTCAAGGTCCACGTTGGCGACCTCCAGTGGCGCAAGACATTCGTCGATGACAACGAGACGCCGCCGCTCTTCACCCCACTGATGGAAGAACGGCCACGTGGTCTCAATCGTGGCGTCAGGTCCGAGGTAGTCCAGCGCGTTCTCATAAGCCTTGTGAGTGATGACGAGCACCGGGTAGGACGACAGCTTGCTGATCCCAGGGCGTTGGTCCGCGGATAGCTTCGAGTGAAATGCAACGGCATAGCCATCGCGGCCCGCAAGCTCGTTGATCGTGCGGACCATCCCATCGACATCGTCCGTACGCGAGGTGACTATCAGCATGCCGGGATGGTCCTCGTTGGTCTCGTAGCGAGCCAGCATTGCGGCGTAGAGCGCGGTGCCTTGTGATTTGCCGGAGCCGGTGGCCGGCTGCAGAACCGTCCACTTCGTGCGGCGTCGCGGGTCGTCATGGTCGAGCGTGTGCTGCCAGAACGCTTCGCCGATTTGGAACCATGCCTGCCGCAGTGCTTGACTCGGCGCGTTGCCGAGCGAAGCCCAGTGGTCGGCCATGCGGTCCATGAACTCGATGGGGGAGATGACGTGTTTGTCCATTCGTAGTGAGGGAATCTGTTCGAGAAATGAAAAAGCCCCAGGGATTGCTCCGAGGGGCCACAAGGGGGTGAGGAGAGGAGTGCGACCGGGCTGAAACAGCGGCGGGTCTGCCGCCTATCGAAATGCCAGCGAAACTGCCGCGTCTTCTCCTAGTGTGTGGACAAATTGCTAAGTCTTTGATTCCTAAAGGAATTTCACGATTCTTGCTAGTTCATTTCCGCGACAGTGAGTAACCACTACGAGGGAAACACAAGAATCACGCGCCAGTAGGTGCCGCCGGCTCTCTTTGGAGGCCCCTTGGGTCCGTCGTCCTCGTCGAATCAGTCAGCGTCCACTAACTCAAATTGCTGCTTTTTTAAGCAGCCGCCAGCGCCCGGGACTCCCTGGCAGTCCACCGAAGGTCAGCAAGACGCCCCGGCGGTCCTCCTGTTCTATGGTGGGCATCAATTCCCCTCGGGAGTTCGCGAGCACTCCCTCAAGTGTCCGCATGGGTATACCCGTGAATACAGTCACAGACCCCCAGCATTGATGTCCGCAAGGGTTGATTTCGAGTCTACGGACAGGTAGTCTACGGACATCAGTTCAACGGACACGGAAATGCAGACCTTCCTCTACGCGAGAGTGAGCAGTTCAGACCAGACCATCGGCCACCAGAAAGCCCAGGCGGAGGCCGCAGGGTTCGCCTTCGATGAGGTGGTGAGGGACGAGGGCGTGTCCGGGGTCAGCACGCGATTCCAAGACCGCAAAGGGGGCTCCAAGCTCGTCGACAAACTCCGCAAGGGCGACACCCTCGTTGTCCGATGGGTGGACCGTCTGGGCCGCAACTATGAGGACGTGACCGAGACTATCCGCCTCTTGATGCAGCGTGGGGTCATCATCAAGACCATCATCAACGGGATGACCTTCGACGGTGCCACGAAAGACCCGATTCAGAAGGCTGTGCGTGATGCTCTCATCGGGTTCATGGCAGCGACAGCGCAGGCCCAAGCCGAGGCCACCAAGGAAGCCCAGAAGGCCGGCATCAAGATGGCGCGGGAGAGTGAGGACGCCGCGACGAAGTACAGAGGTCGCAAACCCACCTTCGACGCCGAGCAACTCCAGCGCGTGCATGAACTGCTGTCGATGGCATGGAGCCCCAGTGCGATTGCCGCAGAGGTGAACATCCCTCGGGGCACGGTCTACAGGATCAAAGAAGACCCGGCGAAGATGTCCGCAGTGCTTCAAGCATGGGCGGCGTAAGACGCGTTCGGATAGCCGTCAAAGGCCCAATGCCTCCCGACGATTCCTCGGATTCCTCTGGGGTGCCGCTGACGCTGGGGTCTCCACCCACTCGCTGCCGTTGAGGTCGAGCGCGTTGGCCCGGCTCCCTCAGAATTTCTCGTCCGTTTCGACAAGTACCCCCCAGGTGGCCACGGGCTGCCCGTCTTTCAAATTCCCGCTAAACCTTCGGCGTTGTTGTTGTTGTTCAACCTTCGTCGTGAGAGTGGCTGCCTCGAAAAAAGCGATGCGCCCCCGATGGACACCCCCCACCACCTCCAGCGGCCTCAGCGTAGCAAAGGGGGTGCATGTTTTCCATCGAGGTCACCGGGGGAGGGCCGCGCCGCACTCGAGAATTGAGCCGAGAGCCAGGTCCAATTGACACAGGTTAGCCCTATCAATGTCACCCTTATGATCGACAGCAGGAGGTGAGTCTTGCGCCGAAATCAACAAGCAATCGCTGTTGCCGATCTGCTGGGCCGAGAGGTCATGGTCGTCGATGATGCGGCGACCGGCTGGCCCGCCTCAGTCACTGTCACCACCGATGCCGGGCCTGTAAGGGTTGCGCTGCATGTCGGCCCAGTCGGCCTCAGCCATCGTGATCGCGACGATGTCGAGAGGCGATTTCAGAACCCAGGCAGTGACCGACCCATAACGGTAAAGCCAGGGGAACTACCGATCCTCCTGGGCGTGTGGGACGAGCGCGGGACAACGGTGTTCGTCGCCTTGGATGGGCGCAGCCGCGTCGGGCGAGAAACACGCTTCTCACTTTTCGCGCCGTTAGAACTACTCAAGGCCGCCGCCGTTGTCGGTTGGGAAGAGGGATTCAGCACGACAGGCGAAAGAATTGTCGCCTTCCTACCGGCACTGTTCCCCGCCTACGTCCAGCTATTGAGAAGTGATGTTTCGATTGATCCAGCGTCGGTCGCAATCGTCGTTGCCGCAGCGGGCATGCTGGACGAGGGAGGATCGCCAGCGGAGCGAGGGCGTCGCACTGTGTCGGCCCTGGTTCGAGACGCAGTCTTCAGTCGCAGTGTGCGGGAGGCTTACGGCAACAGGTGCGCGATGTGTGGGCTTAACTTCTCATTGGTGGTCGGAGCGCACATCTACCCAGTTGCAGCCGTTGGCGCTCCCGACGAGGTGTGGAATGGAATCGCCTTGTGCCACAACCATCACGCGGTCTTCGATGGGCACATGATCCACGTAGACCCAGGCTCGAATCGCATCGCCCTCCACCCGGAGCTTGAGGCTGGGGTAAAAAAGAGTCCTGCTTGCGAGCAGTTCGTCAGGGGGACATTCGACCAACTCGCTCCACCGAGTCGCAACGAATACCTTCCCCGTCCCGAGATGTTCGCGAAGAGGTATGCGTTCTTTCCGAGCAAGTACGAATGGGCTTCGTAGGCGACAAGCTATCCAGCGGCAACAAGATCAGCGCGGCGTAGTGCTCCGTACCCTTTGCCAGTTCCAGGGTGCGCTTCGTGACTACCGACCAGTTTCCGATACATGAGCGGCACTGGCATAACAGGCTCGGGGCCAGGACGAGCCGCCCGCTGCACAGGGATCAACGTCGCCTTGGTGGCTTTGGTCTTTGCGCCGCCGAAGAACTGCCGACGAATCTCCAGGGCAAGCACTTCCGCAAGCGCGGATGGCACTGCATTGCCCAGCTGCTTCTGAACCGCTCGCAAGCTCCCGATGACCTCGTAGTCCTCTGGGAAAGTCTGCAAGCGGCAAAGCTCCCGCGCCGAGAGCCGACGATTCTTCCAGTGGAATGGCCCGATGGCAGGACCGGGCTGGGCGGCGATGGTCCAAGAGGGTAGGTCCTTGGACAGCTTCAGCAGGAAGTTCCAGTAGCGGCGTCGCCAACCAAAGAGCGCGACCCCGTCTCCACGGTCTGTGTGGTGTAGGTAGTTCCTGCCCTCGGGGATGCTAGGTAAAAGACCGGCCCACTTCCCAGTGATCGCTAGTGCGGGATCGTCGTCGTCTTCGAGGTCACCGATAGCGTCCCATGCCGTCAGCAGCGGGGCCTTATGAGCGTCGAAGAGGAACTGCACGCCCTCACGCGAGGGGAGCCGATGGGTAGGCTGAGGAAACTCGAAGTTCAGCCCATCCCGGTGACCGACGATGAACACCCGCTGGCGATCCTGAGGGACGCCGAACTCAACGGCCCTCAAAAGCCCAGCGTTGAACGTGTACTGGTGACCCGTTTCCTTGTTGATCTTCCGAATCTCACGCTTGATGAACGAAAGCCCCTCATCCTTGTCGCTGAAGGCGATGCCAGGGACGTTCTCAATCAGATAGGCTGCCGGCAGCGTGTCCCGAAGGACTCGGAGGTACGCCCCTAGCGTCGACGCCCTTGGGTCTGCAAGCCGAAGAGCGTCACCGCTCGCCCAATAGCCGGACTTGCTGAATGGCTGACACGGAGGGCCACCAATCAGAACGGAGGCATCCCCTTGCCGTAGGCTCGCGAGCGACAGCAGCTCCTTGCTGGCCGCCTTGTCGGAGTGAATGTCATCATCCACCACCGCCCAGTCTCTGTTGTGTCGGAGCGTCCGCACGGCATCTCTATCGAACTCGACGGCGACTCGCGTTTCAAATCCTGCGGCCTCGAAGCCTAGGTCCAAGCCACCAGCGCCCGTGTACAGGCTGATAGCCGTTAGCCGTGATTTGGCCCGCCGCTGCATGCTCAAGTGACCCCTATTTGCCTGCGTTGATGATACTGGATGCATAACCAGATCAGCCATTGCGGCAAGAGGCTTTAGTGCAGAGGAACAGTGGGCGGAGCTTGCGGGCAGCAGCCTTCCAGGCTCTGGAGGACCGCCGCCGATCCGCCTGAAGCGTCAGGGTACGGGACTGGCCATCCCTTGTAGGTAGACGAGGCAGCCGCGCCGACTTCTTCCGGTCGAATTCGAATCCCATGCTTGCCGGCACGAACGGCCTCAACATGCTCCTCGGTGACACCCTCTGTCCGAGAAAGCTCGGAGCAGACGGCTTCTGCCCAGTCGCCATTGACGTCCGGGGGCCAACTAGGCTCCTTGATGACCTTCAGTGCGACCAAGCGAAATAGCTCTGTCACGAATGTCGCGCACGTTAGGCCGTCGCTTCCCTTTGGTGCCTTGTAGTCCCCGTTCTCGGAAAACGAACCGATTGCCGCGAGGACTCCGATACCGTATCGGATTGGAGGCTGCCGCTTTGCGACCTTGCGCAAGTAGCCCACGAACGCCTTTGCGCTGGTCGGTGGGATGTCGGGAACCAACGTAACCCAGCACTGCGGGCTCGGAGGGGACGGTTCAGGATACGCGTCAACGACCACCTTCTTATGCCACGCGAGATGGAGGATTCGCGTCGTCTTTTGAGCGTCCGTGAACACCAATCCGATGTGCGTCCCAAACCGTCCCCTGCTGATCGCAACGCCAACTTGATCGGGCTGGATCGGACTGGCAACAGCGCAAGCGAAGGCCATCTATTCGTCGAGCCCTTGCAAGACAGCTGCCGGATCGAGTCCGAACCGTCTTAAGGTGTCAGGGGCCGCGGCCAAAGCTGCCTTCCATCCTGGTATCTGTTCCCGCCAGACGAATGTTGCGCGAAGCACTGCAACAAGGTGCTCAGCGTTCGCGTATGAAAGGTCAAGACTCGCGAGGTCAACGTGCGATGGTCCGAAGTTGGTCGCAGCTTCCAACACAGAGTCGACGGTTTCAGAGATGGAGTCCACGTCGGTGTTCGATGTCGGGTCTAGAAGCTGCGTCCTCCACGCATTCGACTTTCGCTCGAGCGTTTGGAACTCGAACACCAGCTCTCGAGCGTACGCACGAGCACTTGCGAAGGAGCCTTGAATAATCGGAGCCGGGCTCAGCCCCGCTGCCCCCAGTGGGGTATTGGCTGTTCCTGGCATCTCAATCGCCAACTGGAAGTTCACGGCTGGATCAAGCCGGCTGGGAACCTGCCAAGTGAACGAGCTACCGTCGAGGTTTAAGGCCATCGTGAAGTCTCGGTTGAATCGTTCTGCTAAAGAGTGCGCCTGCGTTTGCGTGCAGTCGTTCGAGAACCTCATCTAGCTGGCCTAGCTCGGATAGAAGTCCGGCGGGCGCGGCGTCGTCGAGAAAGAAGTCTGAATCGACCAGATAGGCGTGTCGCTCTCTCTCAGCGGAGAACAACAGGCCGCCCTGTAGTAGGAGCTTGCAGTCGTCAAGTCGGATGTTCGACTGGAAGGCGAAAGACAAGATGTCAGTCTCTGGAGGGACGCCCTCTGCAGTCAGCGTGGAAGGGGCAAGCGGCCCCAAGACGAACGGGGCGAGCAAATCCCGCCACGGAACTTCGGCCAGCCCAAGCGGCTCGCGCTCGATCACGTCCTTGTATCTCAGGCCAACCCTTGTGCTTCGGGGTGCACCGTGGCAGTCCACGAACGCTTTCGCTGCATCCAGGATTTGGGGCTTGAATGCGCTCCAACTTTCGTAGCGGTTGCACGTCACCGCGACAAACTCAGACGAGATGGACACTCGGGCAGACTGGTCTGCAGTAGCGAAGTGATGAATTCGATCTTTCGCTTGCTTGATAACCTCTTTGTGGTCGCCGCCCACTGAGAGGCGCATAGAGACCTCTGCGGTCTCCTCGGCAAAGACATTCGGGTAGCGAGGTTCCGCGAAGTTGCGAAAAGCCGCGAGTGCCTCGTCGCTCATAGTTGCTCGCTCGAAGCGAATCTGGCACACGACTTCGGCTAGCGGGTTGTTCTCATACACGACCCTCTCGGATGGAGCGATCCGCATTAGTTCCCCGCCACGGCTCGAAGCGCCTTAGCCAAATCGGTGAAGGAAGTGCGTCGTTTCAAACCGTCTTCCAGACGCTTCCCGACACATCGCTCCGCAGTGCGATTTCGACACCCTCGGTTGGGTTGCCCAGTACGCGGTTCACGTCGCCTCCTCGCACCATGCCGGTTTGCGCGTACTGAGTCTGAAGTTGGCGCACCGCATCCTGCAGGCTTGGCTTCACCCCTGGGGCTGTTGGTGTTGTCAGAGAACTCAATTGAGCGTCGTTCAGTAGTGCCATCACAACTCTCCATCGGTGATTGCTGCGTCCCACTTCTTGTGCCGAACCCAGCGGAACTTTCGGTCAGTGGTAATAACAGCGACTTCAATCGGCCCGCCGCAGACCTGCGGCAGGGGGGAGAACTTCATGGCCTTGATCGTGCAATGAATGCACGAATAGACATAGTCGATGGCGTCACGAATCGGCAGCACAGCAGGCGCAATCGTGTGGTCGTTGACGAGGGCCTGTAAATCTTCCTTGCTGCCATTCCATTTTCCAGATGCAAGAACTGCCTCTAAGAGCGAGGGGTCAATCCCGAATAGAAGCCTGTTCAGGAAGTTGGGCACTCCCCACCAACTCAGGGAATGCGGCGTGACCGCCTGCGGGGCTGGCTTGCCGGAAGTGGGGTGGAAGCGCATCGCTACAGCCACTGGCGTGCGACTCGGAAGCACGTAGCCCGCGATACAAAAGCCGACACCAACCGCCGCGTTGAGGTTCTGAAACTCGCCTTCCTCCTGCTCCGTCCGTGCGTTAGATTGGGGTGCGTTGGGGTCGTGAGCGCCCTTCTGCTCCAGTAAGCGATAACGCTTGACCAAGTCACTTGCTTCGTAGGAATCCCAGAACCTTTCGATCCACCTATTGGCAACATCGAGGATCGACTCGGCAGGCTTGACCAGCAGTTCGTCGGCGAGGAGAGCGAGAAGCGTGCGATAGCTGAGGTCTCCTAACCCACCCAGGCCCCAAGTGATGAGACCCATCGTCCCACCTTCGCCAATCTCGAATACCTTCTGAGTGAAGTCAAAGAAGTGCAGTGCACCGCCCTGCGCGGAGGGGACTGATGAAGTGCTGTCGGCTCCGAGGACAACACCTTCAGGAGAAAGGTAGAGCCCGGCAATCGTCACCCGTCGGTGCTCCTCACATGTACAAAAGGCAACCACAAGGTCGCCTCGTCCCCGCTTGACACGTAAGCGGCGTTGTGATTGTGCAGCGCATGGTCCTTTTCGATCAAGCTAAATAGGCCCCTAGAAACCCGCCTACCCCGGGGGGCGTCCTCGCTCTGAGCGAAAAAGACACACTTCGGGAGTCGGCTCCTTTGCCCACAGCTTGAGGACACAGTGGTCGCCCGCCCCCCTGTACTCGCTAGAATCCGCGCGGAGGGTCAAACCTCTGTCCAATTTTTGTCCAACCCAAGATGGCCAGAAGCCTTCGGTTCGGCAATGCAGGACGCAAGGAATCAAGCCCTGACCGCCGTGCAGATCGGGCTCCTGACGATCTACGACATGTGCAAGGCCGCCGACCGCGGCATGGTGATGGGCGAGATCCGCGTGCTCGAGAAGCACGGCGGCAAATCGGGCGATTGGGTCGCGCCGGGCTGATCGACGCGGCTAGCGGAAGTCTTCGTAGCTGAACGATCGCGTCGGCGCGACGCATTGGAACGGCAGGGCCGCCGCGGGCATGGTCTTGTCGGCGCAGGGCGCGAAGAACTCCTCTGCCCCGTCGTTGTGAAACTCCTCGAGCCGCTGCGCGACGTAGCGTGCGCGCTCGTGGTCACCCGACTCGTCCAGCGCCTTGGCCCAGGCCATCATCAGACGCGCATCGAGCAGGTTGTGCGGCGCGCGCTGGAACGAGTCCATCGCATCCGCCGGATGCTCGGTGGTGGTCGCCGCGGCGTAGTCGGCCTGGTGCGCGAAGAACACGCTGCGCTGGCCGCTCGCGATGCGCTGCGCCAGCGGCGGCGCACCCTCGGCGGGCGCGAAGATCGTCACGACACGGCTGTAGTCGGCGACCGACGCGACACCGCCGAGCATCAGCAGCAGCGACGCGATCAACAGCGGGCGCGTCGTCTTGCCGGACGTCGCCGCCGCGGCGGGCGCATCCTCAGGTCGGCCGAGGCACAGGCCGAACGCAAACGCCGCCGGCAGCAGGAAGTAGGCGTACCACAGCGGGTACTCAAGCAGGCTGTGCAGCAGAATCATCAGCACCATCACGAGAGCGGCACGACGCGCGGAATCCTGCGCGCCGCGCCACGCGGCGAACAGCGCCCAGGCCAGCAGCGCGAGCACCGCGGTCGCCAGCGGCAGGCCGAGTTCGACCGCGAACTGCAGGATGATGTTGTGCGTGTGGTCGAAGAACGCGACAGGCCGGCCGGGAAAGGGCGTCAGCGTCCAGGCGAAATTGAACTCGCCAAAGCCGACGCCGGCCCACGGGTGCATCGCGATCAGCGCGAGCGTGTTCGACCAGATGCCCCAGCGCGAGCTCGAGATGTCGCCCTTGGTCGAGAAGCGCGTCTCGCCGCCGAACACATGGTGGCTGTAGTCGGCCCACGCCGAGGTGCCGAGCCAGCACAGGCCGTACGCAACCGGCGCGCACAGCAGCAGCAGGCGTGTCGGGCGCGAGAGGCGCTTGTCCAGCAGGCTCCACACGGCCAGTAGCCCGACGCTGACGGCGCCGGTGCGCGAGGCGCTGAGCACGATCACGAAGACGAACAATAGCGCAAGCGCGCCGCCGACCCAGCGCTTGAAGACGCCGGTCTCGGCCAGCCACACCGCCGCGATCGTGGCCCACACCAGCAGGCTACTCAGGTGGTTCGGCTGACGCATGTTGCCAACCGCGCGCCCGGCGATGTAGGTGCGGGCGACGAAGTCGCCGTCGGGCCACTGCGGCGCGAACACCTGCACGATGCCGACCACGCTGCTGGCCACGCCCGCGACCACCATGCCGATGCACAGCGCCCGAAACGCCCTGGCGCCGAGACCGGCCGCCTGTGCAGTGGCTCCGACCAGCACCGCCAGCGCCGCGGCGCCGATCATGCCCGCCCCCGACAAGGCGAGCGCCCACGGCAGGCCGGCCCAGAGCGGCGACGCGAGCGATGCCGCCAGCAGCAGCGTCAGCGCGGCCACCAGTGCGCTCAAGCCGACGTTGCCGCATTGCCGACGCAGTGGGGCGTCGACGGCCAGAACGAGCAGGAGGCCGCCCCAGCCGACCAGCGCGGCGGCCTGGTTGAAGAACGTGGCGGAGGGCGGCAGGTTGAACGCGAGCAGTGCCGGCGCGGTCAGCGCCGGCACGCCAACGAGCGCCAGCATTGGGACGGGCAGTGGCTTTGGCATGGGGCGTCAGTGTAGGGGTGTGAATCAGGCGCCGGGCCAATCGATCGGGCCGCGGGCAGCGAGGACGTGGTCGGGAGCCGCAACGGCAACCGACCTCACCACGGATTCAGATTCACCACTTCGAGCACATCGGCGGACTCGGTCGCCACAATCACGGTCAGATCCCTGACCTTGCCGCGCATCGGCAAATAGCCAACGCCGCGTTCCTTGTATCGTTGGATCAGCGCTCGGACCGCATCGGGCCGGTCCTGGTTGAACGCGGCCAACTGGTCTAGCGGCTGCAAGCGCTTGGTCACGGCATCCTTCGCGTCTTCATAGGGCGCATAGAACTGCGGCAGTTGCGCCAGATCGTCGCCACCAGCCGCGGCACCTATCGCAATCTCGATGCGTTCCTTTGCGTCGTCAGGGCGACGGACCGAAATGGTTTCGGGCCCCCAGATCGGGAGGGCTTTGAATCGCGGGTCAGTCACCTTCATTATTTTTTCGCGACCCAGGTCGTTGGCGTAAGCCAGTTCGAAGCGATCAACACTGAAGACGCGATAGACCGGCCGCGCGACAAACACGGCGTGAAGCCCGTACGTCAGCGCGCACAGTTGCAAAAGCAAAACGATAGCGAGATCGCGCCTCAGCTCCTTCTTTTGCAGGTCAAAAACAATCAGCGTGATGAGCGGGCCGGCTATCACGTCGACCGCGATCAGCATCAGGAATATGCTTGTGACGCCGGTCGCCTGCGGGAGCTTGTCCGGATACCATACGAGAAAGACCAGCGTCGCTGCACACAGCACCAGTGCACTGGACCCCGCCAAGTGCACGGCAAAGGCGCGAAAGCGATTCAACTGCATGGGTCAGGATCGCAAGGCCGTCGACGCACAGCGAGAGCGTATCTTGTTGGGTTTGCCACTTGGCGATAGTGCCGGATCGCGGGATGCCTACTCAGCGGCACTCGGCTGGTGCATATTTGGGCGGCAAGGTGCCAGCCGCTACATTCGCGAGACCTTGGGCACTGGCAGTGGCCGTATTCAACGACCCACACGCCCAGTCGATGGCGCCGACAGATCCGGCCACGGGAGTCACCTTTTGCACATTAGGACTTAAGGTGATGGTCTGGCCATCGAGGATGCTCGGGATGCCGTTCTTGCCGTCGGCCAAGACTGCGATCGAGATCGTCCACGGCGTCGTCGTTTTGACATCGACGCTTTTCACGTACTTCGATGTCTTCGACGGATCATTTTTGGGCGTCTGCATGATCGCGATGGCGACGGCATTCAATCCGGCGACCCCATCCACCTGAAAGCCTTCACTCAACTGCGATTTGAAAGAGGAGCCCGCAATCACCGCTTCGGAGACCTTCGCGCGAACGGCATAGTCCTGGTAGGCGGGCAGGGCCACGGAGGCCAGGATCCCGATGATCGCGACGACGATCATCAGCTCGATCAGCGTGAAGCCCTTTTCAAACGCGCTTTTTTTCATGGTGATAGCCCCCCGGTCGAAAGATCGACTGTTTCTGCTGGAGCGCAAACGCTGTGCCACCAAAACGCTTGCCTTAGAGTGTGCGGAAGTTCTCAGGCGTCGCCACGCTGCGCCGCAATTCGTCGATCAGTCCGGAGGGCTCAACATAGACAGTGACACAACTTGGGCGATCCGCGTCGTCGGAGACGGCCGGTCCCTCGCGCGGTCGCGCGCATCGAAATCTGCGCTGGTTTCGCTGAACGGCAGACGGAAAAGCGCCCGCGTGTTGCGGGCGTGGCTTTTGATCGCGACGGGGCTGCGCCCGTCGACAGGTCAAGGAATCAACGGCATTCCGACGGCGCGTACTTCGCCGGCAAGGTGCCTGCCGTCACGTTGCCCAGACCGCGGGTCGTCGCCGTAGTCGTCGTCACAGAGGCGCAGGCCCAGTCGATCGCGCCTGTCGCCGTAGAAACCGGCGTTGCCTTCAAGACGTTGGGGCTGAACGTGATGGTTTGACCATCGAGGCCCGTAGGGATGCCGTTCTTGCCGTCGGCCAGGACGGCCACGGTGACGGTCCAGGGCGATGCAACTGCGACATCCACGCTCTTAACGAACTTCGAGGTTTTCGAGGGATCGGTGGCGGGCAACTTCATGAAGGCCGCTGCCGCCGCGTCAAGACCGGTCGTGCCGTCCGTCTGGAACGCCTCACTCAGCAGCGCCTTGACCGACGAGCCGGCGATCACGGCTTCGCTGACCTTTGCGCGCACGGTGTAGTCCTGATACGCCGGCAGCGCAACCGCCGCCAAGATGCCGATGATCGCGACAACGATCATCAATTCGATGAGGGTGAAACCCTGCTGGAC
>Ga0307517_10006824_pt1 | contig 16790 bp, 14 predicted proteins | sample 23_EM_MG_FD_194515 | JGI IMG/M metagenome (GOLD analysis project Ga0307517, IMG submission 194515) | Populus trichocarpa ectomycorrhiza microbial communities from riparian zone in the Pacific Northwest, United States - 23_EM | ecosystem: Host-associated > Plants > Roots > Unclassified | place... | reverse complement strand
AATAGGTGTATAATTACATAACATTTTCCATGATTTACAGAATTTTTCCAATCAATCAAGCTTTCTAACCAACTTTCACTACCTGCAGAAAATGATGTGTGGTGATTTTAACTTTATTTTTCACTTCCATTAACAAAAATAATAACATCCATTAAATTGAATTGAATTTGAGATAGAACATACCTTGGAATGTCACACCCATTTGGCTGCCATTTCCATTTAACAAATCCAACATCTGGCCTCCCATTTAGGTGACAATCAAAATCCTTATCAATATAAGGACAGGAGCCTGGAGGATAGTATGGCTTCGAATCATCCCTCACCCACTTACCATCAAATATGTCACATTTCTCAAAAGAAACTTTATTATGGCCCCCTTGTTCGCCTCCACCACCAGGGAATCTACCATTTTCTTCATTGCCCTCATTTTTATTTTCTGCAATAAGATTTTCTACAGATTTTCCTTCTGCGCTTCTCTTTGCATCTGCATCATCCACATTGCTAGAAAGGCTGTGATTCCCAACTTCAATAACACCCAAAAGGGGCCTCTCTAAAACCCCCCCATCTCCGCTAGAATCTGTCAAATTCCCACTTTTTGCTTCAGGGGATTTTGGTACAGAAGTTGCTTCATCACCAAAACTTCCATTTTGAGTAATCTCAGTGAAATTGCCGACATAGGTTTTCTCTAAAACGACCCCTATCACGCTAGACGGGGGACTGGCAGTACTATTTTCGGAAGGAGGAAAACGAGAGAAAGGCCATGAAACAAGAGAAGAATTACGAGTAACACTATTGAAGCCTTGAAAGAAAGGGGTCACAATTCGACCCTTGAAAGAAGTAGTGAGAAAGAAGAGAGAGAGTATTATAAGAGAAGCAACAACCCACAACAGAAATGGCTTCCTTCTGGGCGCAAGAAGCTGGTCTGGCAAGGCAAGTCTTTTAGATTCCATGTAGAAGAACACACAAAATAAGAAGAAGAAGAAAGAAATGTAAAGCCCGTTTTTATTAAAGGAATCAAAAATCAAAATGCAATAACCTAATCTAATCTAACAATTCCATTTGTGAAAGAAAATTGTTTGAAATCAAAAGAATCCATGAAAATAAAAGAAAAGAGTGATATTCTTCTTGAGAATAAAAACCCTTGAGTTCTTCGGATAAATGTATCAAGTAGGGAGCACTTATAATGCTGAATACTGTTTACTACGATGGAAAGAAAAGAAGAGAAAAGATCGGTAGCAGTGTTCCTCGGCTGCTCTTGTTGGTGTGTTTCGGCGTGGAGAGAAAAGGAACTGCCATATAATTATCATATTTGGATAGCTCCCACTACTACTTAATTAATTACCCATTTCTTTTTTTACTCTTAATTTTTTCATATTTTTTATTTGATTTGTTCTACTTGTGCTAATCAAAATAATTAAGTGGATGTGATTTTATGTTTAAATCCAAGTTTGTTGGAAAATATTTTTTGAAAATTTTTCTTATTTTTTATGCTTAATAAATATTATAAAATAAATTAATAAAAAGTATTTCCCAGCTAATCATCAACATATTCGCATCATTATTATAAATATTATTATCATTATATTTATTATTATCAGGCTATCAGCTACTATTTTTATTACTTTTATGTGTAAACTTTTTATTTTATTATCATTAATAAAAAATAATTTACTTAATAAAAAAGTATTTTGATTCGTTACAAGTGATAAATGGATGGATCAATTATGGAGGTCTTATATGATTTTTATGAGTTTGTTGGATAACCCGTCAATTCTCCTCGTCGTCGTCGTCGTCATTATTATTATTATTATTATTATTATTATTAAGAATAAAAGAGTAGAAAATCCACCTCCAGAAACAAAACAAAAAAAAAAAACCCTTCCCGTCGACATGAAAAAATCATCACGTGGTTGTTCTATGGAGTCATAAATTTCTGACATGGACGCACGCGGCGCGAGCTCTTGATTCTCAGAGAGCGCCAGGGCTGGCACCGCCGTTAGATGCACTAATCATCTGAATCGTAGCATAAGTGTGTGTCTGTTCGGGAGAAAGAATCATTTCGGTGGCAGGAGCACGCTGATTTCAGCACACTGCAACTTTTCCGTCAGCTTCGTTGCTACAGCATTGTTTTTTCCGAGAAGAAATTATTTGAGATTTATTTAAGATTACATCATGTAATTTTCGTGTACTTTGTTTTTTTATTCAAGTTACCGGTTTAATCCGAATTTATTCCAGTAGTTTTTTTTTAATTTTACATTTTAATATTAAATTAATTAAAAACTAATCTTGTTTAAAAAACAATGCTCCACAATAAATAAAAAATAAAAAACAAGTTTTAAACAAATGTAAAAACAAACGAGTCAATATGAAATTTTAATTTTTTTTTATCTTAAATGATATAATTTCTTCAAACTTTTATTTATTATTATTATTTTTAACAATGAACTATAATACTATTAAAAACACAACTTTTACAGTAAAAAATTATTACAAAAATAAAAAAAGATAATTTGATTAAAAAATTACATTTTTTCTCAATAATTTTATTCAATTTTTTTCATGCAAATATTTATTTTTATAATTATTTAACTGATCATAAAATAAATTTTGAAAAGCAAGATTATTAAATACAACTACAGTCATGACATCGGCCACGGCTAGGAAGATATACCTGATTTGACCAGGTCAGTAAAAAATATATTTGTTTCAATATTTTTATATAAAAAATTTAAATCAATGTCTTTTTAAAATATATATATATATATATTTTTTAAATCGGTTTTTATTATGTCAACTGATTAGTAAGTGCACCCACTAAATTGACCAGGCAAGACTTGGTCAACTCTCACAGAAATTGCTTTGAAATTCGACGGGGGCAACCATGTCAATAGATTACCGTGATGACTCATCCAGCTTGACTATATTTAAAAGTATTGTCGGGCAATTGACCAAACTAAAATGCCCAGGTAAAACATTGACGTGGTGTTTTTTCTCTTATAAAATCTTTTTTTTTTTAATTGCATCCCTTTATGCTTTAATTAATGACTAATTTGTCAAAATCTCTTAATGAAGGGTAAGATTGCAAGACAGAAGATCAAAGTATAAATATACAGATAAACCACGTGGCTCTTTAACATTTGACGTGAAAATTTAACTGACATCCTCTTACGTTTAAGTCGATACATGTTAAGTACTTATAGTTTAATACATTTCACTTTTGGTCCTCTACTATATTTTGTTTTAATTTTGGTCTGAGAGAGGAAAAATAGAATTGTTGAATTTTGATTGAAAAGAGAAAATTATTGGCTGGAATTGATTTCAATCACGAAAAATATTGATTTTGGTATAATAAGTTTATTTGAATTAATTTCAATCATGAAAAATATTAATTTTGATATCAAGAAAATGACATATAAAAGAAAATGTGAATACATAAGGATGAATTTAAATTTTATTTCATTAAATACTTGAATTTCTAAAGGAGATTTATTTTTGGTTTTCCTATTAAAAATAAAACTATAACAAAATACACAATATAATACACACACGTGTGCGTGAACAACCACATTAATAACTAAATATGTATTTAAATTGTTAAAATATAATTATTCATTTTACAAATAATGCTAACTGATTAAGATATCATTTAATTAATTTTTATACTACAATGATTAATTAAATAGTTTCAAGGAATTATAAAAATTAAATTATAAACAACTCTTGTGACCCTATTAATTTTAAAAACAAAACTTTGTCAAATTGCTATTTGTATGATACATCTTAATATTTAATGAATAATTAATTTTATTTTATTTCCACATGCGCATTTGATCTAACTTTTTTTTTCTTTTTTCTTGACCTAATTTTATTATTGGGTTTTTATTGATTTTTTCTTTAATTTTAATATTTATTTATTTTAAATTGATATTTATATTTATTTATTATATAATTAAATTAAAAAAATATTAACAAACTCACTAAATTCCTAAAATCATGAATTTAACAAATTAATCCTGTAGATCTCGTCTTAGTATATGACTAGCTAAGGGAGCAGTGCCCTAGATATTTACGTGTGTGTGATTGGAGGTTTCGGCAGCATGAGTTAGGCTTCATTGTTTGATTGCTTTAGTCCTTGTATTTGGACTTTTTTCTCGTTTATTTGGTTGGATCTTGGGTGGACTCTTGGAGCCCATTTCACAAATAAGGGCCTTTAGTTTTTATATATATATATAGTATTTAATCGTAATTCGATCCATAATGAAACCGCGTAATACATTTGTTTGCCGAAAGAAAGAAAGAAAAAAACCAAACGATTTACACGACCTCAACTCTCCATCAGAGAGATCCAAGTCTGAATATTCTTCCTTGAAAAAATGACGGGAAGCATACATGTATTTTGGCCGGAACCAATGGATATTGCAGGGAGCCGGGTTGCAGCCCATTTGGTTTGTGGACCCTCCTAGTACATGAAGGCTGTGCTGGTGGATGTATTTCTCACATTTCTGGCTGCTGAGACAAAATGGCAGCACAGACTAAATTAAATACAAGTCTCTATGATCCAAGATTTGCAAGGGATCTCAGCTGGGAGCAATCAACTCAAACTGGCTTTCCAACAAAGAACCGAGATGTTTGTTTATACATGGCTTTCTTTTTGCTTTTTACAGATGAATACATGCATTCAACCACTATTAACAATGACATAATTTTCATCATCAAAGTTCTGCAACTTAATGTTTGATCAGGCAAGGAGGTGTAGAAGTGAGTGTGAAATGATTGTCACCGAGGACCAGAAAGCTCCATGGCTTCTACCACCAGTGAAGATTCTTCTATATAATCTGAATATCTTTGAGGAGGGTTTTCACATGATCTAAACCTTGGGGTCTCGACCCTTTGTGAGGCTTCCCATTTCTCAGCTAAACCATCACCTTCTAACATCTTTAGTACTTCAGACATCTTTGGACGGTGAGAAGGATTAAATTGCGTGCATAAAAGAGCAACCTGGACCATTTCTTCTAATTCAATTCTGTCAAAATTGCCTCTCAGATCCTTATCCACCATGAGATTTAGCTTTCTTTCATGATGGAGCTTCTTCACCTGGAAAAAAAAAAAGGAGCAAAGATGAGGTGGTGTTGATTATCTGAATTCAGAACGATATTGGATCAATATGTTTTAACTCCATGCTCGGAATCTCTGTAATATAGAATTCTATCTTAACTGCCAACAAATGAAGCTGACCATGCATTTTTTTCCTGATAATGTTGTAGGAAACACCTGATGCACCATCAGGAGCAGATATAGAGTTCTAACAAGCTGTTGCACAAGTAGGTGGAAATGTGGAATGTGCAATCTCAAGACACTCCACTTCGAAGTGTCCCAGATGACAAAAGTCTACAATATAAATGCTGAGTTCATCATGTTATCATTCAATTATTTATTCATGGTTGCAAAAGCTACTAGGAGAGGGAGGGGGGAAGCAGGGAGATAGAGAGAGAGAAAGAAAAAGAGTGTACCCAATCAAGCATGACACCTTTCTGGTTCGCTGCCCTTCCAAAATCTAATGCCTTCTGACCTGTGACTAGCTCAAGAAGCAAGATCCCAAACCCAAACACATCAGTCTTTTCTGATGACTGACCTGTTGATAAATACTCCGGAGCAATATGACCAACGGTGCCACGAACAGCTGTGGTCACATGGGAATCTCTGTGATCCAAAAGCTTTGCCAGCCCAAAATCTCCAACTACTGCCTCAAAGTCCTCGTCCAACAAAATGTTGGCTGCTTTGACGTCGCGGTGAATAATTTTGGGGTCGCATTGCTCATGCAAGTATAGGAGCCCTCTAGCTGTACCCAGAGCTATCCTCTTTCTTCTTGCCCAGTCCAATGCTGCTCGGCCATGAATATGATCTAAAGATAGAATCCACAACCAATGAGACTAAACTTGAGCAGACAATTTAAAAATATTAGGGGGGGGGGGGGGTAGGATGAGAAATTTAACCTTAAAGTGAACAATGAACTTTAAATGTGTTCATTTAAGAAGCTAAACTAGCAAATATAGCATTTCCAATAAATATTTTCTTAAGAACACGCTGGAAGAATGGAGATGAAACACGACAATATCAGACTAAGGCTATATTTAAATTTCATTATGGCCAAGTTTTTTATGTATAGTCATGTCTCTGTCAGGGGGTGAATGCTAGAGATTCGGTTAGGAAAAGATATGCTGCCACAAGCTAGAAAATCATGGCACATTGGTCAGCATCATGGTGGTGCAATCAGATACTTGGCACCTGGGGAAGAGCATGCTTTTAATTGTGGCAGTGACTCTGTAGATAGGTAGTGATGGTGACAGAGGTTTCACAGGTTCTTAGAGTCACCTCAGTTGCTCTTGTGCATCCATGGTGTTACTTTGGTAGTGCCCACTGATGAAGTAGGCATATGATGTCAGTGATTGAAGGATTGTCACAAAAGTAGTGGCATGGCAATGGTGAGGATGCCCCCTTTCTTTCAGTAGATTCTTTATGAGTAAACTTGCTATACGGTTCATCACCACATTTGGGGTTATAAGCTCACCCACATGCAAGTTTAATTCTTTAAACAAAATAAAAATTGTGCAATGATTACTAAACACTTAAGAGTTCATTTTTACTGACCTCTTAATTGAGATGCTACACTCCCATTCGGCATGTAGGGGTAAACGAGAAGCCTTTCATTCTCAGTCGTGCAGAACCCAGAGAGCCTCAGAAGATTTCGATGAATAGCCAAACTTATTGTTTCTACTTCTGTCTGGAATTGGATTTCACCACCAGCAATGTCATAGTCTTTTAGCCTTTTGACAGCAACCAGAGTTCCATCATTCAAGCATCCCTTGTACACGATACCAAATCCACCTCTCCCAAGAATATTCTTTGAACTGAAATGATCAGTAGCAGAGCGAAGCTCCTTAAATGTATACCTTCTCAAATGGCCCAAGCACACCTCTGGGTCATATTGCTCTGACAAGCAACACATAGTTGAGAATCCAGGTATAATAGAAAATGCAGGAACAGGAGTAAAATCATAAACAAATTGAATAAATAAAACAAGATCAGTTGAAAATTGAAATAATACAGAAGTATTAAAAAATGTAGCTAAGAAAGTTTCATTGCATGGTGCAATGGTAAAGCTGCTTAGCTGCAACCTCAAGGGCAACCATAAGGGTACAAGTTAAAACTTTGAGAATATTATATGCAAATTGAGAATAGGAGCATGTTTTCTACGTAAAATATTTAACTGTAAAACGTTTTATATGAAAAACATTTTATGATGTTTGATACGTAATGGTTTGAAAAATATGATTATAGTAAAAATGATAGTAATATGTTGTGGTAATGAGATAGTGGTAATGGTTATGTTAGTAGTGGTGATTAGGGTGGAGGTAGCAAGGTAGTGGTGGTCGAAATAATTGAAAGATGTTGTTAATGGATTAGTTTCCATAAAATATTTTACGGGATTTTATAAACTGAAAATATTTTTCAAGAAATAAACTAAGTTTAAGAGTTGATTGTAAAATATTTTAAGTTCACTAGTTTTCCATAAAATATTTTACAAGAGAAAAATCAGGAAAACATATTCGTGTAAAATATTTTAAGCAAACCAAATGCCCCTTAAACTTATAATTATTTGAAAAATATGAGCTAAAAATATTTTTCAAACTAAATTTAAGGGCTGACTGTAAAATATTTTATATTGACTAGTTTTCTGTAAATATTATACAAGAAACAAATACAAGAAAATCAGGATGTAAAATATTTTATGCATTTTATAATTGTTTGAAACTGCAAAAGGAGTCGTTACTGGTGCAATAGTAAAACTCTTGGGATTGAAACCGCTAGAGTATCCAAATTCTACCTGATTTTTGTGTAGCCTTGACTAAATCAAAGCCGCACTTTCAAACAATGCAGCAAGACATAACAAATACAAGCAGGTAGTTCATCCTATTAGTTCAGATACAATTTTGGGGTGGAAGTAATGTTATATACAATGTGCTACAATCAAGTTGTCCTGAGTTCAAGTATAATGTCATTAGTGGTGGAAGTGATGCTGCAAATAGTGTATAACAATCAAATTTTAAGGGATAATATTTATTGTATTTCTTTCTCGGACAATTAGTACAAAACCACATAGCTGAAGCCATTATAATGAGTTGAAAGCAACACGGTATGACTTTGACCATATAATTCCACAACTCACTTTTCCATAATGACAGAGGTGAGGTTAATAAGAACTTATTCGGTAACTTTGTTCCATGCATTCATAGAACCACCAAAGGAAAGCTATCAAGTAAGAAGATCACTAAAGAAAGGAAAAACGAAGTATAAACTAACCATTGACATCAAAGAAAATTTGCTGGTTGTGTCTGCATCGCCACCAAACAAGTAAACCAATAATTATTATGATGGAAAAAGCAGCACCAAAGCTTGCCCCAAATGCAATAGCCACACGATGACTGTTTGTTCTAGAGTCTGATTGACCTATGAATCCAAAGAGCAGAAAAGAAATATATATGATCTATTTTTGTGGAGATAACAAAAAAAAACCAACAAACAAAATATTCAAGTACATGATAGGCACAATTCAGACCATTAGGCGGGAGAGAAAGAGGCTCTGGAAAGACAGCAGAACAGTTGTCACTGGCCTTAGGTCCACAAATCAAAGGGTTACCCGTTACTCTGAAATGAAAAAAGAGCTTGAGATTTCTAATTAAGTAATAAAAATTATAACTAGTACAAGGAGCAAGCATCTTTCAAAGCCAGCTAAACAATATCTCACTTGAAAGTTCTTGCTGATATTTTTGGTAAGGAACCGCTCAGATTGTTAAATGAAAGATCCCTGAAAGCATAACATAATTATAATGGTGAATACGTATGTTCACAAAATTAACAATAATCATTAAATGAGCTAATTTTAGAGAAATGTTCATATTGCAGCCAAACAGCAATATGCGGGTTGCATAGGTTCAAGGACATACACAAGTGTGAGGCCATTGAGCTTGGACAGAGACTCGGGGCAGGGTCCAGTAAGGCTGTTGTTATTTAATCGCCTGATGTTCCCAGAAGACAACATAAGAGAGGTAACAATATGCATCGATCCTAAATAAAAAAATATTCAAAGCATGCAGCATCTGCTGAAGAAACCAAAGTAATTATCAAATTTGACACTCACAGGTAATTCAGGTTCTTGAGGTTCCCCAAAGAGGTGGGCATTTCTCCACTAAATGTATTGTTCGAGAGATCAAGTGTAAGAAGCTTCTCCAGCTTGCCAATTGCAGCAGGTATAGGACCTGAAATGGCATTATTCTGCAGCAACCTACACATTTATGCAAGTATGAATTGTATTTCAATGACATTACTCTGGAATTATGCTATCAGAAATCAGCAACGAGAAATTTTCATCACTTTTGAGAAAACTCCAAACAGTAAACAAAGTGCACATTCACTACTCAGAAAAAAACTGAAGGTTAGAACTTACACTGATTGCAGGTTAGTGAGGTTGCCGATGGACGGAGATAAAGTCCCAGACAAGCTTTGACTGGGGAGTCCCCTGTTTAAAAATATAAGAAAAAAATACATTCACTTAATGGTATGGTCCATACTGAAAGTAAATGAACTATGATGCATTTTCTAGGTCATTTCCTGGCACATAAAATATATAAGTGTGTGTGGGTGTAAGAATAAAAAGAAGCAACTTACAAAGCAAGAACATATCCATCTGGGGTGCAAGTAACCATCCTCCAGCTACAAGGATCAACAGAATTGATATCCCAATTATCCAGAACATTATATGGGTCGCGTAAAGCAGTTTTTATGGCCACCAAAGCTACCACTGCTCAATTTTCAATTAAAATAAGAAACAAAAATCATCACTGTGAGCTTCTCCACAAATGAAGAACCATCTATTGCAACAAGCTACTTTTCTGTGGACAGAAACTATAATGAGCAGGAGAAGATCTCATGAGAAAGTTGTGGACTAACCTTCATAGTTTATACCAGCAGGAGAAAGTGTAGCAGTAGAAATCTCCATCAATGCCAAAACCAGAAATACCACTCTGCACAACCTGAAACTCCTCCTACTTTCCATGGATACTTTCTTACCCTCACTTCATTCACTGTGCAAAACTCCAACAATTCTTTTCTTATCAAAACCAGCTTCTCCACCAACCCCAAAAGCCATATTCTGCTAAAATGGACTTGTTCTGTTATCCAAATAAAAGAAAAAGAAAACACCTTTTGTTTTAAGAATCAGAAACACAAAATAATAAAGCAAAAGCCCAGTATTTCCAGCAACAAAATGGTCCCTTTTAGCAACTCTCACTTTGAATTAACTCCCAGATGAAACCAAAATCACTTCCTTACTTACATGACACCCAGCTCAGAAAAGAATTTTCTCGAGAAACAAGCAAAGATAATAGTGAAGCCTGAAATTCTGAGATCCTAGAGATCTGAGAATGCGGGTTTTAAGTTTTGGTTGATCCCCACAAATTCCATGTTGGTATATTTTTGGTTTCTTCTAGCCTTGCCCTGTTCAGTTGACTACTATGTAATTTCACTAGCATTATCTTCTGCTTCCTTTTAACACAGAACAACTTCACAAGCAAGCAAGCAAGCAATCTATGCCACAATTATTTTCAAACAGAAAAAAAAATCAATGTTACTCCCATAAATTACAGTGACTGTCAGAGGGGGAGAGAGAGAGAGAGAGAGAGAGAGAGAGAGAGAGAGATGCAGCCAAAAAAACAAAGGCCAAAGCTAAATGCCAAATTGGACACAGATACAGATGTAGAAAAAACCTGTAATCGATTTGTCTTATGAAAAGAACAACATTACTGGTACAAAAAAATAAATAAAAAGAATCGCACCCCGTAATAAGTAAAGTAATGCTTGCTGCCAGTTCTTTTATTTTTTCCTCTTTAACTATATCTCTTTACTTCAAGTTAGGTTTGGTCATAAAAGTTTTTTTTTTATTTAACAATTAGGATATTTTTAAATCAGTTTATACATCGATTAAGTTCAAGCTTTTCTTTCTATTTCATTGGTCCTTTTTATATCCATTTCAATTTGATGCATTTTAAAAAAAATATTGTAAATATCAATTATGTATTCAAAACTTTTAAATTATCATATTGCTATTGAAGTTATAGTAATCGAGTTTGGGGTGTGATATATATTTTTTGTTAAATTTTATTTTAAATATATATAAGTATGTATATAAAGGAAATCATTTTGAACAATCTTCACGGTCTTACTGATCTTGCTCACGTGGCAAGGGTGTAGTCTTGCTCTAGTGGCAAGGGTGTGTTAGTTATTTCATATTGTTATGTAATGAAAGCATGTTTTGAGAATTTGTCGTTTTTGAAGGATGAAGATGAGGAACTTGTTATGGAGGTTAAAGATTTGATCTCAGAGCTGCAATCACTCAATTTGTGTTTAGTAGGTCATTTTCTCATAGATAGAAAGATTAACTTTAATGCCATGAAAAACAAGGTGGCAAGCCTATGACGTCACGGGAAAGGGATGTCCATAAGGGAACTCAATGTAGGCAAATATCTTTTCCATTTTTTCCACCAAGTGGATATAAACAGAGTCCTTGATGGGGCTCCATGGATGTTTGATAACCAATTATTTCTCTTGCATCAGTTGAAGGAGGGTGAAATCCTGAATCAACCATCGATTAATAATGTTGAATTTTGGGTCCAAATTCATGATATACCAGTAGATTGCATGTCCATGGCTATTGGACAGTAAGTGGGGAATTTTATTGGCTTGGTTTTGGATTATGACTTAAATAATAACAGTGGAATTTAGAGGGACTTTACGCTAATTCAAGTCCATATTGATATCAGACAGCCTCTTAAAAGATGGAAGAAAATCCGTAAGGGTGAAGGGTCTTGGTTTGTGATACAATTCAAATATAAACACTTGCCTCCTTTCTATTTTATTTATGGCATGCTAGGGCATACTAATAGGTTATGTTGAAAATTATTTCAACTACAGGAGGGGAGGTGAAAAAGGAATGGGGATTGTCGTTGAGGGCAACTTTGAGGAGATCTTTTGGTGAGATGGTGGCTGGTGGTTAAAGGATTCAAACAATTAATGGGTTGGGGGCAATTTTGATTCCTATACGTTACAATCACAAGGCCATGAAACAACTAAACATTATGGGACTGTTATAAGGGTTTATTCACGGTAATAGGGGAGAAAGTCTGATGTGAGAGCTATAACGAATATGGTTGTTACTCCAACAATTAAAGAGCAGTTTATAGGACCCTAATGTTAGTCAGGGTGCTACTTTTGGGTTAGATGATTTGGGCTTACAACTGGTGGAGGATAGAAAAAAAGAAGAAGAAAGATTTGGCTCTAAGATACATGGTTCTAGCTTTAAGGTCTTTAAAGGAGACTGCATAAATGATGAACTAACTTTCTCCAACAAGGAGATTCAAAGCCCATCTACTAGAAATTTATAAAAGGCAGGTCCTGATAGTCAGGTCTGCCAAAAGCCATGAATTGCATAAGGTGGAATTGTATTGGGCTTGGCAAACCACGGGTAGTCCAAGCTCTTAAAGAGCTTCTTAATTCAAAACGGCCAGATGTGGTGTTCTTATTTGAAATGCTTGTTAAGTATAGTAAAAATGAAATAGTTTGGAGGGAACTTAACTTTGACAATTGCTTTGCAGTGGATATGTATGGTAAGGGAAGTGGTTTAGCTATTTTTTAGAGGACATTATACTTAATTTCTATGATAGGTTACTCCCAAAATCACATTGAATTGAAAGTAACAGAGGCTGATGTTTTAAATGGAGACTAACCAGATTCTATAGGTATCCAGAGCGTAATAGACATAGAGAATCATGGGATAATTGGGGGTGTTATGTCCCAAATCAAACATGCCTTGGACTTTTTTTGGAGACTTTAATGATATACTTATAGTTGATGATAAAAAATAAGCTAACGAGCATCCACTGACTTTAATATAAGGCTTTTGTAAGGTTGTGGATGAATGTAATTTAACAAATCTTCCTCTTCAAGGATATCCATTCACATGGGAAAGGGGTAGAGGCACAAATTCATGGATTCAAGAACGAATTGATAGAACACTTTGCAATTTTAATTGGGTAGCCCTCTTCTAGAATGTTGAATTGCACAATCTGTTGGCTGCAACTTTCAATCATAGTCCTATCATGCTGGTTGCCCATAAACATTTGCTACATCACAAGCATGTCCGTTTCAGATTCGAAAATACCTAGACAAAGGATCCAGAGCTTTATCCTTTTGTGTGTATGGTGTAGGAGGATTCAAATGATACTAATATACTAGAACGATTTGAATCATCCACGAGAAAGCTCACATTATGGGGTAAGAATTTATCACTGCAATTTAAAGATGAGATTCAGGATTGTTATACTCATCTCAACACCTTAAGACCATTGCAGGATATGCATCATTACAGTCCTACTCTAATTATCGTGGGGAGTTAGCACAAGAAGAAGCCTACTAGAAACAATGTGCTAAACAGTTTTGGTTACAAGAAGAGGATTCTAAAACTTGTTATTTTCACATTGCAACTACCTCGAGAAAACAAAGGAATAGAGTTATGAAATTGATTGATGAAAGAGGGGTGACAATCGAGGATGAAAAAGGGTATGCAAGATGTTGTGATTGATTACTTCATCCAAATGTTCAATGCAAGCCCTAACTTGGTTAATGAAGTTATTAACTCTGTTCATCTATGTGTATCAACTTCCATGAATAACATTTTGCTAGACAATATGTTGTGATTGATTACTTCATCCAAATGTTCAATGCAAGCCCTAACTTGGTTAATGAAGTTATTAACTCTGTTCATCTATGTGTATCAACTTCTATGAATAACATTTTGCTAGTACCATTTCAGGATGAAGAATTTAAGAGATCTATATTTCAAATGGGTCTAAACAAATCTCCTTGTTCAGATGGGTTGAACCTAAAATCTTATCAATAGTTTTGGAATTTTATTGGAACATACATATCTAATGTTTGTTAGTGTTGGTTAGCTAGCAATACATTTCCACAATCATTAGTGGAGACCCTAATGGTTCTTATCTTGAAGGTTGAAAAAACACAATCAATAAATGACCTTCTTCTGATTGTTTTATGTTGTATAAGATCATTGTAAAATTGCTAACAAATCAGATAAGAAATATCTTAACGAATATTACTTCACCTACATAAACAACATTTGTCCCTAACAAATCTATTACCGATAATATGGTGATCACTCATGAATCAATATATTTCATGAAGAGGGGCAGGAAAGGTTGGGCAGCATTGAAGATCGATATTAGTAAGGCCTATGACAGGATCAACTATGAATATTTAATGAAAATTATGTTAAAATTAGGTTTTGCTTCTAAATGGGTAGAGTTGGTGATGCTCTGTGTGAAGTCTGTTTTGTATTCTATATGTTTTAATATCACAGAATTGGGACCAATAAAACCTTCAAGGGGATCCTTTTTCCTTATATTTATTTATCTTATGCAGTGAAGGTTTTACAATTTTTTTTTTTTTTGGAATGCAAAAGCATGTAGAAAGGTATATGGATACAAAGTCAGTCAAATAACTACACTGGTTTCCCACTTGTTGTTTGCAAATGATAGCTTCTTGTTCTTCATAGCAAATGCACATGAAGACACAGTTATCAAACATCTGCTACATTAGTATGAAGCATCCTCGGGCTAAGCCATTAATTTTCAGAAGTCGAGCATATTTTTTAGTAGAAATGTCAGAAATGAATGCAGGCAAGACATATCAGTTGTATTGGGTGTTCACTCTCCATTAAACCATGAGAGGTATTTGGGTTTGCCATCACTCATTAGAAGGAATAAGAGAGTTGTATTTTCTTTTATTAGGGGTAAAATATGGAAATGGATTCATGGATGAAAGAATCACCTGTTATCTAAAGCAGGCAAGATAATTATGATAAATTTAATTGCCCAAACACTTCAAACTTATAGTATGAGAGTCTTTCTTATCTCATTAACATTATGCAATGAGTTGCAATGAATGATGGATAACTTTTGGTGGGGGAGTGGATGATGGCAAGGTATGACAAGGTGGGAAAGACTTTGTATATGAAAAAAAGATGGGGGCATTGGCTTTCAACATCTACACAATTTTAACTTGGCTTTACTTGGCAAACTAGGATAGGAGTTAGTAGCTAAACCATACTTGTTGGTGAGTCGGGTCATCAAAGTTGTATACTATCCAAAACGGGATTTTTAAATGCCAAATTAAGGCATGGACCGAGCTTTGTTTGGCGTAGCATTCTTAGTTCTCAAGATGTTATAAAGGGTTATAAATGGTGTATTGGCAAGGGTGCAAATGTGAATGTGTGGAAGGATTCATGGTTTTTTTTACGGATCCTAACATATTATTGGAAACACCTATGATTAAAGGGCTTGAATCGCTGCAAGTATGTGATTTGATGACTGAAAAGATAGCTTGTTGGGATGAAATTTTGGTAGAGAAATTGTTTTCTCCAGTAGATGTCATTGTCATCCTAAGCATCTCATTATCAACAAGACAAGTAGAGGATAACATCATCTGACACCATATTAAAACATGTGTTTACTTGTGTAAATTTGGCTATCACGCTGCCATTGACATCAACATGCCTAATCTAGGAGATCACATAGATGGAGATTGACGTAAATTATGGAATTTAAAGATCCCTATAAGGATTAAACATTTATTTTATCAAGTGTGTCAACATTGCATTCCAACTTCCATTAGATTAATTGAAAAGGGAATGGAAGTTCTTAATATCTGTGTTGTTTGTGAAGAGGTAAGGGAATCTAGAGAACATGTCTTTTTTAATATTCATTTTTACAGTTACGTGTTGGCATGCTCAACTTTGAGCAGTGGTTCTTTAGTTTGTTTGCTATATTAGACGAGGAGAAGATGGAACAAGCTGCTGCAATTATTTGGTCATTATGGAATCAGAACAATGATAAGCTATGACATAACAAAATGGTGACGGTATCAGGTGCAATAAAGAGGGGAATTGATTTTTTAAACTGGTATAAAATAGCTCGTGTGCGTTGAAATGGATCCTTTGTCAATCATTCTCTTGTTTCATGATGGGAGAAGCCAGCACTAGAACAGTTAAAATGCAACATTGATACAATGTTTTTTAGGACATCTCTATAATGGAAGCAGGATATATTCTTAGGGATCATAATGGGACAATTATATGTTGTGGAAGTTGGATTCTTAGAGAGGGTATTCAATTCAGCAATAGGAGAGATATTGGTATTGAAAAAGATGCTGCAAAAGTTGATATTATTAAATATGAGGTGTGTTATTGTGAAAACTAATTCAAAACTTGTAGTAGATCAGTTGACATTTAACCGTACTAATCTTAGTGAGTTTGATTTGGTGATTGAAGATTGACATGCTTTTTTAGGTGCCGTTGAAAATTATCAAATGCTGCATATTAAAAGAATTATAAATGTTATTGCGCATTGCTTAGCTATAAATTCTAAAAATTATGAATACAATATTAGCGGGAGTTTTGTTTCATTGATAGTTAATGAATCATACTTTTTCTCTAAAAAATGAAACAAAATAAAGGAAAAGCATTTAAAAACTATTAAATTAAGAACACATTTTAGAAAAGCACTTTAAAAAAAAGGCATAAATGCAATACAAAACATTGTATAAACCTCCAAATGTCCTTAAAAATATTGGTTTTTGAAGGAGGGAATGTATAAAAGTATGTA
>Ga0307517_10006823_pt1 | contig 16791 bp, 16 predicted proteins | sample 23_EM_MG_FD_194515 | JGI IMG/M metagenome (GOLD analysis project Ga0307517, IMG submission 194515) | Populus trichocarpa ectomycorrhiza microbial communities from riparian zone in the Pacific Northwest, United States - 23_EM | ecosystem: Host-associated > Plants > Roots > Unclassified | place... | reverse complement strand
GTCATTCACCTTAAAATAGAATCAAATCCACCAAGCCATCCATTGAGTTGTTCACATGCCTGCATATTAAAGGTTAAATCTATTAATTTATTTGTTTAACTCTTCACTTGCCTGAGTATTAAATGCCCACTTTAAATATTTTGGTGTACTTCTCAGTCCCCCAGGCAATCCTTGTGGAGTCCATGGGATACATGGAATCCAAGGATTAACATGTGGACTCCATGGACTTTGTATAAAATCCACAAACTACACAAAAGGGTAAATTGAGTCCATGGATTGTCTATGGAATCCATGGACTTTTGGACTTTGGTATAAAACACACAATAGATATTCCATGTTCATTCAGTCCATGGACTCCATAGAATAAAATGGAGTCCATGGATTTCAAATATCATAGATATTTCAGAGTTATAAAAACTTGATTTATATATATATATATTCAAAGTACAAAAAATACAGAAATAAAATACATATGGTATATTATACAGGGGCATGAGGTGTGGGAGGGGAAGGTGTAGGGGAAGGAAAAGGTGTAGGAGGGGAAGGTGTAGGGGAAGGGGAAGGTATGGGGAAGGGGAAGGGGGAGCAGGACTTACCTGGCTCATCGTCGTCGTTGTTAACCCGCCGGCGCTGTCGTTGTTAACCCGCCGGTGCTGTCGTTAACCCGCCGAGGCCTTCGTTTACCTGCTGGCCTTGTCGTCGTTAGCCTGCCCGCTCGCGTCATTGTTAACCCGCTGGCGTCGTCGTTCGCTCGCTCGCTTCGTCGTTAGCCCGCTGGCGTCGTTGTTGTCCCTATGTTGTCCCCGCGTCATGTTGTGTCGTCCGTGCTTTCGTCGTGTCGTGCGCACTGGGCATTCGTCCCGCCTTGGTCGTGTCGTGTCGACCTCCCTGTGCTCGTCGTAGCCTTTCTGGCGCTGCCGTAGCCCCCCGGTGCTGTCGTGAGCCCGCTGGTGCTGTCGTAACCCGCCTGTGCTGTCGTGAGCCCGCTGGCGCTGTCGTAACCTGCCGTCCGGGCCTTTGTCTTGTCGTTTGCGCCTTCGTCGTTGGGCGGTGTTGGCCCCCGCTGGTGCTCGTCGCGTCATGTCGTCCGTCCCTGCGTTCGTTGCGTCGTGTCGTCCATCCCTGCGCTTGTCGTGTTGTGTTGTCCTCCCCGCGTTCGTTGTGTTGTCCGGGCGTTCGTTATGTCGTCCCCGCGTTCTCGTGTCGTGTTGTTCCCGGTGGTGGTCATTTGGACCCGCTGGCGCTCGTCACCCTCAGTGACGTGGCACCTGGGCCCTGTCCGTTTGGTAGTTGTCAGTGTGGGTGGGTGGGTCGGGTCGGGTACTTACCTTGCGACTCATTCATCGTCGTCGTCGTCGACGGTGGGTGCTCGTCCTTGGGTGGTGGGGGTCGCTGGCAGGGGTCGTCGACGACGGGCGGTGGCGGGTTTCTTGCGGGGGGCATGGTGCGGAAGTCCGGTGTGGGACTGGAATTGGGCGGTAGTTGGGGGGAAAGGGGTATGGACCCGCTGACGTGGCACTCGGAGGGGTTGGAGGTGTTGTGGGCGCGGAATTTCACCCGCGGGCAGTTCGTGCGGTGACGTGGCACGTCGAAGCAGCTGGCAATAGGTTTTAGTGGGCGTCGAACGTCATGGGGGTGGGTGGTACTTACCTGGGGCCCGTTCTCTGTCGCGATCGGGCTCGCAATGGCCGCTGATGTCGCCCTAGTGGTCGAAAATGGCCTAAATGGGGTGATCGTCAGTAATTGCGGGTGGTGGGGGAGGTGGGGGAACTTACCTGGGTTGGTTGATGATGGTGGCGGTGGTTGGCAGTGGTGGCGGGGATGGGCAGTTGTGCAGGATGCAGCGGGAACGCGACGGGTGTGGTGGGAGGAAGCAAAGCAGTGACGTGGCAGCGTTGGAACCGAGGATTCCGGATTTGGGACGCCGCGGGCCGTGGGACCGGCAGGTGGTCACATAATCACTTAAATATCCACTGCTAATAACGCTGGCATGGTGCAGTGGACTTGAGCACGTCCTTATGTGTGTGCTTGGTCCTGGGTTCAATTCACATGTGGTCCATTTTTTTTCTAGTACCAATAATATAATTAAATCATTACAACTATTGTTCTGTATTGATTTGTACTATTATTTCTATTATTCTAATATTGGTTGTTGGGGAATCCATCTTTCCACATGGAATCCACATGGAATCCACATGGAAATGGGATGGAATTCATGTGGAAGATTCCACATGGAATCCATGTGGAAATTCCATATGGAATGGTGGAATCCACATGGAATCCACCCCATTCCATGTGGAATATAGGTGGAAGAAAATCATCAAAATGGGTGAGATCTCAGCCAAAACATATTCCATGTGGAATGGGCAGATTCCATGTGGAACAACATGGATTCCACATAGATTCCACATGGATTCCATGTGGAATAAGGGGGCATGGTAAAGACCTCCCCTAACCCGCCCAACAGCAAGCACGCACCCCAGGATGGCTGTTTCCTGCATTGTTGACAGTTGTTTACTGGTGCCCCCAACCTGCCCAACAGTCCCGCCCTATTATACACCCCCGCTCTTCCATCCGGCACCCTCGGCATATCAACAACCCCACCCGCTGACCTAAAGGACCCTATTACTAATCCTAACCAACCCGGCAGCACGGCAAAAGTCCTTTTTTTTGGGTGGTGGGGAATACCCGGTGTGGATTGATCATATGGTTTAGGCAAGTCCTGGGTATTGATATATCAAGGGGGCATATACAGGTGGTTCTCTGTACTCCCATTATCTCACTTCTCACATTCAAATTGATACTATTTGTGCATAGCTATTTTTACTCTATTTATCTTTCCTTCCAAGTTTTTTCACAGTTTTTTTTCTCAAAATTTCTCTTTGCATGTATGCACTGTGGGATGATCAATTTTTGGTGTCAAGTTTGACTCATTATCTCATAGCCTTTGCGAGGATTTTAAGGCACATGTTTAGTAATGTGTATTGAAGCACTACCTCGTTGTTAACGACCGGTCTTCCCTCATTTTCTTACCACCCATTTTACCTGCATGTTCAACCCAAACCCTCCACCATCGGCCTGATGATAGGTACCGTCAAGCGACAACATGAGTGCCCCCCAGTTGAAAGGTTGACATCCAAATCGGCCTGGTAGTGCGGTGATTCTTGGATCAGAATATTAATATGACCCGCCCTACGTTCCACAGGCCAATCATAAGATATTGATTATGCAACGTGGGTGGAATGATAAAGATGTACCGTCGGCGACTCACGAGAATGACGGTAACTGGAAACAAGTTCTTCAAAATATTTGAGGAGACGATGTCGAAAGCTAGTCAGGACTTAGTGGAAGTATCAATAACATTACTACTTGAATCTACATTGCTCCCGTTGAATCTAGAAGGTTAACAATCACACCGGAGGCAAAGACTAAGGCACTTAAAATCAAGTGCCTTAGACGCATACCACAGGGCACTTACTGGGGCATGTCAGTTTTTTTGAATCGTGGGGCATGCATTGTTTGAAAGGCCAGCCCATGTGATTCCTTTGAACAATCAGAGAGTGGAAAAATGGCTCTTTGTACTCTATCCAAAGGTGTTTCAGTGTTACTATTCCCTTCCCTCCTTACATCTTGCCTTGTTGAATTTTTTTTTTAATAAAAAAAAATCATGTCACCTACCACCAGACTGAATATGAAGTCTTATTCATAAAAATAGAGTATAGAGCGTTTATTAAATAACTATATGACTCTAATGCCTATCCAATCATAACATAGCGAGCGTATGAACAAAGACAAGCCCACCTCAAAGAACGCGTGCTCCAACATTCCAAAACCTAACATGCCTTAACAAGTGCATCTAAGGCGCTTGATTTTAAGTGCCCTAGTCTTTGCCTCTGGTATCACGCGTCCACCGGTGGCTTGAATTGGAAACACCACAACATCTCGGGGAATAAATAAATAAATGGAATCCGATGAAGGGACAAGTTGGCCATATAACAAACATCGTCAATGGGCTCAAGAAATCGACAAAATGCTCAGAGGACAAATGAGATTCAGAAGCCCAGGACAACGCATGCGCATTCATTCATCGCATGTGATCATCAATAAATTCCATTGACACAGCCGACGATGTCATTCACAAGTCCCCGGATCGCATTTTTTAAGGTCAACAGTCTGTGCGAACACGTTTCTCATCCTCCTTCAGATCAGGACAGCCAACCAAGCAGGCATCAGTCATCATATCGTTTACACCGCCTATGCCCATTCTCTGTCACTATGTATGGCTCCACAACTGGCTACCCAGACCAACATGCAATTATCGCCGGGCCTGACCACGCCCCCTATATATAAATGTACCCACTCGCGAATTGCAGCGACCAATATTGTGATGATTATTGTAATTGCATCAGTAATTAAGCATTTCAGTTTCTGGTGGTTGCTCAACCAAAAAAACCTTCAAAAACCACGAAACTTGGACACTCAAAAACTTATGTCTCATTCTCTAGAAACCCATCAGAGGCATGAGGGATGAAAACTTGGAAATAAGGCTGGGCACGAGTCCGGGTCTTTGACAGGTACTCATGAGTATACTTGTGGGAATACCCATGGGTAACGTGACCCATGGGTCCGGCTCACCCGCCAACACGGATCGCTAAGGATCTGGGTGTGGATTTTGGGGTGGCAGGTACTCGCCTCGGGTACTTGCTATACCTGTCAATATCGACATTAATTATGGACGCCTACTCTACATCAACGACTTTGAGCCAACTGTCGGACAGCGCCGTCAGCCGAGCGGAGTTTGAATCGAGATAACCGTGACTCACACAGTCTTTCAACCACTCTGCTCTATCTGTTTGGATTCAATGAATGCGGCAGGACGGTGAGTAATTCGTTTTTAACTACTATATGTATATTTATTACAACCTATCTTGCTCTTTTTAGTTCTCGAACACCTTGCCACCTGTCCTCTCCCTTCATCGGATGTAGGACTCACTTTCAATGTCGATGGATTTCGGGCAGGTGTAGGTAGGGGTTTGGGGGAGGTAGGACAAAAAGGGGAGACCATGTTGTGGGAGACCCGCTAGGTGCGTAAGGCGTGGATTGTTTCGCTGCAAACTCCTGACAACCACACTGTAGAAATTGACCGGCCACTGTCCGGCCAACGCCATGCCCCTAATAATGAGGACGACATGTTTGTGCACACAAGGAGACAACCAAATTGTCGTCATTTCTGCCATCCCTTTCGACAACGAGGCCCACACGGTGCGTCCAAACACCATTTTTTTGCTGTTGCCACTGACGAGTGAATGTCCACAGGAGCCTAGCATAAGGACTCCACTACTACGCTATCAACGAAAGCCACCACCCCACACAAACGAGTGACGTCGAACGCAGATGTGTTGAGTAGAACATGAACAAGTCGAACCCTGCCCAACATAGCCCCAATGCCCAATGCCCCGCATCGTTTTCAACCACCTCGAAGCCGCCACCAACGCCAAACCAACGCCTCCAATCTACCTTAAACAACCTCAGTACACCTACACGAGCCTCTCCTCTCTCCAAGGGATGTGGCCAACGTTCTTTGTGTAATACTTTGAACCCGCCGCAAAGGCCTCGAACCCAAACGCCCCGAGGACGACCTAGAACCTAACGGCGACAACAAGCAATGATGCTGCCAATCTGACGTCAACATGAGGACCGGACCCCAATGACAACACCATGAATCCAACCGCCAATGTGCCCAATCAGGATGTGCCGAACGCGACAAGGGGGCGGAGGACCCAACGATGGTACCGTGAAGTTTGTGGTCTGTGGAGAATGTAGGGGTGGTTAATACTTTCTGTATGACACAAAAGCTTGTTGGTTTCCAGAGTACCTTTAATATCTCTTATTTAATATATCAATGTACTTGCATTCGCAATTTATAAGAGTTCAATGAGACTATTGCAAGGGCTACGGTATTGAGAACATAATTAGTAACTAGTCAATTCAATGAGTGCTTGTAGTCCGAGTTCAGCATCATCACTTCTTGATGCGGGTACCTGCAGGTATACCTGTGAGTACCCATGAGGATCCGTCAATTCAAATACCTGTGGGTACTCGTTGACCCATGGGTTTTTGACTCGTGGCTCTGGGTGATCCGTGGGAAAGAATCTTCGCGGATCTGGGTGCGAAATTTGGCGCTCAAATACCCATGGGTACGGATCCGGGTCACCCACGAGTGCACTCGTGCCCAGCCTTACTTGGAAACCTACAGAAACCTAGGGTACCCAACAGTTATTACATAGTTTATAAGACTACGACATGTATGTAGGGCTACGACCAGCGAACGCTAGTGGGGGATTATGGCAAAAGGTGGTGGCCTTATATAAGTAAACGGCCTCAGGGTTAGCTCACTAGAATATTCCATCAAGTTCCAGAACAGTTATGTAATTGATGGAGTATTCGGTTTGTCACTATTCGGGAGGACTTGGACTTCTAGCGAAGCCAACCCTGAAACCATTTACTTATATAAAGGCCACCATTGCGCTGCTGAATTTCCCACTAGCATTTGCTAGTCGACGTTGTAAGTAGTTTTATTAGTTGCTACTTTGATAGAGAGCTATAATCCCTGTACCGTCGCACAAGTTTTGGGGTTTCCAGGTTTCCAAAAACTTGAAAACCGTAGAAAACCATAAAAAACCTGGAACTGGAATGCCATTTTGCTGATGTGGATAAAGTTGGTGTAGGGCCTATGTATGGCTGCCCTCCGTACGGTTTGATTTTCCTGCTGTTCCACTTGCTAACATTGGCATTCATGCCTCGGGATTCATTGAGCGGGTCTATGTATCGCCTTTCTGTAATACCGACAGTTTCCTTCCTAATTGTCCCTTCATTTGTTGCACAAGATACTCTTTAACCCGAACGCCTAATTGGAATGATTTCAGTGAGGTGAGGTGAGAAGCACCACTATCAATCCAGGAACAGGAACTTCTCTCTGTGAGGTTGATCCTCGGATTGATGAGGAAGAATTTAAAAGAAGGAACGAAGTTGGACAGGTGCACGGGCCTTTGTACTAGGTTTATAAATTAGTCGTGGTCCGATTTTATTCTTCCCATCTTCGTCACTCCCGCTCCACCGCCCTCCTCCTTACCGACTGCTCTCAGTCATTTGGATTACTTAACACAAGCACGGCGGCAGCGGCGGCTTCATTTCTACATAATACTTGCCTGCGCACACTCCCTTGTGGGGAGCAAGATGGTCGCTGACCTGAACAGCTCGCGCAGAGGGTTAGTGTGGAATATATGGGCGTCCTCGTGTGTATCTTTCATTGATTACATTGGGTTTACCATTATCCTAAACATCATCAGATGGCGGGATTGGGGTTAATGTTCATGCTTTGGGGCTCCATCGCGTTACCTTTGTGTATGATCCTTCCGTTCACTTCCTTTCCATTCCCAATTCTCTTATCTGTCGTCCCCCTCGGAGCTACGCTTCGCCTTTCAATTATTAATCCTCGGAAAAGTCCAACGAGATTACATAAATCCCAAATTGACCCCAGTTTCCACCATTGTGGAGTTTTCGGGGGTTGTCATTTGAGATTCAGTACGTTCACCTCGGTTGACTTGAAAGGGTGCGAACGTGCAAAGGAATTTGAAACAGATGATCATAGCACGAAAGGAGAACCACGCCGAAGACAGAAGGAGAAGATCGCGATGCAATCGGCTGTCTAAGAAAAAAGGGGGCCTCATTCAGAAGAATGCCTTTAGAGTTGGGGACCTGTATACCAAGGAAGATAATCGCGTTACAAACGAGGGAGAAGGTGGAGAGGAAGTGCAAAGAAACTTGGGAAGAACTTCCCAAGAAAGTATATTGGAATAATATGCGAGGAGGGTGATGGGAATGCGAAATGTACTAGTCCAATTGGAGGACCAAGGCGACAGAACATGGAGAATTAACGTGAATGTAATAGTTAAATGAATGGGCCCCGTGAATTGTAGGGGGACTGTGAGTGATGGACTGGTCTGTCCACAGAATGACCGGTCTAGACTCATCGTGCTCATTGAAAAGCCACAACATGGCAACGCACTACAATCCTTAACCAAAATTTCCTGTATACAACAGCGCATATCGTCGGAAAGGATGGTAACATTGCATTTTCATGGCTTTTTGTTGAGTAGCGGAAGGTAGGCGCTAGCGGGGGTGAGGCGAGAACGTCGTTTTGATTAATAGAGTCTCGACAGTTGTTGTAAGTGGCTTGTTGATAATTGCCTGACAACTATCGAGCCATCTATTTTATAGATCACTGTCGTACGGTGGATGTAAGCCCGCCATTCCTTTGTATAATTACGCTGCCATTATAGATAGTTCCCCCTCGCCCATGTATAATAGTTTGTATCCGTCATCTATAATCACCCTCGCATTATAGATGGTGCCCATTTCATTGCTCGTGATCCACAATTCTTGGGACATTATAAATGTGTCCGCCATCCATAATTCCCTTGTATTATGAATGCCCCATTCCAATCCATAATTTTGGGGACATTATGGATGGATTCTTCATCTATAATATTCCTCAGATTATGGATCGCGCATCATGCAATCTATAATTCCGGGAATATTATAGATGGATCCCTCATCTATAATATCCCTTGGATTATGAATGGTACTCGTCCCGTCACTTCTAATCTATAATACGGGGGTGATTATAGATCCCCCGTTCTGTTCCATAATCTTTGGGGCATTATTGATGGGTTCCTCATCTATAATATCCTTCGGATTATTGATCGCGCATCGTGCAATCCATAATTCTGGGAATATTATAGATGGATCCCTCATCTATAATATCCCTTGGATTATGAATGATGCTCGTCGCTCCAATCTACAATATTTAATATTGGGGTGATTATAGATACCCCGCTCTGATCCATAATCTTTGGGACAGATGTACCTCTCATCTATAATACTTACATTATAGATATTAATACCTTGGCTGTTCTATCCATAAATACTTGCTCGGATTATAGATCCCAAGCGACACAGTATCCCGGACATTATTGATATTGAATTCTGCATGTTATCTAATCGGTGTAGTGAGTCACATGACTGTTCAAATCTATGTTGATCTCGGCCTTCGATCGTCTCGACTCTCGACTCTTCAACGGCAACCACTAGCGACCACTCAGGTAAGTACGTTACTTTAGTTCATTAATACTAACCTGCTGTTAAATCACACTAGCCCACTCACAGCCCCTCCTCTCCTCACTTCAAGCGATGTGGGCTTCAAATTTCAACCTACCCAGTTACCACATGCCTTGCCACTGTCACTTGAAAGGCCTTTGTGGGCGACTGAGTGGCTGGTGAAAGGTTTAGTGCTGCCTCCGCTCCTCCTTCGACGCGAATCCACATGTTCCATGCATCTGGCGACCTTCGAAGCACTGCTACCCATGGAAACAAGATGGACTAACCAACATGACAAGCTACAAGCCGTCCTCCAGCATGCACAAGGGCACGTCAAGTTGAAAACGAAGCAGGCATGCATATCAGGGAGGAAAGGTCAGGTGGCTAGGCCACGGTGGGTGCAGAGCCGAATCCTGTTGAGGTTCATAGCGGGGACGGGGTAATCACGATGGTGAGAAAAAGTATTCCACTCCATTGCCTCTCCATCCTCAACTAGCTTATTGACATCCCATTATCATCCCGTGCCATCAGCGATTCCGACTTGCATTCCAGGATTCGACCACTCAACCCCTTGGATTCTCCCCCATGGCTGTCGACATTTCCACAGACAACTATTTCATGGCCTCGCTGAACCTGCCAAACGTGTTCGAAAACTCGAAGTTTCCACCGCTGTTCTCCCAATTTAAGGGGGTATTAAGGTATTGTATCGCCTCATGGTCTGTACTAAAAGGAGGCCGCCTTTTGCCCCAGATCTGTATTCGGGTCGTGGTCTTTAAACGAGGCCACGCAGGGCATTTGCCATCAGATCTGTGTCTGGGTCTCTCGGGAATTACACAAGGCTATTTCTTCCTAGATTAATTGCATTGTCTTAAAGTACAATGAATGAACGCCTGGCATAGTAATACAGTGAATGACGAGAGTGCGTCCCATCGAGTGAATCCATAACTCGAAAGACAGAAAACATGACATTTGAATGTGAAACCATTCGGCTAGTAGTACACTACGCAACCCCAAGGTGTAAATTGTAGTGTAAGTATATATAAATGGGGTGGTATGGATCTCCAGGATTATTTTCTGCCTGCCTGACGGATTGAACAGATGACGAAGACTGTTTCCATTGCAAAGTGTGAAGTTCAATGGCCGGAATTTCAGTTTCGTCAGACCTTTATTACCTACCGATGTAACCATCTTCATTTCGGTATCAGTGGCAAGGTACTTTTTCCCTTACTCAATATCTGTTAAAATTTGAGGTTTCTGGAACCCCACATAAGTTCTTTAACAATTTACCGTTTACTTTTTTCTGGCTAACTCCCGAAGTCGGCTTAGTCATGGATTCAGATCTGCCAGGGAATCTCATCACTCTGTGCCTAGAAGACTGATCGGTTGCAAACAGTAAGGCTTCTCTATCGTAGCTCAGACGATCGGAAGCTTGCATGATCCCTATCCTCCTCTCTTCAAATCTCCTCTCGGACTAATGTACACGCCGGCGCCGTTTTTACAGCTGGTATGGCATGGTGGCATTGGCAGAGCCATATGATGACAGCGTCCATACGGTTTACATATACGGCACTAAGCACACTAGTTGAGTCTCGGGCTCCAAAATTTGACACAAAACCGCTCATTTCATCTCCAGATAATAACAGAGGAATGGACTACAATTTGGAAACTTACACTCCTTCAAAAATATGGTCTTTTCTTGGTCTTTGCTTTGCATGCCTCATCAGCTTCGAGGTGCACTCTCATTTTCGTAGGCCATAAAACTGACGGTCCATACCCGTATGACCTGTATTTTCTATTGACCGACCTGCTGAGAAGTGTCAAAGAACTTGTACGTGTACGGTTACGGTGATCCCATCGCTGTATCTTAACCATCGGCTTACAGCCATAAACTGTTTACGGTACGGCGTGCAGCACTCACTCAGACATCTCCAGCTCCGAGAATTTGCAGTCAGTAAGTTCCTCGCATACCTAAGTACCTTCTTGATCTTGTTCGTGTGTGATTTCCACTGTTTTATCGTGTTGTCCACTGGCAATCCAGCTGCTTGAGGTTCGACAGTAAATCCTTGTCGCGGCTTGGCTGGACTGCATGTTTGTTTAATGACGACGGCATCCATAATTGCTGGAATATCGTGGATTGGATAAACCCATCGGGCCATCAATAATGTACCACAGATTATAGATCGGGAGAAATGTGGATGGGTGCTTTCTATACTCTGAGGGATATTACAGATGGGGGGGACAGGTGTCACAGGGATGATTGATAATTCTACAAATATTATAGATTCAGCAAGGAGCAAATTATAATATTGTAGGATTATAGATTTGGGGCGGGGTGTATCCATCATGGTGGGATTATAGATGATGGCAGGCCCATCTATACTTCCACAAGATATTAAAATTTAAAGATCAGATGGGATGGGTCACTGCCATCTATGATATTCCGGGGATTATGGATTGGACAGTATCATCTATAATGTCCCTAGGATTATGGATCAGGAGTGATGGGGAGGGCGCTATGCCATCCATAATCTTTGGGATATTATAGATGAGGAACTGATCCATAAAGTCCCAAATATTATAGATCAGAGCGGGGATCTATAATGGCCCAAATATTATAGATTAGAAGCAAGGGGGATGAGCGCCATTTATAATCCAAAGGATATTATAGATCAGAGATCCATCTATAACATTTCCAGAATTGTGGATTGCACAATGTGCGATCAATAATCCGAGGGAAATTATAGATGAAGAACCGATCCATAATGTCCCAAATATTATGTATCGGAACGGAGGATCTATAACCGCCCCGATATTATAGATTGGAAGCGATGGGACAAGTATCATTCATAATCCAAGGGATATTATAGATGAGGGATTCATCTATAATATCCATAATCCGAGGGATATTATAGATGAGGAATCCATCCATAATGTCCCCAAAATTATGGATCGGAATGGGGCATTCATAATGCAAGGGAATTATGGATGGCGGACACATTTATAATGTCCCAAGAATTGTGGATCATGAGCAATGAAATGGGCACCATCTATAATGCAAGGGCGATTATAGATGACAGATACATGCATAATTTTACAGCTATTATACACGGGAGAGGGGGAACTATCTATAATGGCAGCGTCATTATACAAAGGAATGGCGGGCTAATGTCCGCCGTACGACAGTGATCTATAAAATAGATGGCTCGATAGTTGTCGGGCAATTATCAACAAGCCACTTACGACAACTGTCGATACTTTATATATTAACCTGCCAAACTCTGGTGCGGGGGTAGAGGGACGACAGCAGAGCAGGGGAAAGGGTGATCTAGACGACAGATCACATCTAGGGGGTTATAAACCCGATACGAAGCTCGTGCACAATCCAAAGCACGTCATAAATGTTGCTCATTGAATACGCCGCGGACTCAGCGCTCCTTCTCGGATTGGGACCATATGAACTTCACATAACCAACGTATTTCTGTATTGTCTTCGTAGGCCTGCAGCAGAATTTGTGGGAAGCAGTGCGCAACCCCGAACCGAACGAGGGGAGAGATTCAAGCTAGATATCGCCGCCCGCCGTGACGATAGGCTCACAATAATGCGAAGACCGTAGCCCTCGCATTGATGGGCGCCACTAAGACTGTTACAAGCGTTCATCTCACAGAACCTGAGAGCAACCAGTTATGAGCAATACAAATACCACAACGAGCGAGTCTTTGTGGTCACTAGAGAAGGCATCTAGAATATGAGTGATAGTGGCACAATAAACAGATAGCGCAGTATAGTAAAACTCACGAGTCACGTTCGCTAATAAGATCAAAATTCCTTCTATTGATATCTATAAAAATACGATAAGACACCTATATCAGTGGAAACATGTAACATTGGTTTCAGAGTCGTGAAAATGTTCATCAGTCCTGGGATGAAAATCAAGACTCAGAAATTTCGAGGAAACGTCCCCCATATCCGAATCTCGCCCCATTTCTGGGGGATAGGTAGTACGCCGCCCATCTCCCTGGTCGGCTGGGTGAATAAAACCAAAAAGGCCAGACACGTCATATTCTCCCCCAAACCAATACAGCTCGAAACCTTCGAAAAATAGCCACTTTGCTGCCGCATCTAACCACCTCCATCAATGAATGCCAAATCAAAATCAACGCCTTGCCATGTCCAGGTGTCCAAGTACCATCACCTCATTCCGCAGTCCTGTGGCACTCACGTATCACCCAGATCCAACTCTGCTGGGAAACCCATGTGCTGGGAAAGAAAACGGTAGTCTGGGCGAGATATGTCCATAAACAGCGGTTTGAGGCGAGAGCCAGTGCATCACCAAAGACGAACAGGATCCCCACTCAGTCATGCAGGAATTGACCGAAAGTAATAGGGGTTGGGTCTATGTATCTGTAAATGTAGGTATCTAGAATGGAAGAAGGGATTTCGGTTATATGAGAATGAGTAGGGACGAACTTTCATCGAATAGGCGGGAAAGCTCGCAAGGGCTCAATGTCAACGTTCTCAACCATTTCTCTTGCGTGGCTGGTGAAATGGACAAACGGAAACTGGCACGGAGGATAAAATTTCAAGAACCAAACCGAAAGTGGCGACAGCGGCGAGACCGACTATGGTTGTCGCTAACTTAAGCCTTCGAGCCCATTGAAGGTCCATGATTTTCCACCTCGGTGTCGCCGACTATTCGACACTGGAAATGGAAGCGCTATGACGAAACGATGAGTGGGCATCAGTTCACTGATGATTTGAAGAAATCGGAGGTGGACCTTGACATTCCACGAACTACTTCAAAGTTATCCGCGTGGGTTCTCCTACCTCCTACCTGGTGCGGTTCTGGACGAGGCGACTTGATTTGGAGGTAGGATGTTACACCCGATACCAAAGCTTCAAGCGCACAGATTCGAGTACTGTTACACGGATATGATGAGAAATGGCGGTGATGTAATTTTCAAGAAGATTGAGACAAGGCGCCAAAAAAAAAAAAAAAAACCCGATTTCGCACCCATACAAACGAAGAAGATACAAAGGAAGAAATGGGCAGGCCATGTGTATGTCACAGAATGCGAACGTACCGGTCTAGCTGGGAGGCCAACGTGCCAGGACACGGAAAATATAACGTGAATGTAAGTTAATTCGCGAACTGCTGGGGGTGCTGTGAGTGATGGTTTGATCTGCATTTTAGTTGGTCGAAACATACAGCGAGGATCTATATGCAAGGTTAGAGATTGTCGCAGTGTCACGGGTCGGTAGAAGTTGCTATTCACCTCGATGGTTATGAAGAGAACTTCTTCTTCGACATTGTATTAGATACCACTATACGAAATTATGATATCCTGGAATGGATGAGAGCGGCAGTTGAATGGGATGAAATGAGCAGTATGAGATGCCAGAGACAAAGGCTTACCGAGTCCATGGGATTGTCAAAATTTGAAGGTTTGAACAAGGACCGGGTAATATATAATTCTCAAGGAAATGCGCTCCAATAAAAGAGGCCATTGCGAAGATCCCAGCCGAGCGCCAGGACACATCCTTGACCAATGTACTCATATCGGCGGAAAGGATGACAATATTTCAGTTTCACGGCTTTTCGTTGAGTAGTGGGGCGATGGTTTGGCATGGGGCGGACACGATAGAATCGTGGCATTAGTGGAAGAATCGATCTGAAGAATCGAATGGCCGGGAAAACCCGGAGAGCTCCTGATCTAACCCGAATTCGGGCACGTTACTTATCGTTGAATGGTGCCAGTAAATTTCCAAATGTAACGTTATGTGTTCTGCTCCCTTGTTTCTTCGATTTTTCTCTATCGTTCTCATCTCTGCATTTCCTGGAGAACAAGAGCACGCTCTTGCCAGTGCCCTAGCTCGCTATCTATATAAGTATACTTAGGCCCTACTATCCAACCCCATTCCCAGTGCTACGTTGTCTCGAGATGATCTCGATACAATAACTAGTCGCTTTCTCAATGACAACGTGTAGCATTGGCGGGAACTCCACAGCAGGACTTCCAATTTGCGTTTGCTCCTTGCAACTCCCACGACCTGACATACACAATTAGACCCACACCCTCACCTCAATCAACCAACCCCGGCCGCAATAGCTTTGGCTCTTTCGGTTCTTCTGAAGGTCGACAAAAATTCGCACATGGTTTCCTTGAATGTTCGAAGCATGTATAGTTACCAAACAGTCCACCTCGAATGTCAAGGACAACTTCCGACTCCGAGTCGAGTTTTCGAAAGGCGACTGTTGGAAAATTTGCATCTCAAACCTCTCTAGACGCAAGCCCAAACCACAGGTATAATGATAAGGTACTGAGGAACTCCAGCTTTCCAAATAGGTTTGCTTTCCATTATTAATTCACTGCTTCATCGACAAATAGATTGCTGTGACTCTGACACTGGGGATGATTGATCATTACGGCCATTCTTAATTATCGCCAGGTCTCTGTGCGAATTGCACGAAACTTTCGACTTTGACTGAGGGCTCCACCGACTACGAGCAAAGGAAGGCATGTCCTTTTATTGCTCTTACATATTCTATCTATCTACACTGACCCATTGCCTTTCGTCCGCCCTTTAAGTAATGCGAGGCTCGTTGGATTGCAATGGAAGAATCTCGATGCTCCGAAGTGCGGACGATTTGCCAGCTGTCAAATATTGATAATATACCTAGAACCTTGTTCGTACCGCATTGGAGTCATCTCGTGCAGCCCGGTCTTATTTCAATCGGATAAGTCCTTCTAACAAACACCGGCCTTCCTCAGTAACTGCCTGCTCTACTTATCATGTTGATAGATCATAGGACCCATTAGCCGTTGGTAGTACTTACTTAACCAAAGCCTTATTACCAAGTTTGCTTCAACACTCTTGTAATCACATTTGAGCCGGATTTCGAGCAAACGTTAAATAACAAAAATGCTGTAGAATCCTGGCGCCAACGATAATTGGAATTGGAATTATTTATTAGCTAACTACGTTGCATAAGCAACTCAAGCTCACCCACGTCTCCCTCAGACGCACGTGATGCAATGGCAATCACCGACCATCCGCATATGGCAATTTCATCCATTGCCCTAAGTACACTCGAGAACGTGCTATCGCACGTCCTCGAGCAACCCTAACCACCCTATATTACCTAAATGGCCTCATTGCCCTGCAGTGCTCAAGAACGCGCTACCGCGCGGGGGGATAAATATTCCGCTAACCCTAAGCCTAACCCTAAGCCTAACCGTTAAGCCTAACCCTAACCGAACCCTAACAGGCCCTAACAATGCTGACTGGCCCTAACGGGTGTCTGACAAATAGGGGGTCAGGTGATTAAAAACAAATACAAAAAAAGATGTACACGAGAATCGAACCAGGGACTGCACAGCATTAGTCATACTTAAACTCAGCAATACTAACTCCTAGACCATACCGGCTTTATCTTAAGAACTTCGCTAAGAATTATAGCCTCCTCCGATGTGAACTATTTCCTTTTAAGGAATGTCTGAGGGGCTGGGCGAGCTCGCAACCCCCCGCATTCTGACTCTGGGGCTTCCCCTTTTTTCCATACCCTTTATTTTCAGCCCAGTCTGTCAGACAATGCCGAATCCCATCTTCTATCGTTCACAGAGAACCACGGG
>Ga0307517_10006822_pt1 | contig 16792 bp, 19 predicted proteins | sample 23_EM_MG_FD_194515 | JGI IMG/M metagenome (GOLD analysis project Ga0307517, IMG submission 194515) | Populus trichocarpa ectomycorrhiza microbial communities from riparian zone in the Pacific Northwest, United States - 23_EM | ecosystem: Host-associated > Plants > Roots > Unclassified | place... | reverse complement strand
AGGTTTGATTCAGTCCTCACAGAATACTGTATTAGCTCGCTATGTTTCAAGTATTTTATGCATGCATAACTGGTTAGGACCAGTTAGGACTGGTCCTAACCACAACCAGTTAAAACCGGTTATATAACCACCAAAAACCGCGAGTAATGGGTCTGCACTGGTCTGGTCTGGTTAATTTCAGTTTTCAAAATAAAACAGACCGGTCTCGGTCTCGGTTAGGCGCCCAGAAACCAAATAACTGGACCGGACCAGACCTTCAAACACTAGCTGTGCATGTCACTGCTGGAGGGTATATGTCCACATATGACAGTGTAACACTTACCTTACTAGCATGTGTCACATAAAATATGATGTCTTGATGGTCACGGAGCTAGCCGGACTGACTTGTAAGGGACAACTGTCACATTGATCATGGTCCAGCTGGATTGGGTACAAACTCGCGTAGGGAGCCTATCATTTGCATGCAAATGGGTTGGGTGATTATTCATTTACCATGATCCTGCTCTTTTTCCAACCTCCTGCCTTCCTCATCCACTCAATATGTATAATTCCTTTTGGACCATTTCCTGACTAGTCAAGCCCCACCCTCTATCTCTTCAGATAATTTTTATCTAAAATGGCCATGTCACAGTAAGCCAATTTCGCTCTTTTTGCTCACTTCCACTCACTTCCCTTATATCATTTATTCTGGCCTTCCCCAGACTATCTGGTTGCTGTAAGTTGACCAAAGGACATCATATGGTATATGAATCAGCTGTTATATGTGGTAAATAAAGGTAATTGGTGAAACTGTGGTGATATAATTGATGGGTAGTATATCTTCCCCTCCCCCTCTCCATGTACCCTTCCCCATATCAAGTGCTCTCAATATATCCTCATATCCTCATTACCATGCTATTATACTAATTTTATATCAAATAACAACTGGACATATTGCCCTGGAGCCTCCATAGGAATTTATATGCCCTGGGTGTATATCAGGCAGTACAGATACTCTCCAATATCAGATGGCTGTTCTGGACCTCCATATATCATGCATAAATACCATACTCTCCAGTTCTGAATTTTGGGAGGTTCCAGTAAAGGTATACCATGAGGAAGGTTGAATAAAATCCATCTCCATTACACTACCATAAATGCATGTTCTTCTTTGCAGGCTCGGCTTTTTCCATTTTTCGGGCTCTGCTTTTTCTATTTTTGGGCTCCACTTTTTCTATTTTTCAGGCCCCAGTTTTTACACCTTTTGGCTCCCGAGGTTTGTATCTTTATGGGCTCCGCTTTTTTACATTTTTTGGGCTCCGCTTTTTTAACCTTTTGCCTCCCAACGTTTGCATCTTTGTGGGCTCCGGTTTTCCATTTTTCATTACCTGGGGTTTGCATCTGTTCAGGCTCTGCTTTTGGGACATCAAAATGTACAAGAAATACCATGTGCAAATATATATATAATGAATGTGCAAGAGAGAGACCGTGGGCCCCAGCCTGGAAAAATTGGGCAGTGACCGAATTCTAATGGGACCACCAGAGAAATGACCACAGGGACCGAATTGGAAAGCCACGCCCACCACCCAACCCATTTGCATGCAAATGATAGGCTCCCTACACCAGTTTGTACCCAATCCAGCTGGACTGTGATCAATGTGACAGTTGTCCCTTACAAGTCAGTCCAGCTAGCTCTGTGACCATCAAAACATCATATTTTACATGACACATGCTAGTAAGGTAAGTGTTACACTGTCATATGTGAGTCATGATGTGGGTGTCCCTCAACAATTTCAGATGCCTTCCCTCGAGGAAACATGGTTGGAGAGAGAAGAGGTTGGCAAATTGATCAGAGATATGAGATGCCCCTTTCTAGGTTGAATGCGCCTCTCAAGCGCCTCACCATTGGTGAACATTCTTTTCCTATGACAACATGGCTTTCACCTCGACTCCATCTTAGCCCATGGCTCGTCTACCCAGGGGTTGGATGGTGTGTTCCGCTCAGCCCAAAATTTAACTTCTCTATACCTCTTCCCAGGTGTGTTCATGGATCCTCTCGTTCTCGAACATTTGGCAAGTGGGGAGCTTTTGCCGCTCCTCAAGAGACTTGGTGTCAGCAGCATCAGTGGGAGGGAGATAGTCTGGGGAGGAACCTCGCATCGACAGGTCCAGAGTCTTCTAACTCGTTGGTGGCGCCAATGGCACCTCCCGTTGCCTTGAACTACCTTGAGCTTTTCGTTATGGGGGGAGTTGGGCGAAGGTGGTGAACAGAATCTTCCGGATGCTCTGGGAGCACTCCGTTTGTCGGTGGTTTTGCATTCAGATATGCCAATATCTTCTGGCAAGAGTCATCTACCTCATAAATTTGATTGAGCTGTGGCATGCAGCTTTCAATTGGCCATTTCCTCCGGTGCATTACATCTGTTATTTTTTTTTGTTACTCCTTCAGGTATCTGAAATTCCTATGTACTATATTGTGTTACTGCTTTACCAAGGGGGAAAATATATTACATGTTCATTTCTTGGCTTTCAGACTTTCTTTCAGTGAGCTAATTTAGAACTCTCGGACAGCTTCACCCACAGGTTCTTCCAGACCATTTAAGAAGAAAAAGAAACACTATTACCAGCTTGAATCCATGCCGGCAGAGTGACTTAAATATAACTTTTCCATCCATTATATTTCGCCCTCTTCAAAATACCACCAGCTGAACCAATCGACTTCATGAGAAATACATAGATTTCCATTCTGCTATACAGACCACTACTATACAAATATGTTAAATCTACCCTTGTAATGCTAAATGGTCGAACAGCCATCAAAGCCTGTGGTTCTGCTTTTATCATCTGTTTCTCTGGGGTTCGAAAATGTAGAACAGAGTTCGTAGGTAGGGGCAGAGACAGTGGCGAATTTAATGTGAGGCGTAGTAGAAATCTGGGCCTTTCCACTGGAAGTGACCTGCGTGGCTTCTTGTTCTTCATTCCTCAAATTTCCAATGCGAATGTTAATAAGATTGAACACAATTCTGACCACCTGGATATCCTTTGGACCAAGTATTAAAGTTGTGTTGGTTACAGATAATTAATAAATATAGAAATGCTTACTGTGCCAGAGGTAATGTAGAGCGCATTGCTGTGTGCTACAAGCAAGAAGAAGAGCGTGAGAGATACTAGGGTGTATCCCAGTGCAGAATTGATAATGATACAGATGATATGTGTCATTTTTGCAGTTTGGGCCCCGTTCGCAGGCCTTACGAGACCTCGAGAGCAATCTTGCGCATCCCATATTCGGTAGACGATCATTCCTACATATGTCGTAGAATAAAGACACCATGAGTAGTGCCAAAGTCCAAAGGTCCGGCACATACCTGTTGTGTATATATTAATCGCTGCAATAAACCCCCAAAACACAAAAGAAGAAGTCAAGAATGGACCACTGGTGACTGGCATGGGTGTCTTCACATAAAACCAGGTTTCCCATAAGGTGATCCTGAGATCCGCAAACCACAGAGCCAGCGGGAAGCTGATTACCACCCAATTTCGTCCCCAAACATAAAAGCCCCTGTAAATCTGATGACAGACATGATTAGAACTATGGCACTTAATAAGTCATTATGCCAGAGAACTAACCATCACTCCTTCTCTGATCATGGTTTGAAGGTTAACTGTGGAGAACTGGGTTGAGTGCGGTAAGCATCAAGTTACAGATATGAAGGCTCTGAATCGAACTACCTTCGCGGTGTTCACCCACACAACTAAGCCCAGATGGAGGGCAAATTGCTGGATGAGACATAGTAGGCCCAATGAAATATTGAATGTGCCATTGGCGAATAGGATGAGCGTGATCGCGACTAGACCCCAATGAATGTCGGAGTATTCTTTCCGCCTGGACCTGGACCTCACAAGAGCGTAGAGACACTAGAAGAACATATAGAGATAAAGGCCGTAAAGCACTGATGTAACAAAGAAGCCCACTATCTGTGCAGTGACAATACTGAGATGGTCAGGCATTTTGTAACGGCATGCAGGAATGTTGGTTGTGACTAGGATAATGTGGAACCCACATGTGCCCTCGGACAACTTATATGATCAATGTTTATTACCGCCAAGGCCTGGGAGGAAATCCTATAATAAATTTATGGTTATCAAGCGGGATTTTTTTCCACCACATTGCGGCCAGGCCCATGGTCAGATCAAACTTCTTTTCCACCCCAACTGCTTCTAACCGTGAGCGTGCTTGCTTCAATAACTGGTATTTATCTCTATCATGGTACGCCGCATGATACACCCAGCTTTCATATCAACACATGGCCGAACATTGGCTTGTCTTTTAATAGCTCGCGACTATGGTTTATCAATCACCTTGGACATCACATTGTTGACCTAAATTTTAACCACTGGTATTCTGGATGCAGTATTCCCCTGATAATGAAGAGATCAAGTTATAGCACAATCATCCACATACATGGGAGGGCAATGCAAAAACACCAAATTCATGTTAGCCATATTCACTGGCATAGTCAGGATATAGTCAGACCCCTCTCCGATTCTACCAGATTTTGCGCAGATATCATTGGGATTAGTTGTTACCTAAAATATGTCGGAAAAACCAAAAGTGCCTTATAACATTCAAGTTGTGTCATGCTTTCCTTATAAGGCTTGAGGCCAAAACCATAAATACATGCTGGAGGGAGTTTTTGACGTATCCTGTTCATAAAAACTGCATGAAGTATCTTATAATTCATTAAATATCTTCCACCTCCAAGTTTAGCAACAAAAAAAGGGTGGAAACACAATTTTTGAGCTATAAAGTAACTATCGTATTATAAGGCCTTATAAGGGTGATAATGCCGAAAAGGTAACAGTGTGATGATGCTCGCCAAGGTTTTGTTTCCCGCACTTTTCTCCTTAGGTTGTCGAATATGGAAGTCGATTGATCATTGATAATATCTGTAGTTTGGATGGCCAGAATGCACCAGGAACTTGCTCCAGGCGATATTGGCATATCCTTATAAGACGAATGTGACATTTTACGTTATAAGGCAGAGGTTACTGGAATTTTCCGCGAGGTGTGGAGATGAACAACGCCTGTGGTGCTCGAAAATCCATCAATTGATATAACTCAATGAGCTTCTCACCCTCCTTTTGTAAAGAAAAATGATAAGATGGGAGAATATACACATTTTAAGATTATCTCTGACAAGTATCAACCCTCTTTCGGGCCGCACCATGGCAATAACTCAGCAAGTTCCTAATTCTCCTAATAAGGGATATTCTGATGCAACTTGTGCTGTCAATGTCCGTTTGGGATACTCATTGACACTGCTGGGGCTGGACTATTTTGACAAGGAGGCAAAATGTTACAGCAGATTGTTTGAATTTTGCCAAATCACATTTTGCTCATTCCAGACAGTGGGGTCGATGGCTTTGGGAAAGTTTTAACAATCTGCTCTCAATTTTGCCTCCCTGGCAAAATAAACCAGTCGCCGCAGTGTGACACGCACCACGTCCTGCAATAATTCAGTCTTCAGTTAAGTATTCTCGGAATTCCTCAACTCCAGAGGAACATCTGCTGATGGAATGCATATTATTTTTTATGCATGTAGGTGTCAAGTAGGTGTGCGACTTTTGTTGTTTAAATTTTTGGTCTCCAATTGTAAATGCCGAACTTACTACCGTCTACCAGCCGTACCTTCTGCTTGTGCCTTATAGCATGGAGATCTCTGGGGTATTGCTTACGGGGTGAACTTTGAGCTCCAAATTCAATATATCAATGCCGATCTGACAAGTAATTTTACGAGTAAGGGCATACATTTCTGTGGTTTCGGCAACATATATTGATCGAAGCGAGTCCACCAAACGAGGATATAGATGATCCTCAAGCAGCAGTTTCCACACCTGTGGCCGCAGACCATTCTTTTTTGGAAAGGAACGTCCTGTATCACCACCTTGAATGCCCAACGTCAACTGTATGTTGTGGGGTATAATTTGCAAATCTGTCATTTCTCGTGTACCATGGCTCGGACTCATGCTATGATCCATTGGTATACTAGTAAGGGGTTGTATTTACCCACTTTTGTACATATATTTTATGATACTAACGGTCATTTCCGACTACGACTCTATTTTTCTCCTCCATGACCTGGGCATTGGCAACACTAGGTTTGTAAGAAAGCACCAGCACAGATACAACAGCAAATTTGATTGGAAGGCCAGTACTAGAAACCCCAGCAGTTCCATCATAAGAGATCCGCAAAACCCTCTTGCTCAAATCTGCGATGCAGATGTTAATAAGATTGAATGCAATTTCCACTGCCTGGATCTCAAGTGTTAGCATCACCATTGATCCACATAATCAAGGAAGAAAAATGTGCTGCACCAGAGGCGATGTACAGTGCATTACTACATGCCACTCAAGAGAAGAAGAGTATGAGCGACACTAGAGTGTAACTCAGTCCAGAATCTCGAGTACAATCTCGCACATTCCATACTCGGTAGGCGATCATCCCTAAATATGTTGTAGATGAAATACGCTTCATAACGCCAAGGTCGATGGGCACATACCTGTTGTATATGTATTAATCGCTGCAATTAACCCCCAAAATATTGTGGCAGTGGTAGAGAACCAATTGCTAGTAAGCGATGTGTATGTCATCCATTCCAACCAGCTTTCCCAGAGACCGATTCCAAGATCTGCCAACCAGAGTGCCAGTGGAGGGATGATTACAACCCAAGTCCTTCCCCAGACATGAAAACATCAGTAAATCTGATGCTAGACGTGATTAATACCTACACTAAATTAGTCTGTCAGTCAACAGTCAAATAAAAAACTAATTAAGGTAGGGCTAAGTCGAGAACATATATCAGAAGTATTCAAGGTGTGGGTGTTGAACTTTTTATACCCTTGCTGGCCCGTACAAACCACCCATTTAGCACATTCCACTTCAAGATTGGTTGGTATCTTACTTAGAGTACCCTTAATATATTTATACCAAGGGTATTAATGTCCACTTCAAGTCCACATGGATAAGGTACCACGTATCTAATGTCCACAAATTCCGCAGCACAAGAATTTCCTCGCCCATCGTGGTCACAACCCTTCATAATACAGCAGTATCCCTACAGCTGGAACCACAATCCTCACTGCTGCCACTGTCGCCGTGGTTTCCTCCTGCGGTTCCGTTTGCATCGAGCACCCCCTTGGCCTCTGCCTTCATACCTCATCACCCACCAAAACCCTTCCAGCATTGTCGGGTCTCCAAATCCTGGTTCTCAATTAAAACAAGGTAAAGTAGCTTTTCCATGGCGGAGAGCAACAGGTGAGGAAGAGGAGGCAGTCAGGCCTCAAGCTGGTTGTGATTCAACCATCACAACTGGAGTGGGAGAATTCCAGCGGTCCATACAGATGGTGGTTGAAATATTTAGAAACTACGTAAACGAGCGAGCCTGGAATATAGCTCATTTGCCATCTACAGCAGGAGGCGTTCCAGGATTTGAAAGTCGGCGGCAAGAGGAATGTCAGTGGCAGCTCACTAAATCCTTTCTTTCTCCTTCGATTCTCAGTTCTTATCTCTGGATAGCAGAGATATTTTTACATCACCCAGACTGTAGTTTATACACGGGTCAACAAGGCTACATAGGATGGAATGGTTGGAATTTCATCAAGTATGTTCCACCCTTGAGGCTGTTCTCTAGACATTTGATATAATGTGCCTTGGAAAGTCGAGGCTGGATATATCAGCGGCCTCATCTGATAGATGAACTAACTTAGGAGACTCACTAAACGACCGATATAGTTCTTGTGGTCGTCGAAAAGGCCCAGCGGGTGCATGACACTGATATTCATCTTTACTAGGGTCAGCAAAGAATAACGAGGAATTTCGCTTGGCAGCGCTCACTTCAATCAAGGCATCCCGGGGTGGTCTGTTGTCTCCCTTTGGTAATTCTACTGACATGAACATGACAGAGCCAAGACTGTCGTCATGCTTCCTTCGCTCTTCGTCCTGCTCCAACGCCATTCTGGGAGAAACTGAGCCCATGCTTAGATCACCACAATGGAAATATATAGAATCCAAGAGGGTCATCGGGAGGACCTCGACCTCAACAAGGTCATAATATGTCCATGGGTTTGAAGAGTCTGTACGGCGCAGGGTCAGGGCAAGGATATGCATTTGGGCACGAGTGATATCCTGGGTGAGCTCGAGCAGATTCCATGCAGAGACCATAAGTGTGTCTCTGGTGGAGATAAGAATCTTTAAATTTTATAATGAGGAAGAGTTACTCATTGTGAGCATTGGCCCATGCAGCGAGATCGTTCAATATGTTTCCTCTGTTGAGGAATCTTGAAGTTTCCAAATCAAAGAAAAGGCAGATATCATTACCTCATTCGTTTAATTTCTCCCTTCTTAACTTTGGGCCCTTTTTTGCCTACGAGTATGCCGGTATAGTTCAAGTTCTTGTTCAGTGTGTATTGAATGCTGAAGAGTGATCAGCGATGAAAGGTTTTCAAACAAAATGATATTAAATAACAGGGAGAACCACGAACCATGGAAGCTTGTGCGATGGCCAGTCAGCTTTCTGGCTATTTAAAATTAGTTTGACAACAAAGGAAATAATCCTTTGTACCTCACCATCCAATGGAGCAATAAGGAGTGGCATGACACTGTGAACAACGGCAAAGAGATGCATTCGGACTCTCAGTTTTCCCACACTTTGCACAGCGAGTCTTGTCAGGAAGTGGAGGAAGACTTAGCGTATCCATCAAAATACTTCTGAAAGATTCAACATTGTTAAAGCTTGAAAATCAGGAGTGGGGACAAAGAGCGAGAATGAACGCAGCCAACTCATATGTATCTTCTCATGCACCCGTGACCACGCAGCAGTCATGATCTTGCGAATAGTGTTTGGAAGTTAGATTAGTTAACTGGAAAATAACTGAGACCGGACCAGACCCTAACTGATAGTAACTGTAAAATATACTAACCGACACTAACCGTAACCGTGGTCCGGTCTTCGGTTAGTCTCGAACTCAAAATATTCGAGACTGGGTGAAGACCGGTTAGGACCACAAATAACCGGTTATTATGGCCTAACCGAAGCAGCCATTGATTCAGAATCTTGTACTTTTATTTATCCATTATTAATTTCTATTTTGTATGACAAAGTGGCAAATTTGATGTATTGTGACTTAAAGTAAGCTTTGTCACCTGTGTGATGATACAGTTGCCATTGCCACCACCTGCAAGTTCCACCCAGGGCCCAACTGGCGAATACGCACTTTGCGTCAAGCCATGCAAGTTGACCACTATCACCACCTTGACGACGTTCCTTGCCCCTCCCCTCCTTGAGGGATGTGGGCATCTGCGCCCCCCGCCACGTCATGACTCATCTGCAGCACCACAGCCCACAACAATGACAGCGAGTTCAGGTGTATCAATAGGGGCGCAGGTATATCGGTAGGGGTGCAGGTGTATCGACAGGAGGTGGGCGTATTGACAGCAGGGTGGGCGTATCGTCGGTATGGACAGCAGGGATCAACAGCAGGGCATATCAACAGTAGGGCGGGCATATCAACAGCAGGGAATCGGGATCGACAGGAGGCGGGCAATCGACAGGAGGCGGGCAATCGACAGGAGGCGGGCAATCGACAGGAGGTGGGCATATTGACAGTAGGGCGGGCATATTGACAGCAGGGCAGGCGTATCGACAGGGGGCAGTATGTATCAACAATGGGACATTTTTTTTCATTCTTTGCACCCTATTTAGTATCCTGTAGGTACAGATCTATGTATTTAAGTAGTTTCCTAATAAACCGAAGCCCTCGCGTGTTTGCGTCCCTGTTCATATATATTTATTACATATTCTATCCTCAATAACCGGTTACAACCAGTTAGTAACTGGTTATGACCACGACTAACCAAAGACCGGTTACAACCGGTTATATAACTGCAAATAACCACTCATAACCGCTCATAACCAGTCTGTATCAGTCCGGTCCGGTTATTTTGGGTTTCCAGGGTGATGCTAACCGGTCTTGGTCTCGGTTAGGGCCCATGGGGACCCAATAACCGGACCGGACCAGACCGGACTTTCAAATACTACTTGCAAAGCCACCTTGGATGCAAGTTCATGGAGACATCTCTTTTTATCACCAACAACTTTGAAACCATTCATATTAAGGATGGCCCACTTTCTCTCCCTCTACAGGAGTGATCCCACCCATACTTGCCCAACTGAGGGCCTGGAACTCAAAGAAGCAGAATTCGGTCCCTTACTATTGAGGTTACCAGAATGCCACCCATTCAAGTCCTCTCAGTGGCGGTGGTAGATAAGAATATGTAATTCATCATAAATGTGCAACCATGGCGTGTGCGATGTTCGTTTGGGACCTTATCCTCACCTTCGGAATGGAGGTCGATCTCGTGTGGAAATCAAAGAGGAATTTCATGAAGTGGTTGTACCTCTTTCAATGTTACTGGCCCTTTAGTGATATCATAGTTCTTTTTATCACTTGTCAGTCTGATCTTTTTCCTACCTTCCTATTCTCACTTTATTTGTAGATCAAATGGGCCAAATTTTAAGAGATACCGGGTGTCGGAGGTTATCCTACATTAATGGAGGTTCGTAACATTTACCTGCCCTAGACTCACAAAGTAGAATTGCATCTAGTATTTGAGATCATTGGGGTTGCTGCATCCGAGAGCAAGTTCGACATACACTCTCTGTTTCGGGTCGTATTGATTGCATCTAACAGTGATCCTCACAATATGGACATGGGTGGTCTGGAATCAGAATCAGTGTTTGTCTGTTATTCTGCCAATCCTTTATGCTGTTGTTTAGGGTTCAGGTTTCATCATCGTGGTCCGATTCATTAATTCCAATACATGTACGTGCAATTTCCATACTCATTCTTGACTTTATAGATGATTTATTCTGTCGTAGTTTGCAGTGCACACACCACCATACCCAGGATACAGGGCATTGTTGAGGTGGACGTGAGGACGAATAGAATGATGGTAAGAAGGAGAATAGTTCATGTGTGACTACGTGACAAACAAGTGAATATGTAAGTACATGTGACCAGATATATACGAGGTTGAACATCTCAACAGGCATGTTTCATGATATATGGGGCCCGCGATCTTGTTCCTTACTGATTATCTGGGATGGTGGTAAGTGTAAATTTAATTCCCTCCTCTAATTGGAGATGTCACTAGCGCTGTTGATACTCATGCTGGTACCTGCCATCTGAGCGTGTGAGCAATCCTGGTTATGACTGTCAGCTCTGAACATATCAGACTCTTAATCTTAGATCGAGATGGGGTAACACCTCCCTAATGGCAGTGGTGTATTGCGACGGCAAGTACCTGTCTTTTTCTTGATGATGGCTCCGCTAAATTTGGACCTAGGTGTTATTTATTATCTATGGTGCACCAGACTTAGTCACCGCTACTTTTGTACAAAGAAATTTAAGGGTCCAAAATTCCCCCTTTTTCTTATTCCTCTGGTAAAAATGCTTCTTTTGTGAAGGGGAACAAAACTACCAGACCGATTTTTATTTGCATCAAAACTGACGGAAGTAAAATTCTTCGACCGCTGGGATTTGGCCGCTTACTCATAATTTTCCATATATGGTATGCAATTTCTATATTTGGATAGTTTCGGTTAGGGTTACCGAGCGGTCCGTCCCTAACCAACAGCCCAAGACTCTAAATAACAGTGTGAAGAACACCAGTAATTGCATAAAACAACTTTTTGAGCAAAAACAAAGTGCGGGGAACAATTTTCACCTTGAAACTTGAAAGAAGGTGATATATTTTTCAAAAATTTTCACCAACCAAATTGGCCACTGTACAAAAGTAGTGGTGCACCATATATCTGTTTGGTAGGTCTTTGTGCCGGGAGTGAATGAGCTAATCACCCATAAATGCTGGCCAGTCCTCTCATGCATCAATCTCATCATTGTCAAAACTCTTTCCGTGAGTTAAAGATCTCCTTTGACCTCTACCTGGCATAATTCCTAATTGTAGTAATGTCGGATTACCAGCGAGATTACCAACTGCTCTTGGTAGAGTAAGCAGTGCATTTGCAACTCCAAACACATACTCATGCAACATAGGGTAGAGCGAATGATTCATTCAATTCTCACAAGCCACATAGTTCTTCATATTCGCACCCAGGCAGGAGGTAATCCTGTTTGCCAGTCAGACAGACTGCGGAATTGAACACATTTCGTCTTCATGGTAGGGACACGGTACTCTTGAATCATTGATCTTGAAGTTACAGTGTCAATGGATAACAATATCTCCCCTGCTTAAGAATTTTCCCATAAGTATATCGATTGCGGACTTCCACATGTAGTCCGATCTCGACATCGACATTGTCCCTAATAATGGAGATTAATGACATGGCTGCGGGTCAATTTGGGGATGTATGTTATTAGAAGCTGACCTTTTGCTTCACATAATCAAAGTCCCTCTCGGTAACAATACAATGCTTAATCTGCAGCAGCTGAAACCTTTACTGGCAGTCTATGGTAAATTTGAAGAAAAAATGAACTCAAAAACGAGTCAAAATTGACCGAAAATCGCTACCGTGAGCCACTCTATTGTTCACCAGGTATGCCAAATATACAGATGAATAACGCATCTCTGAATTACAACTTGAATCATATATACTATCAGTTGTCAGACACTTTCTGAATCTGTATCCACCGTAACGAGCGATTGGCCATTACCATGTTGAAAATGTAAACTTCCGCTCAGGATGGGAGCTTCAATGTCTTCAGCGTTCTTTCGAAGATTAAGGATTAGGCGGTTCATCATTGTAAGTGATATGCTTGAAGAAAAGGTTGAAAGGCAGCCTAGGATCGACACTGTCAGCGTAATCCAATAGATTGAACCTCGAGTGCTGGAAAAACACTACCTTTAAGGTATGGCTAAATGGTAGGTATCATGACTAATATATAAGTCAATATTAAGTTGTAAGAGATTGGCACATACACCTCCTAGCTAAAATTTCGTCTTCATTAGCAGCTCCTGATAGGTAACGATTGCAGGAGGTGGCTTACATAGTAGGTGGCAACGTTTGTTGCGTTTGAACCCTACACAGTGTCCTGGGGATCGTATATGCCCATAATGTTGGAGAACAGTTGTGAGATTGGAATCGGTGGGTGCTGGAGTCCATTAAATGACAAACGGGCATGTCAAAAAGTGAACAAGAAATGGAATAGTGATAAACATCTACTGCGGAACCTCGTACATGCAAGTCAGATTCAGAATGAATTCGATATGAGCGTCCTTGGCCGACAGTCGTGCGGTCTGGAAAGAACCAAGGTGATGCTGTCGACTCAATTAGGTGCTAAGACTCGGAATAAACGCCAAGTATTACACACCTTAGACCAAGCAATGCAAAGAAACGTCTACAAGGGCCAGTGGTTGACATTGTAGCTCCAATAAAATATTTGGCAGTTGGAGCGAGACAGTTCGAATACCGAGCCTTGGAGCTCTAAATGTATTTGTACAACGGTACCAAAGCATTTCTGTGCGCAGATCAATTGGTTCATGTCGATCTACTAACAGACGACTTAAATCCGTCATAGTATCAGTCGTTTCTGATTGCAGATTAATTGGTGCATGTCGATCTTCTGACAACAGACGACTTAAATCCATCATGGTATCTGTTGGACTTACAGTCCTTGCCCTTCAGTCGTCCACATCCGGATCTGTTCCCACGGCTCATATCTAGTGTATTCCGTAGATATTCACCGTGTCCCTTGACCTCAATCCGTCATCTTCACACATCGTGTCTCGTCTCCGCACTCCTGTCAACAGGTTATGGGCCCCACCGCAATGCCATGGACGAATTTTCACGCCAACCGCCATTGCTTTCGCAACCGCCTTCCTCTTGGTCCTCGGAACCATTTAGTATCTTATCACCGTCCGACTTTGAGGCTTTCATACTGTGCCTTCGTCCGACATCGACCTTAGCCCATCGGTTTCCGAGTGCGCTGTCAAATCTTCTCATCTCAACAATATCTCAAATCTCAACAAGCCAGGAACCCGATAGCCTGTAGGCGTCTGGTCAACAGGAACCTGACAGTCAATCGACATCCGGCCATCCCTTGCACTTCTTTATAGTGTTTCTCCGTTCTCTTCTTGACTCTGCAGTGCTTTACTGTATTTCTGTCAAGCAACCGCTTTGTGCCCGCATCAACAGCCGGTTTCCGACGCAGAACTTCACTACCCCTCGAGTTTCTCCCATCCTGATTCCTCTACCCCAAACGGTCCTCCAAATTTACAACTCTTTGCTCTCTGTTTGTCGTTGCAGCCAGCTTTACTATATCTTCGACGATTCTTTGTTGCACACCCGCTATTTTCTTGCATCTCCAGCTGGCTCTGTCGCAGAGCTTTTCTCTAGGTCCTGGAATCTGGCTTCGCATCCATAGTACCCATACTACAACCCTCGAAAACCTGCACCCTTGCAGTTGGTTGCTCTCTGTCCTCCACCTTCTCTTGCAACACCTGCGACTCTCCGACTGTCGTATTTTTAATGCATATATCCACCGTCCTTTGCATTTCTCGACAATTTGTCTTCTCTGTAACACATATATCCAGTCTTTCCGGTTCACTTGTAACTCGCCTCAACCCTTTTTCTCCTCCTTGGCGTATATCCTCTCAGTGGCATCGTACTCCCCACTCTCTGTTGATTCGAGGACCAACCACGTTTACCAAATTTCAGTACCTCTCGCTTCCTTAAACACTTCCCTAGATTTCTTGGTCTTTTATCTTTCCTCGCTTCCCTTTTTCACTTTAGACTCAAAGTTTCAATTCTGTTTCCCATTTCAACACATACATTCACTTGTTTACCTCGTTCTTGTCACCTATCAGCCTTCTCTTTTCTACTTTCCTGTTCCAGCCGAATTCTCTTTGTCCTGTCCTTTTGTGATCATTTCCTCCTCATTCACAATATCATCAACACCAATCCCTAACCAACATATCTTGATGCATATATTCACTCGTTTCCCACTCTTTCTCATTCTATTCGTATTATTACCATTATTTTCTTTTCCTCAAACCTGCCTCCTCAGCATGCCTTTGAAATCTGCAAAACCGAAGTCTTCTGCGCCTTCATCTGGTCGCAAAGCCCACTCGATTCCCAAAGTGAAGCCACTGGCAGCATCCCGCCCAGCTCAATTATATGTAGTCGTTGACGCAACACTCCCATCACACATCATTAACGACTGCTCGTTATTCACATCGTACACGCCCGGACGCAAAGTTCATCGCACCGCTTTCGGCCACAACATTATTATTGAAGGTATCGGCGATGCACATATTCGTGTTTTCGCAGCCAGCCAATTCATTTTATTCCATATGCGAAATTGTTGGCATGTTCCATCCTCACCACACCATTTTCTATCTTGCTCCACCATAATGTTGACTGGACACCAAGTCATGATTGCGTCTCGAACTCCTAGGATCCTATTCCCCAACAAACACCGTCTTGCCGAACCGAAGTTACCGAAATATGTTCCGTTGACAAAAGTCGACGGATATTTTGTCCTCAAATTCGAGGTTCCGCTCCAGGGACCCATTGCTTCCCAGCCACTGTCAACCGCGTCCAAGGCGCTGGCTCAGGAAGTCTTTTCTCTGCACACACTCATGAACTCGAATCAACCTTTTGCCGGTCTTTCCCTCGCTGCTCGAACAGAACCTTCTCCTTCGCATTCTCCCTTTATTACTGTCTCCAAAGCCCAGACTTCTCTTCATTCCGAAACTAGACTACCATTTGTTTCCAATGATCCTTTGTCACCATTCTATCTTTCGGGTTTTTCTCCCTCCCTCCATATTCACGACCCACCTTTTCCTTTAACCTCTTCGAACCTTCCGTCCTGGCCTTTTATTTCTCCAACTTCCCTTTATTGTCTTGCTTTATCAGACACCCCTTTATCTGAAATCTTTCAGACCCAAGAACCTCCTCGTGAACTACACCAGACAACTCTTTTTAACCCCCAATCCCTTCAACTTTCTCAAAATCAAGCTTCGCCCAAGGGGTTTTCATTAAAAGAGTCCGAGATATCACGTGGGTTAGTTAGTCCCGCCCAAAGGGCATTAAAAAAAATTTGCACAGCCAAGGATTTGGGGCCAGAAAAAGTTCCCATCAGGCCCATTCCCAAACAGGCGACATGTTTTCCAGATTGAGACCTTTCTCACATTTTTCTCCACTCCCCGATATAGATAATTATGTCCTTGTGATGCTGGCCCATCTGTTGGCCCATCCGTTCAGGCCACAGAAATAAAAATATATACCAATGTTGAATTTTGTCATTGCATTCATAATTCCTAGAACCTTTCCCTGCCAGAAAACACCAGAAATTTCAATGAAGAAGATACCCAAGGTAGGCATTCATTTATTCACTGCATTGATCCTCAATTAACCACCTTGCAATAGAACCCTGATAACCTTACACTTTGTGACGACGGGCGTGTTCTTTGCCCTCAATGCAATACCTTAATCAATGTTGGGAAGGTTGGCTTGCCTAATTATTATGAATGTCACCAGGGAAGTGCGCAATGCACAAAGAATAAGAAAAAATGGAAGGAGAATGAAATTGTGAAGTGAACCAAGTTGATGGCAATGTCATTTTTTGGTCCATGGCCATTACTCACCATCCATGGGATAGTTTCATATGAAGTGGGCAGCCATGCGTCTTGACTTCAAGATACAGAATTGGGTTTGCAAATCATGTGCAGCGTCTGATAGTCGTAAGAAATGGCAGAGGAGATAAGAAAGAGATGAAATCGAAGCTTTGCAC
>Ga0307517_10006820_pt1 | contig 16797 bp, 16 predicted proteins | sample 23_EM_MG_FD_194515 | JGI IMG/M metagenome (GOLD analysis project Ga0307517, IMG submission 194515) | Populus trichocarpa ectomycorrhiza microbial communities from riparian zone in the Pacific Northwest, United States - 23_EM | ecosystem: Host-associated > Plants > Roots > Unclassified | place... | reverse complement strand
AGCTGTAGGAACGGCGTTGGTGTTTGTGTTCTCGGCAGTGGTGGTGACGGGTGCAGTGGCCATGCCATTGGCGACGTTCTCAATCTGTATCGCCCGTTCACAGATCCTGCATCGGCAGTGGTATAATGGTATCGTGACTTCTCTCCACACCTGACGTGAGGCGGTCAGTACACGTTGTGGGTAAAAAAAAAACCTCATGGTCTCTATTCTTACCGAGATGAAAGTCTCCCTACTATATTGAGGGAGATGTTCCAGCGTCTCCGGGACGAACGGGATCGAGTGCAGTAATTGAGGGGGATTCAAGTTCGGCCCGATAGCGATCGGCCACTGTGGAGGAACAGTCTCGACCGCCGGTAAATCGGAGGGGACGGATTCCTTGGTATCTTTCGGCTCGGTAGCATTCGAGGGGGGCGGTGATGGGGTTGTTTGAAGAGTCGTGGTCGACAACACGGGACTGGTCTCGTGGGAAGCGTCCGACTTGACCGAGGAAACAGTTGAAGACTCGTCCTCTTCCTTCTGCCTTGCACCTGCACGTCTTCTCTCCCTCTCTTCTGCTTCCTCCCGCCGGAGGTTTGCCCTCCTCTCGACCCAGTCAACACCATTGAACCATACGCCTTCGTTCCTCATCTCCTGGCCGATTTCCTCGACCGTCATCCGGGTAGCCTTCAGGGCTGGGTCTGTACCGTCCATGGTGCACTCCACCACCAGCTTCCTCACCACGTTCTGCATGGCTGGGGCGAGGATCAACCGCATCTGTCTCTGGTAGGCTCTGTACACTTGGTCACACAGGGTGAAAGAGGTGGGAACCTCAGAGCGGATGATCTCCGGCTGCGGATGCCGAATTTCCTGTATTGAGACGTCCTCGATCGTCCAGGGGCACGGATGGATGGCAGGAACCACGGTCGGTTTGTCTGGAACGCGATTGCCGAAATACTGGTCGGCAGGACTGTACCAGTGACCGTCGAGGATCCTGATTCGAGCCCAGTCGTTGACAGCCAGATCCCTCACGCCACCAGCATCCTCGGTCAAGGACAGCAATTCGGGATCCTCCTCATCATCGCTCAACTCCTCATCGCTGTCGTAGCCACCACCACCGGCAACAACAGCGTCCTCGCGAGAAGCCAATCTCGAGGCGGCCAGCGCTTGGGAAAGCAGGTTGGAAAGTTTGGTGTTAGATCGGAGCCAAAGCTTCTCCACGGCGACATTGATGACATCAGTAATAGTTCCCTCGCCCATCTCAATGAAAGTGTCGATCGTCTGACGCGTCTCCCAATCTGGGCTCTCCCAACGCGGTCCTCCAACTGCCTCGCGATCGCGGGGGTTGCTCATGGCGCGTCGCAACAACGCTTCCTCTCGACACGTCCGACACGTCGCTTCGACCCCAGGCCAGGTCTCGACGTCATCGTTCTCGACACACGACACGAGCGAACCATCGGCTTCGTTTTCAAGCGGCGGCGCATCGCGTAGGCAAACGCCACAAAATGCAGAAGTGGCGCGTTTGTGAACCCGACACATCTTCATGAGGCCGAGAGGAACGGTGCGGACGGGTTTGCGACCGTCTCCGAGTCCGTGGTTGCTGAAAGGATAGTTTATCCGGCAGATAATGCAGGAGGTGTTGAGTATGAGTCTGAAGTGGCGATAGGGTGAAAGGCGCTGGATGACGATGAGCTGTGAACCAGCGTTTGGAGGGGGAGCGATGACTGCATGCTCAGAGAGGAAGTCGTGGGGGTCCAGAGTCACGCAAGCTTGTTGCCAGTATGGGTGGACTTCAACTGCGAAAGGGTGATCGAAGCAAGAGTCAGAACGCAGATCAACCAGTACTGTGGCCACTCCAAACGGGAACGACACGAACACATACAGAAGCGAAATGAGAAAGGGAAGACGTACGGGCGGCGGACCAAGGCGGACATATTTGCATGAGCCTCTCTAGCTGTACTGCGTCTCGGATTAAGGTAAAGACCATCCTGGATGGCCAGGCTTCCCGCGCGTCCCAAGTGTGAGGACAGTATGCATATGTGGTAACATCGAGGAGGTAGTGGGTAGCAATCAGGCTTTGGAAATGAAAAGAGAAAGAGAGAGAGGTCAGCGTTTCCGATCCGTGTTCGCCTAGCGAGATTGACGGGAGTGTGCCGGGTGGAGGGTGTTGTGAAGGCGAGGGTGGCGATAAACGGGAAGAGGGAGGGGAAAGACACGTACCGAATGATCTCTGGGGGGAGCTGCTGCCAGGATCTGTTGGATAACTTGCCCTTGTACTGGGTGGTCGGGGGAGACATTAGAGCCGTGTACGCTTCCGTTGCGCGAGTGGTCACACTCATACGCAGGCGATGATTTTTGATCTGTCACAGCAAACAATCCAGGAGAAGTCAAGGCCATCGCCACAACTTTCAGGCGGAGATCAAATTTTAAATCTCCGACCGGGTCACCACACGTGGCACCGAAACAAGGCACAAAGCCTCCAAACCTTGAGGTATGCGAACGTGGATAACAGTTATAGGGTATACACAGTTCGTGAGATTACAGAGAAACAGCCCCAACAAAGATCGACCCAAGTCCAATAAGGACAACCGTAGAACCAGCCATCCCCCACGTGCCCCTCCAACTTGAGGCGCCGTTGCTGTTGCTACCTCCAGAAGTTTGGCCCGTCGGACTGGACAACGTCGAAGACGGAGAAGTTGTCAGTGATGGTGACGACGACGACGACGACGACACCGAGGACAACGACGGAGGCAGAGGAGGGAACGATATCGATGTGGACGAAGGCCCAACGTTGCAAAACCTTTGAGCCAATTGCTCGCCCGTCGAAAGCTCTTGCGGACAATCGCTACTCAAACACAATATGATCCTCTGTTTGAAGCCCTCTCTGTGATAACGCCAAAAGCCAAATATGCGGTCAGTAACCCATGAGGATGGCAAAAGAGTAATAACCGATCCGGAAATGAAGGGGGTGGGGAGGGCAGGTCTCATGGGCGTATGTTACTGTATGGATCACCGTGTTATCTCTCACCGGAATATTCGGGTGTTGATTGATGACCGGGATCCACACGGACGAATACGTATGAAACATAACCCACACATTAAAAAACGAAACTCACACGTTGGTGCCATTGCAATAGCATTCGGGTGTTGTGATGCTCGAGCAGTCCCTAGATGCAACAGCGACAGCGAGGCAGTTCGTAACTGGAAACATATGTAAAACATAGCGACACGCACGCCCGGTCAGCCATTCAAATTTCGACACAACCACAGACCACGTTTAGGAACCAGGCATACCGCAAGCAGAATACCCGCTCAACGTGGGGAAGTCCGCACTACCCGTCGGGGTGCCAGTAACACCCAAGCTGACGCCGGAAGTGCTGGAGGACATGGGCGACGACGAAGGGGGCTGGGTCGATAAGGAGGAGGGTATCGAGGAACTGACCCCGGTTTGGCCATTCACCCCGAGAATAAAAGAAGAGAGAAAGAAAGGAAGGCAGGAACACGTCGCCTGCGCCAACACGTAGTGGAAACGCATCCCTCGCTGTTATAATTAACCCTGGGGAGAGACTCAAATGAGCGACTGAGTGGATGAAGGAGAGAGAGTGCGAGTTTCGTTTCCTTACCTTGGTGGCGCTTGACAGCGGCATCCCGTAACTTTGGCAGGACAACGTCGAACGTCCTTACGTCAACATCGTGACCGCCCCGCCCAAGCTCCACACTTCTGTTTGGCAACGACCTCTGATCCAAACAACCTCTGAGTCTAAGCTTGCTCTATTGGCATGTAGCAATAAGCTCCTGAAACTACCAATTACGTATTCTTACGGTTACAACATACATATATGAACATGACCACTGCCCTGCGACCTTAAAGCGGCAGTGCGCCTCCCAGATAACACACAAAACAAAAGGAAAAGGAAAGCGACAACCAAAAAGAAGGTAAACCGTCGACCAGCGTAAGGAGCGTTTTCAACAACATTAGTGCAACAAACAATCAGAGGGCAAAACACGGGGGAAGAGGAAGAAAGAAAAAATATAACGTTGTAAAATGTTCATTAGTGCATTGGGTTTCATACAAGGTTTTCCAGAGGTGATAGAGCCTTGGACTTCTGTGAAGAGCTCGCTTTCGTCTTCGAGTTCGAGTTCGTACGGTTCATCGAGTTTGTGGGCACGCGAGAGTGAGAGCGGGTAGGCATATCGTTGCAAGTTCGAGTGCTCGAATTCGAGCGGGTGAGAGGAGGGGATAGTATATCGCGTGTGTTTTCGCGAGTGCCCCGAGTTTGAGCCTGTACGCCTCTCGATGTGTGGGTATATCGGCTCTTCGCAGTGAACATGTCGGCGGTAGACCCGTCAGCAGACATCGATCGCGTCGTGACCATCTGATTCGCGTTCTTTCTCGTAACACGGGACGGGGCGTTCTGGTTCCTCGTCGTATTGGTTGCGGTGAAGCTATCTGCTCTCCTCCGAGTGGAGGTACCATCACCGCTTCTCAACGGTTTAATCGGACCAGCTGCCGAGGGCCGTTGTCGCTGCTTAGGTCGTTGGTTTGTGGACATCGACAGAGACACCGAAATGTCCTCGTGCCTCCGTTTGGAGTTCGAGGTGGAATTTGCGCGAGCGAGGGCGACCGCAGTCGCCAACTTCCCACTCAACAGCAGAACGCGAAGCTTATCGTAAGATGCCTGTCGACCACGGATTAGACTATGAGCTCAAAGGTTATTAGGAAGAGACGTACGAGGATCCGGACGTTCAAATCCCGAAACTTTCGAAGGTAAGCCACGAGTTTGTCCATCCTTTCCTCCATCCTGCTGATCCTCGGAGGTTTAGTCCACGTGTGTTCGGCAAGCTGGTAGTACTTGAGCACGTTCCTGCACGGTAAAACGTCAATTAATGACTTCACAGCGCAAGAAGGGATCGCAGAGCATACTTCTGAATGGACTGCTCCAACAACTCGTGCTTCTGCCTCCATTGCAGGATATCCTGCGTTACAGTCACACTCATAGACGACCCTTCACTGCCAAGACTGCTCTCAGCCCCTCTCGCAATGATGCCCATCATCTCTACCAATGTGCTCTTTAACAGGTCGCAGATAGTTGTGAATGGTGTCGAGTCGAAATAGCTGCAAGCTCGCAAGGTCTACGATGAAGTAGGATTAGAATAGAAGCCACGATAACCGCAAGAAGAAGGCTCACCTCCTCCATCCCGTCCGTCACGGTGATGCATTCATCAATCTGGGCACACACCTGCACCCCATCCATACTACTCGTCCTCTTCACGTTAACCGGAAAGTTCTTGGTCACTGGCTCAGCTCTCTCGATAACCTTCCCTCCACCCTTCCCCACGACCTTGGGTACAGGAACAGGTTTGTGCGCTGTGGGGACAGGTCGGGAAGGTTTCTTCACGGGAGCTAGCCGCTCTGGGGGGCACGGCGTTTGTTGGGGCGAAGGAGTTGGAGAAGGAGATAAAGGAGACAAAGGTTGTTGTGTGAGTGCCGACGGTGAGGGTTCGTTCCATCGTGCCGGTCGAGGTATGACGTCCGTGGTGGATACAGAAGGTAACGAGAGCATCGTTTTGCCCATCAACTTCTGCGCTGGTGGTTTTGAACCCGATAACGGAGTTCGTGGGCCAAGAGTGCGAGTTAGTAGGAGTTGGCGATTCTGAGGGAGGGGGAAGGGTTTAGCCATCGTCGTAGTTCTTGGGAGGTTGTTGTTTGAAGCCGTAGAACGGGTGGGTTGAGTAGACCCATTGAAGGGAGTCTTGAGAGCCAGGGAGGTAGGGGGCAGACGAACAATTGACTCCACCGGAGTAGGCTGTTGCTGTCTCTGAACATCCGTAGACGTAGATTGGAGGTTCCGACGCCTGTCCTTCGTCTTGTCATTCGTAATAGTCGTCTTCATCGTCGTCGCATGCGTAACGTCCGTCAATTGGTCCATATGTACATCACCGTCAGCGTCGAGAGTGTTGACCTCGCGGTGGTTGTCGATATCCATGAAATCCGTATCCATAGCCATAGCCAATTCCATCTCAATCCCTTCCAACCCGAGCCCAAAAGTAGTAGTTGGGACAGTGTGAATTTCCATGGGAGGTGAGGGAAAGCCTGTCGAGAGGATCCTTCCCGCTCGCTTTGCGCGCTTCTTTGCCCTTTCCTTCGTTCTTGGGGTCGAAGTGACCACCGAAGCGTTCTGTGGTGCATCATCGAGATGGAGTGATGAGAGGGAAGGCGCGGTTGGGATCGTTGGAAGTGATGGGTTCGGGGGTAGAGGAGCTGCTCGCGGCGTGACGAAATCCGTTGAGGTAATGGACATCGCATCCCCCACGGTCTGGAGGTATTCCGTCCACTGATTATCCCCTTCTCCACTCCCACGGTCTTCTCGTCCCCCACCAGCAGCGAAAAAATTCTCATCCCAACTTCCAGTATCACTAACCCCGTCTCCCCAGGTCAAACTCTTGAGCTTCATGGGGTCTAGACCCAGCCCACCGTCGGCGCCGAGATCCATCATGTCCCCATCGTTTGTCGGGACGGTTTTAGGCGCACTCTTGTTCACGTGCTTGCTCTTGATACCCAACAACGAAGCGAGGGTCTTTCGCTTGGAGTTGCTAGTGACCGCCTTGGCACCGGCACAAGCGAAGCTCGTCTCGCGGCTCTCCCGGTCGCGAGTATCCTTGCTGAACCTCGACTTCGTTGGCGTAGTCATGGGGGAAACCCGAGTCGTCCGTGGAATAGACCTAATAGCGCCTCCACCACCCCTGCCAGCGATGCGTTTCTGAACAACAGGGCGACCACGTCTGCCCGCGTTATCATCGCTGTCAGGCGTTCTTGGAAGTTGAGCGTCGAGATCCGGCGAGAAGAAAGTCGAGATGGTCGTCGCCCGCGATTCGGTAACATCGTAGTCTTCATCATCAGGCATGACCGGGCCATCTAGATCGTCACGTTCCGATACGCGTGAGAGGGAGTGGTGAGACTGTGATTGAGATCCGACTTCAACGGCAATGACAGAGGCAGGAGGAAGGTTGTAGGGATTGTAAGGTCTTGTCGCATACTCCTCATCCTCAAATTCCTGAAGTTCGTCGGAGGGGGGCTGTTTGGGATGGGTCCGAACTGGACCCTTACCAACGAATGTCGGGAAGGGGAAGGTGGGTGAAGGAGACTCGGGCGGTGAAGACAAGGACAACCGAGGGTCAAGGTTAGCCGGAAGCTCAGCGGTTTGGCTCTTTGTACGGAGTGGGAGTCGACGAGGTGAGAGTCGCCATTGCGGAGGGAGGTCCGATCGGTGGTTCATTTCCTTCTTGTTCTCTCCTTCCTATAAAGCCGCCTTGAACTTTCGGACTCAAAACTCCGGAAACCAATGGAACAAGGGCAAAGTCGGGCCTAAAAGAGGATCAGGAGAGGAAAAGGTGGGGAATGGAGAGAAAAGAGGAGAACAAGGCAAGCGAAGGTTTCAAAGAGGGATGGGCGAAGCGAAGAAGAGGGCGGGATATGGGCTTTTGAGTTGTCGCCCTTTGTCCCGTCGCTGTGAAGCTCAGCCGAGTAACCAGCCGGGGAGGAGGGGGGACTGGGGGAGTAAAGACCGAAGGGAAGTGTGACAGACGGCTGGTCCAAGCTGAACCGACGTTCCGAGCGATTGGTCTTATGGACACTTGTGACGGGATAATGGCAGGTCCTGATATCGTACAACGCCTTTCTGACAGTTTTCGGAGGTGAGAGACCAGCCAAGGCCCATGCACCTGGCAATGTTCGAGGGTGAAGGGGAAAGGGAGAGAACCCGTGGGGAGAAGGTTCGGAAGGGCGGAGGAGGTGTTTTAGCCTGGGACTAAGTACGCTGGAGCAGTCCGGGGGTTATAAATCGGACTTGTACCCAACCAAATGTTTTCCCTCAGCCTCGAGGTCTAGTTGCGCTTCGTGATTGGAGTGTTTATTCGGATCGGCTGTCAAACTGCAAGATGCACGTCCCGGTCTATCCGACTAATCTCCCATCGCAAGCCAGAGCCAGTGCTTCATCAATCTCAGTCAGCGACGTTCCATCTCTCTTCCTGCACAGGAATCCTTACGCGGGCGAGCGTCCAACATAGCGCCAATTCCCACAGTGATAACAAAGTACGTCATCGTCATTCTCACCAAACACAGTACAAGGAACAGACCAGAAGCTCCTCAGTCACTTGAGATAACTGTTCATCAGCGCAGATATGGGGCTCTTCCGCAGCGTTTTTGGTAACCTGCCCACCAAGTTCTTCTCATCATGCTCCATAATCCTCTGTCGGACGTGACCAAGGATTTCAGCATTCACGGCAAGGGTAGCCTCATACGCCACCAACAATTCCCTCTCTCGAGTAGCGTAAGCCGTTTCCAGGTCCACCAGCGCGTTGAATTGGACCGCCCTGTGTCATGAAACACTGGATCAGTCTTGTTCTATCGTTCCTCGGTTCGTGGCTCCTCGTGTCCACATACCTTTGCGAATGCATCTTCTTAAAATCACTCAGGGCTTCGTTGTGAACGTCGTTCCGAGCGAACCGCGCCTCTTCCTCAGCAACCTCGAATTGATGTGTGATCTTCTTCACAATCACGCCCTGAATCTCGTTCAAGACCTACCATCCTCGGTTAGAACCCTAAGCGTCCTCTACCACACTGAAATCAAAGTCGGGACCTTACCTCGGTGAGAGCGGAGTGCTCGCCCGAGCTCGCCGCGGGCATCCGCCTCCAGGCGCTGTTCGTTCCAAACACATCGCCCTCGAAAATCGTCCTCCGCTGAGCCCCGCCTCTGGGCGTGATCTCGTCCTGAACATAATGAACTGCATCTTTACCCTTGGACGGAGTCGTCGCAAACGTAACCTTCGGTTTTCTAAACGTCACATACCCCGCTTGCTGCTGTCCACGAGGTAGCGTAGGCGGGGTCGATTGCGCATTTGCCTTCATGCCCACCATGGTCCCCAGGCGTTCTTGGGGTGTGGGAATATCAACAGACATTCGATCCGTAATTGGCTGTGAGAGTGTGAAACCGTGGATCCCGCCCTCGGAAGACTCTCCGTCGTCTGGGTTCATTTCGAGTGGGCGAGACTCCTCTGCCACAGTGAGTTCCCGAATATGCATTGGTGGCGCTTCCGTGATTCCACCGGTCGGGATCTACAGACCCTCAGCGCGAATCAGGCGTGAACATTGGGAATACGACTAAACCTTCAGGGGCGACATAGTAGCAACGGGATCAGATCGGCCGAATTCGACATCCATGTCGTGTGAACCCTAGGTGAAAGTTGTGAGTTGATGAGGAACAGGGAGTGTTGACATCGATACGGCATACTTGAGCACCGGTGGTCATCGCCTCTTCCACATCTATCTCAGCCTCAACCTCATTAACAACGCCACCAGATACCCCAGCTGGAGGACCGGCTTCGGCCAAGCGCGAATCGTTTGTGGCGCGTGACTCAGCCACGGGTGGCCGCTCAACTTCAGCGGATTCCGATGCGCGATCGTCTTGCTTCCGCTCTACACTCGTTATAAACGCCTGCTCCGAGATCGGCTTCGGCGGCATCATTGCTCTCTTTTCGGTGGAAGTCGATCGCACTGTGGAAATATTTGGGGCAGCGATAACTTCCACCTGTTCCGCAGCCACCTTTTCAATTTGAGAATCCCCCAAATCCTGGGGCACAGCGACCCTCTTCGGTGCGGGAAGGGCCTTTGTCTGATTGTCGCTTTTGGGTAGGTCGTCTGCGACACGTTCCTAGAATGAACGATTAGCGCCACGATAAGAGAAGCGTGAATGTAACGAAAGGAATTGAAAAGAACCTCTTGTGAAGTCACCCGGGAAACCGGTTTGCGTTTCGAGGGGATCGCCTTAGGAGGTTCCGAAGGGCTGGAGCTGGAAGATACCTCAATGACCGCTGGAGAATCCTTGGCCAATTCAGCTCTTCCTCTCTCTTCTTCCCCTTCCCCACCCTCCCATTCACCTGCGGATACGACCTCTGGTTTCCTCTTCGCCTCCTGAGGAGGACCTGCCTTCGCAATCTTTTCCTCGTCAGCACCCTTGGCCTTTGTAGCAGCAGCAGCACGGGTACGAGCCCCAATCTGAGTTTTCGCCTTAGTTTCCATAGCGGTAGTCTTTGGTTTCTCTGGAGACACAATTTTTTCAGTGAGCGTAGACCTCGGTTTAGCAGCAACTTTTGATTTCGATTTCGATTTCGATTTCGGTGGAGCAGGAGGAGAAGAAGCATAAATGTCGTCACGATCGTCCACGAGAGGAGGATCAACACGAGGATCAACAGGTCGAGTTTCCAGGTCAAGAGTGTCAGTGAATTCACCATCAGAGAGTACAGCAGAGTTGCGAGTGGGGGAAGCCCGAGCAGCCTTGGCACGTCCACCGTAGTTCGCGTTCTTCTTGGCAGCAGGACGAGCTTTCCTTAGCACCTGAGAGTCTCTTGGGGGAGCAGCCTTTGGTTTGGTAGCACCGAGTTTCCCGCCAGCAGTTTTTCGGGCCCTTTTGACGGGAGGTGGTTTATCCTGAACATCGGAGACTCCTCCCGCCTCGAAATCGTCGCCCTTGGCTTCTCTCTTCCTCTTTGGAGTGTGATTATCTCTGGCGAGTGGTTTATGCTTCTCGTCAGGGGGTCCAGGGTTTTTCTTAGTGGGTTTGGGACGCCCTTCTTTTGCAAAGAATAAATACACTGTCGCTTCCAGAAGTATACGGGAAGACTTACTTTTCAAAGGAGCGGGAGCGGGAGGTATACAATCCTCCACGTCAGAGACCACGGCAGCTGGCACAGCTTTCTTTATGTTGGCAGTACCAGGTTTTGAGATACCTTTAGCGCCTTTCCTAGAGCTCGACAGTACTTCCTCGTCATCAGAATCCAGAACCCTTCGTTTCAAAACTTTCTTTGTGGAGGCCCCGGCAGAAGAAACAGCATCAGCGAGAATGGAAGCACGTTTCGTGATAGCAATCATAGAGTCAGTCCTCGCAGCGAGCTTCTGAGACAAGGCTTTCATAGAGTCCGCTTCAGAGTCGTCAGAGAGTTCCGAAAGGTCCGTGTCGCCAGATCCAAAGACATCTTTACGCAAGATCTTATTCTGGGATGGCGTTGCGGGAACGAAAACCGATTGCCGGCGGGGTACCCTCGGACGGGGAGTGGTGTCGACAAGTTTGACATTCGATAGTGTAGTGGCGGTCTTTGCTACCGTTTGAGTTTTGTGAGAGACCAGAAGGTTAGGAAAAACTTTGGATGGGACCGGAAGAAAGCCCGAGGAGGTAGTAGCAGTCACTTCCTGAGGAACACCAACGAGAGTGCGGCTAGAGCGAACCAGCGGAGATCCCGGCGATTCGGTGACAGGTAGGCAATCCTCGCGATTCTGGGCATCCCTGTCCTTGGGTGAGTCGTCACTCCGCTGACTGAGTTGCATGACCCGTTCAATGGTCTGAACCTTGCGCTAGTGCCTCGTGAGTGACTGCATTTGAACATCTCGGAAGGTTGCTTACGACAGACTCAAAGATTTCTGGAATGCGATTACCCTCTCGATCGAATTCCAGTCGGGGACCCTCTTGGCTGACGGATATATGCGGTGCTCCTGTCTACGAGCCAAGTTAGGGTCAACGGAGGACACCAAACTATACGGAAAGGCCCACGATCCCGCGAGATCTCAGTGCGTGTTTGAACCTGAACAGGTCGCTTTCCCTAATTTCGAATGTCACGGAAGGCGATTGTCCGTCTGGCACCTTGAGTGCCTGCGATTGGATGTTTGGAGCGGATGAAGTTTGTACCACCACCTTGATGAGTGATTTTTTATCGACCGTGGAGAACGAGAGACCACAGATCTGATCGAACGAAGCCCGAAATGACTCATACCCTTCGTCCTACAAGGGCTCTCGTCAGTATTCACGACAGAACGGCTGCACACGCCCAACCTTGAGCACATTTGCCAAAAGAGACTTATAATCGACGATCAGGCGCTGTTGAGGAGGCTTCTGCGGGAACCTCAAGCCACACGAATCAATCTGGATAACCTCGAAAGGCTGAGGACTGTGATGGGATCCAGTCAGCAAATCTCTGCTAAGTATGGCTCTCCCCACTGACAACATAAGGTTACTCTGGGCGAGGACGTCGATCGCCTGAGCTTGGAGAAGATCCGGATCCCTTTCTGTCGGTTTTGTCAGGACCCTTGCAAGGCTTTCGCCACATGTAGTGTCCTCGTGATAGTTCGTGACGAAGACCTCGCGCATAAAAGCGCTCCGTTTGTCCATGAACTCAAACTTCGGCGCGACTATCAGTACGAGCAAGAGGAGATTTTCCAGGATTACGTAGTCTGCAAGAGAGGCACATAAGCACGTGGTGTCAAAGCCGACGCCGAGATAAGCTAACCTTTTGAACCATAAAGTGTGGCACCGAGCCGTCGACTAGGTACCGCGTCACCGCGTCAGCATAAAATTGGGATCATGTGTGTATGCACAACCTTCCGAGGTATTCTGGGTCCCGCAGCATCTCCTTATTCGCAGGTTCATCCGCGGAGTCCACGAGAAGTGAAAATGCCTAGAACGGGACACGTCAGTTCTACGGTCTACAGACGCAGGGGCGCAGTCACGGACAGTGTATCGTAGGGTGCTTCCCATGGTGATGCTTGAGCAAAACACTGTCGAGAAACATATGCGACAAAGAACTGGGTACAGGGCCGAAGCAAGCGTCCGTAAAGTCGTGCCTGGTAAGATAAGTCAGCATATAGCCTCATAACGGATGAAAAATCACTCGCTATCCGAATGCGTTTCCAAGAAATCCTGAATACGGTCTCAATATCGTACCCTGTGATCTCAGCTAGGACCCTCTCACCAAAACGCCAGACAAGAGCGACTCCGCAACATCCTCCCAACTCGACTGCAACAACCTATTCCCTGCAGTCAATTGCATGACTATCTTCTCGTGGAACAAGAACGAAAAAATCGCCGCAGAGAGTTTGAAGGCCTGTAATGGGAACTTCTCGTATAACGGAATAAACGGTTTTCTAACCGCCAAAACGAGCTTGTCAAATATTTGGGAGTCAGCGCTGAGAGAAATATCCTGCGCGTAAAAGTCCATAAAGATGCCTTTCCCAGTGGATTTTGCTCAGAACAAGATACCAGTAAACGGAGAGTTGCCGTCAGAGAGTCCACCCTTTCGGCCAGACCCTTGTCTTTCTTCCCCTTGAGAGCGACTTGCTTCAAAGCCTTCATCGCTTCGTTCACAGCATCCATGTTGGGGGTGGGCGAAGACAATGTGGTGAAGATGATGGGGAGTAGTGCGGAAAGCGGTTCAATGGTAATAGGAGCGAACGGAGAGGTGATCTAATCTTCGATCGCGCCACGCGCACGTGTCCTCCATCGCTTTCATTATGCTCCCAACAACTACAGAATATCATCGCCGGAGATTCACCACGCTCATTCCTATAAAGCACACAAAATAGGTGGGGGATCACAAAGGAAGAAAAAAGGGAATAGGTTAGATCGACTGTTGAAACAAAGTCACACCGAAGGAAGGGTATGAAGGGGTGAGAACAGACGCATACAAAGGCATAGCATTCACTTATAGGATACGACTCGGTCGCATAGATTCGATGGGGGAGTCTAAGAGGGAGTTAAAGGTGAAGAGGGTGGATGACGGCTTAGAATAAGCAAACAAAGTTGCTCGGGAATACGTGTCGTCCAGGTTGCCTCCTCGCCTCATCCAACAGCTCACCACTCCACCAGCCATCCTCGGGAGTCGAGGTGACAGCGATGATGTCTCCCGCTTGGAAGTCGAATTCTTCCTCGATTGACGCGGTGTAATCGTACAGCCCTTTGACTGAAAATGCGGGGCATCAGGGAACAATTTCGGAATCATTAAAACTTGGAACCCACCGTAGAACAAGACGGGTCGGCCATTCTCCGTATATTGCCCCGTAGGGGCCGCGGTGATGCCGTGTGGCTGGGCTTGAATTGGTTGGTTGTGTACAAGTTGCGGGCTCGTACTCCTATAACCGTTTATGATCTGTTGCGGTTGTGGCTGCTGCTGCTGCACTTGTGGTTGATAATATCCACCAGACACGCTCTGGCCCCTAGCCAACCCTTGTTGCTGCTGTGTGTAAGCAGGGTGCGCGGGAGGCTGAGTGTACTCCGGCTGAGGCTGGTAATGGTGTTGTTGATAGTTGATCGGAGGAGGTTGTTGGGTGGGTGGCTGCATATATTGTGGTTGTTGTTGAGGTGGCGGTTGTTGGGTTGGGGGCGGCTGCTGGTAGGATGCCGGAGGTGGGGCCCCGTAAGGAGGTTGGGTCTGTGGTGGGATGTGCGGATGTTGCCCAGGGATATTCATGCTGCCGTTGCTCTGTTGATTTTGTGGAGGAGCATGGTACTGCGACGGCTGGGAGGAGGACTGATTGTGTTGGGGAGGCTGGGACTGGTAGACTTCAGCCATAGAATCGATGGCCACCTTTCCTGTTGGGTCCAAAGTAATGCCAGTACTGTTCGGGGTAGTCGCGCGCTTGGGGAGTTTCTGCTGAGGGACGCTGACAGACTCCTGACGTGCGGTATGACTCGGTGTAGAGGTAGTGGCAGATGGTCGTGAGATCGATCCCTGGTGCGGCGGGATGGGACTGGTGTTCCTCGATCCGTTGAACGAAGGGCTCGGGGACCTCCCTTGAGATCCGATTCCGGCGAATCCTTCTCGAGAAACTGGTCGATCCAACAGTTGACTGGAGCCGATTTGACTCTGATGACTGTTAGTCCTCCTGTGAGACTTGACTTCCCCAGGGAACGACTGTTGGTAATCCGCAACGACGGCGTCCACGTTCACGTTCGCGCCAGCAGAGGGTCCAGTGCCCACCGGAGGTCGCATAAGTGCCGCTGTTGGCTGACTGGGAGAGACAGGCCGCGAAGGACTTGGAAAACCTCCAACGACCATATCTGCCGAACCGCTGTAATCCCTAGTTCTTGCAGGACCACCCTCTTGTTGCTGCTCCTTCTGAATGAAACTGTTCCTCCGTCCAGCAGCACTCGCACTCCTCAGCTCTGCCATCTGCTTGGCCAACGGGTCGTTCTCCTGCCCAACTTTCGATCCTCCAGAAGAGTGACCAGGCTTGAAGGACTGGGGCCCGTGATCTGGATTTACTGGGTATGCCTGATCACCGACCTTGAGCATCGTTTGTGGGGAGGTGACGTCTCCGGTCGCCGAAGGACCACTAGATTGACCGGAGCCACCTGCGCCGTATCCGTTAACCTGCCTCTGGCTGGAGGAACCGTTTATTGCCGGGTCTGCAACCGATACCGAGTTCCGACGTCCAGATCCGACACCGGCGACGTTGTTGTTGGGGTTCGGTTCCTCTTCTGGCGGAGGAACAAACTCTTGGCGGGGTTGGTTGCAGCGATTCGAGGAACGAGTAAAATGGGCGGGACGGGATGTTAGCCGGGAGAACGAAGCGGGTATAGCGTCAGGATTCGCATAATTGACGAACTGAGGGGGATCTGGCATCGCGTTTCCAGTACCGTAGTCGCGAACGAAATTCTCCATGTCCTTTTCGGGCTCGAACTGTTCAAGGACAACTCGTATTTTCTCGCAGGACTGATCAAAGTTAATCATCGCGCGCAACTTTTAAGATAAAGGTAATTCAACTCACCTCATCATCGGCCACACAAACAGTCGACACCGCATTGGCATAACCCCACATGTTGTCCTTCATAAACTCCATCCGATCGTCCTCCATATCCTGGCAAGCGTCGCAAAACGCTTTCCAATCCTGTTCCCACTTCTGCACTGTATCCTGTAGGGCCCTGGAGAAGTTGGCGAAATCCCTTTCATTGACTTGAACAGTTTGTTGGGCACGTTCGAGCTTGCCGCTAATGCGATCGAGGTCTTTACCCTGCATCAGGGCGCTTTGGGCAGTGTAGGAATTGATCCTCACGCAGTCGGTCTCGTACTTCTCTCGAGCCTTGTTGGCGTGGGATTCCTGGGTACATTTTGTCTTGAACTCTTTCTCGATCGCGGCCTGGATAGTGCGCTTGAAATGAGATTGGCGGGAGAGGAAGGCGGAGCATGGCGCCTCGAGCTCTGCGTGAATTTGTTCGGCGAGGTTGATGTGATGTCCAGCCTGCTTGTTTGTCTCGAGTCGAATGGTATCAAGTGAATTTCGCAGTTCGCTGTAGAGGATTGAAGTATGAATGTCTCGTCCAACTCAAGATACAATGGTAGGATGACGTACCCCATTTCATCCCTGCCCAGTTGTAGTTTGGCAAGCTTTGCGAGTTGTTTCGCGTATTCTTCTTCAATGTTTGCTCTGGAACGTACATGGATGAGCCGAAGTTTATCCTGCCACAACAGACGAGCAGCTGCTCAAAGAGAGTACCTCTCTTTCCAAAATGCTTTCAGTTCTTCCATCGTCCTCGTGGAACCACGGATCCTAGCAAACAGGACTTCGACACCTGCATCTCCAGATCCCCAGAAGGCGTTACAGAAGTCGAGTGAGCGGTTGGCGAGCTCTGGAGAGTTTGTACGAGCAAATCTGGCCAGGGATGTGGTGGATGATGTTCGCTTAGCCATGGGTGGTTCGCGTTGATGGGCGATGGGTCGTCACCTCAAAACCTAGCGTCGGTGTGCTCGTCGTGTAGGACAGACGGCAGCCAGGCGGGAAGGAAGGTGGGCGGTGCGGATGGAGTGACTAAGGGTCCCAGAGATCACAGCCCGTGACACCCTGCAACTCACCAAAACCCGGGCGTGCAGCGTCAATCTTCCTGCCTCCGCTGCGGTTGTGATTTTTCTCCTGCGCGCCCCCGTCACTATCAGGTCTGACGAGGAACACCATCCGCGGTTTAACAACACTGAAATACACCCTCGAATTCCACTTCGTAT
>Ga0307517_10006819_pt1 | contig 16798 bp, 23 predicted proteins | sample 23_EM_MG_FD_194515 | JGI IMG/M metagenome (GOLD analysis project Ga0307517, IMG submission 194515) | Populus trichocarpa ectomycorrhiza microbial communities from riparian zone in the Pacific Northwest, United States - 23_EM | ecosystem: Host-associated > Plants > Roots > Unclassified | place... | reverse complement strand
GAACCGTCCGCGTCAGGGTGTATGTAAGTGCGCGGCGAATTATAGGCTCTCGACAGCCCCCGATCCGCGTCCACGTATTAGGCATACCGTGCCCAGTCGTTCCTATAACGTTAGCTGGTGAACGTTACACCAGCGGGGCCCGAGTCCAGAAGCACTGGCCACCAGCGAATGAATTACGCGTGTGGTATGACCCAGTACACCCAGCGGCTTCCCTTGTCCGAGGCCGGGATCCTGTGAAGCGAATCTACAATCGTTGAATTGTACATACGAAAATCACGGGGGATTCCGGGGAACCAAAACTAGGGATCCCGCTGGTGGGTCAAGGATACGCCGGTGGCTCAGCGCTCAGCGCTCAGTATCTAGGGTCGGCCTGTTGGAACTGGCATATCCGATCAATCTGGCCCAGGTGGGGTCGGAACACGGACTCCTCGCTCGCCGATCGCCCCGAAGGGTTCGCCTAGATTACAAGACAGTTGGAAACCGGCCACACAAGACGAAATCGTGCAATATCACGACGGCGTGTTCGTTCCCAGGAAACCGCTCGGTAGGACAGATTGTCGACCGGGGCGCCGTTTCCAATGAGATACGAGCGAATCTTTCACCCTGAGAAGTACTAAGTTGTGTAGGTATATTGAATACACGGGAAACAAGGTAAGTATGTGGCGAGCGGCAGGGTGCGAAGCGAGGAAGACGCATCACATTCGGGAGAAAGAAGAAGAAAAAACGCGCACAGAAGGTCATCAGAACACAAGCACAAGATCGTCCACAAACGTACAAACATACAAACCCAACAGATAAGAAACAAACCCCGCAAGTAATGAACAGCTCCACTTCGTGAATAACGATACGCCTAACGCGACCAATATCCAATACGGTTGACATCACCTTAGGATTTTCCAACAGTGCAACGAAGGATGCCCCGTTGAGAGGTCGCGGGCAACCTCTGGGCGATGAACGACTTGAGAGCCTTGGTGTCGATGGTTCCGCGGAGTGCGGAATTTGACATGACAGTAACGCTAACCTCGGTTAACGACCTGAGCGATTCTTGATTGGTCAAAATGCGATCAATCTGTGACCAGTCCATGGAATCGAGATGATCGATGTTTTTGATCATTAGCTCAATACAAAGTTTCGAGATCGGAGCGGTGACGCTTCTGAGTACCAGAGGGATCCACAGGAGGGATTCCATGGGACCATCGCCTGGGCGGAGGACGTAAATTTTGTCCATAATCAAAGTCTCCAGGTTGGTCAGTTTGCTGACGAAATCCGGCATTCCTGCAGAAAAGATGGTAAGGAATGGGCGCTAGGAGATGCAGATGGTCCGATGAAGGGAAGACCCACTTTGGTCGTCCGCACGATGAATTGATATGGCACCGAACCGCAGCTGTTTGACGGTTTCGTGAATTGACTCAGCAAGTGGGACCAGTGTGGTGTGGTTGGGATCAACGTAGAGAATGTCGAAATTTTTGAGGAAGCGAAGAGGGAAGGGGGGGTTAGCGAGGTGCTCGAGAACGAAGCCCTGTCGTGAGGTGGAAACGGAGAAGGTCGTGATGGGGGGTTCGTAGGTATTGATTGGCAAAAAAGGAGCCTCCTCTGCGGATCCAAAGGTGACACCACAGGCTTGAACGGTGTTGAGATTGGGGAAGGAGCAGATGAGGGGCCAAAAATCGTCAGAGGAAGCAAAAAGAGTGCCAGAGAGATTGAGGGTCGTTATCTTGGCGACAATGGGGGAGAGGATGGCTATGACACTGGGGGTAGAAGCGTATATCCTGTTGTTGAATTTGATACGTTCGAGGTTGGGGATGGTCAAGCAAGCATTGGCTGCTGCCTCGAGAATAGACGCAGAGATGTATCCGGAGTTGTCGCATATGACAGCTTCCTGGTAATAAGACAGGAGACTGGGTGCATCTTGGGCGAGTTTGTGGAAGGACTCGATCTTCCTCGCGGAATGGAAACGGATGGAGCAGAAACGGTGGTAGCGAGCGGAAGGGACCCAAGCCCTGGCGATGAGAGCACAGGCGTTGAGAGACTTTGGGTCGTTGTGGAGATGGTCGACGATCTGGTCGACGAGCTCGGGTGGGATGTAGGTCGACATCGGTGGCAAGGAGGGGGGAGATTAGAGAGTCCGAGCTGGCGTTTGATCCGCGCTTTATACCGGAGCACCTTCCCGAAAAGGCAACAGCGTTCAACTCAGCGTCCAACTCTCCAAGCAAGAGAGACCCACCGGAAAGAAAACCCCACGCTCGTTTCTATAATGGCTATGTTCGTCCTCCTTCTCCTCTCCACGCTCCTCTACACCGCCCACGTCTACGCAAACCTATACGTATGTCTCCCTCTTCACGGTAACTGCGCGAGCTCACCGGTTTCCAGGTTCTCGACCCTCCCGGCCGGAGAGTCTGTCACGGCAACCAGCCATGCACGATATCCTGGCTGGATGATGGCGAAGCCCCTTTGTTGGACATCATCAGAATCTGCTACGTCGCTCTGTACAACGGAGAAAGGGTGAGCGCAGCCGGCACGCCATGGGATCAGTCGCTCACCCGATACACGGCAGAGGCTGATCCAACAGATAGACCCGGTCGATGTATCCGCCGCACGCTCGCTCACGTTTACTGTGCGTTTCTCTTCACTCGGTCTGTTGATCAGCGAGTCTAATTCCCCGCCATTCAATCAGCCTTCTCCCAATGCCGGCCCCAACTCTGATACATAGTGCTTGCTTCCTTCCCGCACGTGCCACCCCTATTCATGCTGACGATCCCTTTCATACACAGCTATGTAAACTTTACCTCCCTCAACCCCGTGAGCAATGGTCCGTATCACCAATACTCTTCCTTCTTCACGTGCGTCCAGGTTTCTCCCTCTTCTCCCGTCATCTAACCTCGCTTCGTCATCCAGAATCGATAACATGTCCGGCTCATTCGACTCCCCCGTTCCGTCACTGACTTCTGCTATACCCGTACCCTCAACCCTGCTGACACCTCCACCTCCCTCTACCCCACCGCCGTCGACATCATCGGGGATGTCAACCTCTCGAATCTCACCCACAGCGACTCCACCCTCAAGCACGTCATTCTCCAGCTCATCATCCCTCCCGACCAGCGTACCCTCCGATCAAAATTCTGCTTTCAACGTTCTTCCCCGATGCTCAAAATTGACCATTGCCGCCATCTCTATACTTTCACTAGCTCTCTTCGACCTGTGTTGACTTCCATTATGGAGGTATATGCCCCTTGCCCCCGTTCACCTCGTAGAATTTCGTTCACCCCAGTGTAACACTAACCCCTCGTACTCCCGTTTTCGCGACACCCTCAATGGAGAGCGTCATCCGCTATTCTTTGCGTACCTAAGTATGACCCTGTTTAATGATAGCGATTTACACCCACGCCACAATCACACTCTTTGTTCCCCCATGTTTTCACACGAATCAACATTGCTCGCTTCCGGCTTATGACGACTGCTAGCGCCTAGCGACTGTCGTCAACGTCCTCGTTCGTGCTGGGGTTGGCCCTTGTCAGCTCACCCGGACTCGGGCGCTGAAAATTTTTAACTCCAATCCATAAGGAGGTGTGTATTGTATACGGACGAGAAACAAATCAAGAATCCAACACCAGATGAAGAATAGGAAACGTGAGCGCGCGCGCATCCGTGATCAGTCCGTAACACAATCTCAATTGTCTACAACAGCATGACCAATCCGACGGCGGCGGCGACGACTCCGGTCAAGAGCTTGCCAGCAGCAAGGCCAAGGGCGCCACCAGAGTTCTGGCTGCCGCCGGTGGTACTGGAAGGACGAGGAGAGGACGAGGTACCAGTGGTCCTGGGGGGAGTAGAGGAGAGAGGAGAAGAAGAGGCGGGGGATGGGTTCGTGCTCGTCGGTCCGATCGGGAAAGAGCTGGCGCCATCGATTTGCTGCTGAATCTCGACAGAGAAAACCCCAGTCATTCCGGTCAACTCGAACTTGGCAGAGAAGGCCAAAGCTGGGTATTGAGGCTGTTTGGGATCCTTGAAACCGAGCGACTCGAATCGGATGAAGCTGAATGCGGTGGGAAAATAACGTCAGAGTTCGGTCCCATCAGAAAATATAACTGGGGCGGGTAGGGAACACGTACTATTCCTTAGAGTTGGGTCCAATGGAAGGGTCAGGGGTGAACTGGAGCTGGCTGATGGTGGAAACATCGGTGGATGGGGAGAGCAACTGAAGGGAGGTCTGTTGCTGAGCGTTTCCGACATAGATGGAGATCTTGGTAGGGCCAAAGTCCTTCAAGGAGGGAGTAGGATTGTTGGGATCCTCAATCCACTGGATAGTCTGCGGCTGGCCAGCTTGCCAAGAAGTGGTGGCCGTGGGGGAAGTGGTCTACATTTCGTTTGGGGTTAGCGACTCTGCTGGTTGCAGAGAGAGAAAGCGAGAATTTACATAGACGGTGGCGAAAACCGAGGGCAAGGCGGCAGTCAAGGCCAACAAGAGGGTAGCGACACGCATTATGAAGGTGGGTAACGAGAGTGTGGGTGAGAGAGAGTGGGGGGGAGCTGCAGAGACAGCTGGCGAGAAACGAAGATGAGAGATGAAAGAACAACGAGTGAGAAAGACAACGAGCGGTGATGTTCCTTTTATAACCACCCGCCAACAAGGCACGCCCGCGCTGTCATCAACCCAAAAATGTTTTCCATTATTCGCTCACATCAAACACAGTCCGAGTAACATGGTCTGGCTTGCGCCCAGTGTGCTTCAAAAATCCCATCAAGTCCAGCTCGTGAACGCCCCGAATAAACCTTGCCTGCACCTCCATCCCCCATCTCTCGTCCTCGTCCTCCGCTCCGTCTTCCAGCCCAAACCCCTCCGAGGGAGAATTACCCCCCTGTTCCTGATCTTCGGCCCTGATCCCCTTTCGCCGCTGGCTCTCCAGGGCCGCAGCAAAGCTCTGGTACCAGTCAAACACGTTTATCATCTTACCCGCTTCCAGGTATCCCCTGAACAAGATGCCGGTGTCTGGCAGTTCCCACACTGTTGGCGCTCCGCCCTCCACGTCATCCGGCTCACCCATGGCACCCCTTGCAACCCCAAGGTGTGGGCATTGAGCGGCGTACGACTCTGGGTGCAATAGTGCAGAGGTGACGTGTGCTCTTGGCGCGGGATCGATGAGCTATAAAAATGTTCCAAGTCAGAGAACACGCAGACCAGCGAGGACGAGAAGCTGCGAAGTGCGAAGAAGGCTCACCTCAGACGGAAAAGGGGTCGACCCGGTATACCATATATCCCACAACCGGGTTTCGTCCAATCGGCGCGTTAGCCTCTCCCTTGACAACACGGTGATAGGTCAAGCAACTCTTGGCAAACAGAGGCGACCATCCCCGACTCACGTAGAATACTCCACGAACCATTCCCCCACTTCAGATGCAAGCGTTTTCAGCGCCTCATCCCCTCGGTTATCTCTGGCCTGCCCCAGATCGAGCAAGGCGGCCCGTTTACGTTCGACCCATTTTCTGTCCTTCTCTTCTTCTTCAAAAACACCGTCCGGTAAGTCCGCAAAAAACCATTCGAGGGTATCGAGCAGTCCAGAGAGCTGATTCGGGCCTAGCTTTCTAGAAACAGGATCAGTCCTCCGAAGCTCCAAAGAACGTCAACTTGCTGGACCTACTTAATCATCAATCCGAGATACTTCCAATACCTTGTGAGTCTTCCTCTCAGACCCCTGCTCATCACATCCAAAATTGACTTTCCATCCTCCTCCGACTCTGCGCTCTTGTAGCCCAGGTCGAGGACGAACTTCCGCACGCGCAGGAGCAGGCCAAATCCGATTCTGAACTTCTGACACTGCTCGTGGAACTTCACCCTGCAGTCCGTTACGACACCCAGCAACGAGGAGAGATCGTTTCTGTCGCTTTTCCACCGGCTCTGTTGTTGATCAGTTTGAGAGCTCAGCACTCGCGTAAAAAGGTATTGAAGGAATGGGAAAAATTCGGGTCTGGTAAGAGTCTGCAGGGCAGACTTCTCGTTTGCGCAGTCGAGATTGTTGTCAAACAAGAAAAGGGTAAGGGGTTCGTCGACGTGCTTCATGAATGCTAACTACCACATGGTTAATCAGACCGTCATCTCTGGTTGAATGGAGGGATTACCTGGAGGATGGTCGTTACCACGTCTAATGATCTGTTGTGCCGCGTGAAATGGTCATGCAAAAAGTCGAGAGCAACCGGCCCAAGCATTATCCCTGGGTCAAACGCTGGGTCGAAAAACGTCTTTATCCATTAGTTTCAGTTGGAGCGTCTGGGGAATCAGACATACTTTGGAGAAGAGTTGCTCGACAACTTCCACCTGCGAGGTAACGGTGATCTTGTGGATTCTCAGAAGGGCCAACGTTGCCCTCGGATATGCGCTATGCAAGTATGATGGTTCCGGGGGAGAGGATAGCGCCAGCAGGAAAACAAGTGGTAGCTGCGGGATATATAGGCTGAGTTTGGTTGTTAGTGTAGAACGGGGAGATGCCGTGTCTGCGTACCTGCAGATGGAGAATAGATCCTGAACCACTTTGGGTTCGAATTGTTCAAAGTCGTGCATCAGAATAACGAGCTGCATCCCCTCTACACACTGATATCAGCACAGGTAGGGAATTGGACACGTACAACTTACCTTGTTCTGCAACATTATGCGTGTACCAGGCCTTCAGTAGTTCAATGTCATACGCTGCTAATGAAGTAGTTGCCTTTCGCTTAGCACTCCCTAATGCGAGTAACTGTATAAGGATTGGTTCCCTGTAACCCTGGGAGTAAACTCAAACCTTCCGGAGAAGCGGAGACGAATGCATGGATCATGGATTTCATCGTGAGCATGACGTTTGTACAGTCGGCCGGATGGAGATGGGCCACTCTCGCAGGAACGACGTCATCGTCCACGTTCTCGTTCTCCAACTGAGCCACCACATTCTGCAGAGTAGGACTGTCACCGCTTTGACCTGCGCAAGTGGGTCGGCATGCAGGGACAACGAAGTAGACGAATGGAGGTAGGACACCAAATTGGTGGGCCTCGGATTGGGGATCAAACTTTTGGACGGAGGGCTTACCTGAGACGGCAAATATTGGAAGTTCAGTGTATGGTAGACCCGGGAGGACGTTTGTGTACGCTTCGCGGATATGTGCGACTATACCCGACGCGAGCGGGGAATGGATTGCGCGTGAAATTTCCTAGGGATGGTTCAGTCGTGCACACGGACGGGCGTCCAACACAGTCCCAGCACCTGCATTCGCGTTAGGCATTTAATCCACACCCGTTTGTACAACTCGAACCGAAGTTCATAGCCGCCGGGAATATCTCTATCAGGACACGGGGAATATGCTTCTGCTTCTGCTTCTGCTTCACCTAAAGCAAGGCCTCAGTAAATATGTTGAGAGATTGCGCTGGAGGTGCGCGCCTGGGTCGGAGCACGGGATGTAAACGGTGGTCTGGGCAGGAATCAGCGGGGATAGAGGAGAGCGGATATGACCGACCTGCGAAAGATCATCCAGACGTTGGTCAGGCACCATCCGTTCCGTTGGCAGCTGGGATGAGTCGGCCACCGAGTCGCGGTTATTGGACAAGACGGATGATCGGGGGAGAGTGATCCACTGGGTTGTTGGATGAAGCGACTCTTGGGCAAAGGGGTCATCTTGAGGATCCCACTTCCGCTTATAAATTCAACCCATGGACGTAGAAACACCCCCTTTCTTACGGCCGCATTCTCCTCTGCCAGTCCTAAGACAATGGTCGTTGCCACCACCGTCCCACGCCTCACCGAGCTCAGCTTTCCAGTCACGCCGGTGCCCAGGAATCCGCTCGGAGAGGGGAAGTACATTAGGACTGCCGCTGCTCTGATCATTGGGTACGTCCTTGCCGAAATCCTAACCCGCCAAAGCCAGCTGAGCAATCCAAATAGCGACGAGATACTCAACGGAAAGGTGCAGGACAAGAATACCCAATACTTTGCCAGCTTCTGCTTCCAACAAGGCATTGACCTGTAATGCACGCCCTTTCAGGCTATGATCAACATACATTGACGCATGTGGTTCAGAAAACGAGTTGAAGTCATCCCCGACGACGAAGCGGAAATGTATGATATCACCTATATCTTTTCCCCATCCACGGCTGACTGTTACCGGGGGAACCCAGCATCGAGGCTGCCCGTCGAATGATCCAGAAGTACGACTTTGTGATTACCTCTGGTGGCATTGGGCCCACTCACGACGGTGCGTCATTGGACGGCCGACGTAACGTCCACTCATTGCTAACACAATGACAGACATCACCTATGAATCTTTGGCAAAGGCATTTGGACAGGAGTTGGAATACCACGAGGAGACTCTCTACAGAATGACAGAAACCAACAAGACCCGTGCTTGGGTTTCTTTCCAGAACAAGGAGCAGATATCTGCCCAACATCGGATGGCTTTGTTCCCCAATAATGCTGAAATCCTTTTCGCCTCCCCAGACATATGGATTGTGAGATTTTCTAACCGGTGCTCCAACCCTTTGATCTCATCGTGTCAAATAGCCTGTCGTTCGACTCGAGGGAAAGCTCTGTGTCCTTCCCGGTGTTCCTATGCTCTTCAGGAAGATGCTCCAAGAACTTGCACCTCTGCTTCCTCTACCACCCCCTCACGAGAGACCATTTAGACACCAGATTTTCACCGAGTACGGAGCTATTCCCTCCTGTCTCTCCTTATGTTGACATCCCATCTAGTCTCCCGGAATCATCCATCGCTCCGTTCTTGACCTCCCTTCAGGATAGGGTAAGGAACGACGGTGTTCGAATTGGATCATACCCTTTCTTTGGTCGCGGCGTTTGCGTCTCCTTGATCGGTCTCGATAAGCCGAGCATCCTGGCCTTGGGCGAAGAAGTTGCGAAAGAGACAGGGGGATATATTGTCACTGAAAAGGAGCTCGAGGAGATGAAACAGCCTTGAAACCAGATTCCTCCCTGCTACCCCTGGCTCATCCTGATATCCTACTCTAGTATAATTGTGGAGATGTGTAATACCATTTAATCAGACAGTCACCCATCCTCCTACACCTGAGCTTGAGTCTGAGGCCGTGACGAAGTCGTGGCTTGCGAGACGCGTGACAAAAGTGTGACGAACGCGTTCTCTCATTATCGCGATCATTGTCAACCACCCAAGTGCCGAGAAGCAATGTCCTCCCCGATAAACTTTCCGGACTCAGACATCGACATGCAAGAGGAAGAATCCGCCGAGCAGTCGATGCCAAATGCTCCACCAAGGCAACCTCTGTTCGATCCTGGCACACCTTCTACCACTCGAGGGACGCCTAGAAAGGGCGCGGTGCCCAGTACGCCCGGGATCATGGCTAGACGCGCGTTAGGGATGTCTACGCCTAGGTCCGCCCCGCGGACTCCTCTTTTTGAAGGTACAGCGGTTGGAGACTCGTGGTATGCAGAGGCTGATCGTCATACTAGTGGGGAGTTCGTCTCCGATGAACTTTCCAAGTTCACCTCCGAAGAAAACCCCTAGGGCAGCCAGGCGACCGTACGATACGGACGTTCCCTCCTCTGATCCTATCGATTTCCCATCGTACGACATTTCTTGAATGCTCTGTGACTTGATGTTGACGTTCACCGCAGAAGCCCTTCAAAGACACCAAAGAATAGACGAGGGGATATTCACTCAACCTTCAGTCTGACCCCCTCCAGGCGCAGTGCTCACAGGCCTCCAACGACAAACAGAGATGATCTCTTCAGCGATGATATGAACTCGGACCTCCCGGATCGCCCGCCGGTTTCCTCTGGACCAATGCTTTCCGCACCCGCCGCACCATCCGAAGATGAACCGGACGAAATCCGAGCAATCTGGGGTACGACCGTCAACTTGGGTGAAACCATGAAATCGTTCCGCGAATTCTTGAGAGGATTCAAGATCAAGTATCGTGTCAATCACGATCGGGAACAAGGTAAACAGAGGACATTGGGCTCCCCGCAGGAAGGCGAGGTTATATTGTACGAACAGTACCTGCGGAGGATGCGCCAGACGGGTGAGACCAACTTGAACCTAGATATGGTCAACCTCCTCGCGTACCCACCCTCGAAGAAGCTTTACACGCAGCTGGCGAAGTACCCACAGGAGGTCGTCCCCGCGATGGATCAAGTTCTTAAGGATCTCATGTTAGAGCTTGCGGAGCAGGACCAGAGTGATGGGTTTGATGAAATGTCCGGTGCTCAAGGCGAGGAAGAGATCGCGGAGATTATGACGAAGGTGTACAAGATTAGACCCTTTGGTATTGAAGCCGTAAACATGAGAGAACTAAACCCGAGTGGTATATATGCCTGCCTTTTTCTTCCTCTTCTGCCACCCCCTGATATTCCAATTACTAGATACCGACAAACTCGTTTGTATCAAAGGTCTAGTCATCCGTGCTACCCCCGTCATCCCCGATATGAAGGTCGCCTTCTTCCGCTGTTCGACCTGTCAACACACCGTACAGGTCGAAATCGATCGAGGGAAGATCGATGAACCCAGCCGCTGTCCCCGGGATGTTTGCGCATCCGTCGGCACCATGGTTCTCGTCCACAACCGCTGTGAGTTTGCCGATAGACAGGTGATCCGCCTCCAAGAGACCCCCGACGCGGTTCCTGACGGTCAAACGCCTCACACCGTCTCGTTGAGCGTATACGACGAACTCGTGGACGTGACTAAGCCTGGAGACAGGCTCATCGTTACTGGTATCTTCAGGAGTGTCCCAGTTCGGGTGAACCCCAAGACCAGAACGATCAAGAACCTCTTCAAGACGTTCCTTGATGTTGTCAACGTTAAGATGGGGAGCAGTGGTAGCCTAGCATTCGATAAGTCTACCCGGCCTGCAGGTGGCGATTGCGTCCCTGGTGTTGGCGGCATTGGAGGAGCAGAAGAAGAGGAGGAGGATGAAGCCACAAGGGAAGGCCGTAGAACCAGGAGAGCCGTCCTGGAATCCAAACTCAAGGAGCTCAGCACTAGGCCTGACGTCTACGAACTCCTGGCACAGTCGCTTGCGCCCTCAATCTGGGGTATGGACAACGTCAAAAAGGGGATTCTCCTGCAGCTGTTTGGTGGTACGAACAAGAGTATTGCTCGCGGTGGTGGTGGAGGAGGACCAAGATACCGAGGAGACATCAACGTCCTCCTGATCGGAGACCCTGGTACCAGTAAATCACAAATACTCAAGGCAAGTTCACGCGATGTGCTTTAGAATAAGGTGCTAACTTATTGGTTACCCCCTAGTATGTGCACAAGATTGCTCCTCGAGGGGTCTATACCTCTGGAAAGGGCTCGTCTGCAGTCGGTTTGACCGCATATGTCACCCGTGACCCAGATTCAAAACAATTGGTACTCGAGAGGTTTGTTATTTGGTTCTATCGGGTGATGATGGCCACCGACGACTAAATCATAGCGGCGCTCTTGTCCTGAGTGACGGTGGCGTCTGTTGCATCGACGAGTTCGACAAGATGTCAGACGCGACACGAAGTGTGCTGCATGAAGTGATGGTGCGTCCGCGTGAGTGAGGGCGATCTGACTCTGACAGGTGTCTATCAGGAACAACAAACCGTTTCGATCGCTAAAGCCGGGATCATCACAACTTTGAATGCGCGGACGTCGATATTGGCCGCGGCGAACCCTGTTGGTTCCAAATACGATGTGGACTCAACCATCACCAAAAACATCGACCTACCTCCCACGTTGATCTCCCGTTTCGATCTCTTGTATTTGGTGCTCGACCAAGTCGACGAAATGCTTGACCGGAAACTTGCACAACACTTGGTTGGCCTGTACCTGGAGGATTCCCCCGAGACGGGCGGTCAAGATGTGCTGGTATGGGCAGCGAAACTTCCATGATAGATGGCTCTGACCGCTCTTATATAGCCCCTAGACGAACTGTCTGCTTACATCAACTTTGCCCGTTCGAGAATCCACCCGGTGATCACAGAAGAGGCATCTAACGAGCTCGTTCGCTCTTATGTCGAGCTGAGGAACGCGGGTGAAGATACCCGATCCAGCGAAAAACGTATTACTGCTACGACTCGACAGCTGGAGAGCATGATCCGCCTCTCTGAAGCTCACGCTCGCATGAGGTTTTCTTCATTCGTCGAATTTGATGATGTCAAGGAGGCGTATCGTCTCATGAGAGACGCGATCAGGACTTCGGCGACGGACCCGAAGACAGGAAAGATCGACATGGGCTTGTTGGATAGTGGTGTCGGCCAACAGGATAGGAAACTTCGGGGAGATATGGGTAAGGAGGTGCTCAATATTCTCGATGCAGCTGGAAATCGCGGGATCAGATGGTCGGACGTGCTCAAACAGTTGGAAGGACAGAGTAGTATCAGGATCGACACGGCAGAGTTCGGTGAGGTCATCAGGGCGTTGGAGCGTGAGGGTCTTGTGAAGGTCGTTGGTGAAAGGGATCGTCGCACAATAAGACGAATGGAGGGTGCGTAGCAGCATGGTACTTCGCTTTGGGCGCGTCCGCTTGATGATCGTGTGCCCTTATCTAATCTCTTGGACAATGGAAGGCTCAAAATCCCGCGCGAGATGTGAAAGATATCGCAAACACTTTTGTTTACATTTGTTCGGGGTCGTTGCTGCTTATGTATTAAAGCTTCGATAAATACGGTTGGATAAGTTATTTAAATATAAAGGTTGGCGTGCTTAGGCGGACTTGGCAGCCAAGGCAGCCTTGAACCTCGCCTCAACCTGGCTTCCGTACTCGTGCCACTTGCCGGGATAGGTAGACCAGTCGCCGTCGGTGGGCTCCTCGGGGTACTTCAAATCCTTGGTGATCTCAGCCAAGTCGACACCCTTCGAGGCGGCGAAGGCGGTCCAGGCCTCGCCAACAGCCCTGCCCCAGGTACCCCATTCTTCACCAGTAGCGTCGGTGGTGGGGAGAGGAGGGAGGGTAGGACCATTTTCGGTCTGGATGGGCTTGCCAGCGACCTTGGTGTTGTAGTAGTCCTTCCACTGGGTTCCGTATTCACTCCAGCTATCGGCTGTAAGGGAGAAAATCGGATTGTTAGAATCGATGGGGTGAGAAGATCAAGAAGGACGTACGAAGCTTGTCGAAACCGGGGACGAGAGGGAGGTTGGGAGTAGCAGCAGGGGTCTTGTACTTCTCGGCGAGCCTCTCACCCCAAGTCTCCCAGGACTCGCTCTCGGCCTTGGGGTTCTCGAGGAGGATGGCGGAGGTTCCAGAAGACATCGTTGATAGTGGTTAAGATGAGGAGGTCGTGAAAGAAGAAGAGTGTTGGTTGGTTGTTTAGAAGAGAGTAGAAGAGTTGTTGTTGGAAGAATGTGGGCCACAATCTCTGGCTTTTATACGTTGGCTTAGGGGAGAACTCCACCGAACGTGAGCTTCCGGATGATGCCGTTTCAGCCGCGCTGAAACGATAGATCCAGTCGCGCGTTCCCGCAAGTATGATCGTTGTACCTGGTAAATGATGCGGGGCTGTACTCCCCCTCCGATAGTTTAGATACCCTGAAGGTGAGCGGCAGATCACACGTGGTGGCGATCTATTCGGTGAATAAGGTCGAGATCATGATGGTGCGTTGCATGGGAACGGTACCGCCTTCCATTCCCGTGGACGGGATTGATCCAGCGAGGGAAATCGTGCTGCCGTTTCTCCTTCCGGCCATCGACGGGGCCGTGTGCCCGCGGAGACAAACGCCCGCGCCGTATGATCTACCGCGAGCCATCAAATCAAGCTGGGCGTCCTCCAGTCTACACAGTTCATCGACAAGATATCAAAAATCAGGGTGTGATGGCCCCAAAACACCGTCCCGAAGGCGCCAAAGCCCGGTGTTCCTGCACTGCGCTTCCGACACAAGGACATGCCGTATCTTGCAATATTTCCACATATTTTGGGGTACTAATCTCGAGGAGCTCAAGGGGCCTGAGGGGCTCTCTTTCGTTGTGTGTGGATCTTCACAACCGATGCGACTAGACCTGCATTTGGTGACCGGAAATCCAGTAAGCGTTTCAATTTTTGATCAATTGGAATACACCGAGCCTCACCGAGGGCAACTAGCCCGGATTCGGCTTGATTCAGGAAACGAATAGACCGTTATTTCTATGATCAAGAAATGGTATCCTAGCGCCGTGTAGTAACTGGATCTTACGGACTTGAAACTGTTGTGACTCCTTTCCGTACAACGCTATCTCCGAAGCCTGAGACCCCGAGGGGTCGAAATCAAACGCGTCCTCAACTGCGTTCTTCTCATCCCATTGATACTGCCAAGATGCGAGTACGGTACGGATGTTCATCGCGAACTCCACGTCGCAATAGATCTTGATGTGGTCCACCAGTAGCAATGATATCCGTGGGTCAGAGGACTCGGTATCGAAAAGGGAAACATCTGGGGGCGTCGGTTCGTACTCCACAGAATCATTATATGCCGGGTTATCGTCGCTGAATGAAGTATCCGCGTGAAAGGATATACCCATGTTCCCCAGCGTCTCCACCTCGTTCAACTTGCACAGGAAGTTCCAGAACTCAACGAGAGAAGCATGAGTCCAAACGAGGTCGGTATACCCCTCAAACGACTGTTTCGGGGGGTACGCATTAGGAGTGGGGTTTGGCTGGAGGATCCGTGCCCTTGTGCACCCGTCCCACGGCAGCACTCCACGTACTGGAATGATCCACGAACCTCGACCGTGAGGAGTTTGGAGGTAAATCTCAACGCTTGTGTCGGTACATGGGAAGATTGGAATAGGAATGCTTTTGCTGAAAGGTGGAATGCGCGATCGACGAGCGACAGAAAGATCTGCAGAAGGCGCGGGATGGAAATGAGGCTACAAAGTAGTCGGCCTTGGGCCACTGGACGTAGACCATGGAACATACACGTACCTCGGGGATCACGTACATCAGCGTGGATGTGTCATATTTCCTTATCGGCTGTCGGTCACGATGGTCCTCCGCCTGAGAAGACTTGGAATGGTCCAAACCTCGGGGCGGACTCAGATTGTGAGGTGCGGAACCGTAGAGATCAGCGTCGGAGGAACTGCCCGAGAGGTGATCTCGTTCGGGTCGGGGGTCTGTAGTTGGTTTGCGATGGGCTTCTTCGTAAGTCTTGGCGTCATAATTCATAGAAGACACCTCAAGGGCGAAGCCTGGAATCATGCTGGGGTCAGGAGATGTCGCGCCCTGGGCCCCACGTGGATCAGATCCATGGAAAGCGAACGGAACATGCGACATATGTTGCACTCCTGAAGAATAGGTTCCGGCATATGGATCATATTGCGAGACCGCGTGGGATTCGGGGTAGCGGTTCGATGGAACGAGGAAGTGGAGGTAAGAAAAATCGGTGACGACAAATTCGTCTAGATCCATGACGGAGAATATCTCATCAGGTGAGGGTGGTTCTCCCCACTCTTTTTCATGTGTCAGCAAAGCGTCTGACATGAGAACTGGGACGGGCGGTGCATAGAAAAAAGAACGGTCGTCCCTGTAGAGTACTGTGATGTAACGGTTAGTACTGGAGGGCATATCGGGAGCGTGTTTAGAGACATACGTTCAAACGCTGGCGAATTTATGGTATACCATCCAGAAACAGCTGTTGCCATCTCTGCGACTCGGCGTCCGACACTCAACGGGCTAGACCTCAAGCTACGCTGTGAGCCATGGGTGTACTGGTGAACGGTAATATGTGGGGTTGGTGGACGTCTAGGCTGTGGTTTGGGAAAATTTGTCGGAAAATCTTCTGCTCGCAATTCTACGCCAGAGAAACCTGGGATGACTACGTCGTCCACATTTTCGAACATGAGAGTATGCCGCGAAGGACCTCGAAGGACGGAAGTCAAGGCGATCGGCCGGACACGTGATCCACACTCACCCTCTCCTACCCTGTCCACGATGGCGAAAACCGACCCTGAGACCAGTACCTCTGAACATACTTCCGAAAATGAAGATGTCGAGCAGGCACAAATAGAAGCTGGTGGTTCGAAGATGACTCTGGAACAGAGGCAACAGAAACTCGCTCAGCTGCGGTCACGGATGGTACGCCAAAACAATATTTTGTGCCTTTCTGTCTATCTTACACACGGACTGCAGCGTTCCTCCGCCAAAGCGAATAGAGCATCTCTGGTTGAGGAAAGTACGAAAGCCAAGGTGTCTGTGAGAGATGCGGCACGGTTGGACCGTCAACGAAAGCTTGCCGAGATCATGCGCCAGAAAGCAGACGCAGAGGAACATGGTGAGGACGTTGAAAGGCAAAAGAATTGGGAGTGGACGATAGAGGAGAACGATGAGTGGGAGAAGAAACAGGCCAGGAAAGCCCGAAGAGCGGATTTCGAATTCCACAGTCCGTTCGCATGCACATCTCGACCATTTCCGCGTCGTCTCACGTTCACCTCTGCAGATGATTCTGACGCTGTCAGGAGAAAATACAGGAAGGATCTCGACCATCTGAAGCCAGACCTGGAGGCGTATAACCGCCAGAAGGAGATTGCCCTCGGCCTTGCCGCTGGCACACTAACCAAGACCGGCGAAGGCTCATCGGCGGTTGTCCCAACGAGCCAGGAACAGCAGTTGGCTGCAGAAAACTTGTACCGAAACGCCAACACTCTCATATATGGTGACAACAAGCCCTCGGAGGACGCCATTGACAAGGTGGTATCAAAGATCAACCAAGAGTGCGTCCACCCACACACTTACGCACCGCTCTGCGCTAACTTTCCATAGTGTGGACAAGAAGCGCAAGTTCTCGAGAAAGAGAGCGAACGAGGACGAAGGGGACATCACGTACATTAATGAACGAAATCGCGTCTTCAACAAGAAGGTTGGCCACTTATCCT
>Ga0307517_10006818_pt1 | contig 16799 bp, 18 predicted proteins | sample 23_EM_MG_FD_194515 | JGI IMG/M metagenome (GOLD analysis project Ga0307517, IMG submission 194515) | Populus trichocarpa ectomycorrhiza microbial communities from riparian zone in the Pacific Northwest, United States - 23_EM | ecosystem: Host-associated > Plants > Roots > Unclassified | place... | reverse complement strand
AACATGTTGAACTGGGGAAGAAAGAGTCAAAAACCGACTACGGCCATATTGAATAGGTTCTTGCCTTCACATTTCCTCTGGCTTCCTTCCCAATGACGACCTCACCTCCAATCAACGTGACATTCGCCCTCTTCTCTAAGACGCCGACGGTTTTACTTTTCCCTCCTCGTCCCTCCTTGTCGCGGCCACCTTTTCCAAGCACTTCATCGTCGTCATCAACTCCAAACATGTCTTCATCGTCCTCGTACTCCCATGCTTCCGCAAAAGCCGCGACAGAGAACGGAGCAGTCGGCAGTGAAACTGCAAAAGGCGGTCGGCGTGATTTGTCGCCACCTGGCATACCATCCTTGGTCGTAGAAGAGACGTGCACTCTTTGGACTGACAAGCGAACCTGTATTGGATCGTAAAGCGGGTTACTCAACGCCAATTGGAATAAATAGGTTTTCCCCGCATGCATATCCGAGGGTGACTTGCCCTCGTCCATAGAAGTGGAGTTCGATTTACCAAGCGACCGTTTTGCTGCTTCGGCGGTGTATCGTTGTGCATGAGGGAGAGAAACCGTGATGGCTGGAAGATAGTTTGCAGCTACAAGTTTGATCTTGTACCGAACTGATTGCGCCTTCTGTTCTGGTTTTATCAAGATGTGGGTGCATGAAGGACACCGCTTCGAACGCTTCGAACGAAGCGGTATTCGCAACGGCCTCAGTTCTCTAGATTATCCGTTGGTCACTCGAGTCATGCAAAACAAAAAGAGAAGACAGACCGTGCCTTTAATGGGTTCACCCAGCTGTTCAACCATCGTTGCTCCATCGTTGCGGCTTGTCCAATACCTTCCATTTGTTTCATAAATTCTACATCAACTTCGCCGCCTCCCGTACCATGGACACTCGCTTTTGAAATGTCCAGTCTACTCCGATATTCTGGCATCTCGTCCTTGTTAACACTCTTATCCTTTGAGGTTCCACTCCTCGCCGATGTACTTCGGGAAAGCGGGTTGTATTTTCCAACACCAGGAATATCTCTGGCCAAGGCGGCAGAAGCAGCGGCTGTAATAGAGTTTGAATAAAGATGATGTGAGTGGGCTGCACTGCTAGCATGAGTTGTCGGATGAGTGGTACTTGTTGAAGCAGATAATGACGAGCGAATGAAAGGCTCAAAGTGCTCTTTCAATCTTTCAAACTCCAATGAATCCGCCGCCGAATCTTCGTATTTTTGTAGTTGTGCTATATCGGATGTCAAGAAGTGATCAGGATGATGAAGCGTAACGCTCACCAGCGAGTCCTGTCGGTTTCTCGAACGTGATTCCGACTTGGACAGAATCCCATCTGCAATGATTGCAGTACAGGAAGAATGGGGGTTCGTTCAGTGAAGCCACTGGTATTGGTAGTCGATTGTCACCAGTATCTGGTGGATCTGACGGCACAACCGACAATGTATTCTTGCAATTCGGACACATGAAACAGTTTCGGGCACATCTTTTTTTTAAATTAGACGGAATCAAGGGAACAAAAGATGACCTTGTTACCTATTCTTCTCCGAACGGACACTCGCGCTTGGTACCTCGAAAAGACAGTTCGGACAATAGTATGAGCTGACCTCCACTGCTACGCAACGATCGCAGCGGACAGCGTCACATTCCTCACAAAAAAATAGGGTATGAAGAGGGTGAAAGCTATGGGACGATGATGGCAGATGAGGAGGAGGAGGAACTGGAGACGAAGTAAGACACGAGCAGTGATACGACACTGAAGGGGTCATAGATATTCAAGTTAAGCCTCGGATTTACCCGAGTCGCGTCTCGTCCGACTCAACACCTGACCGCATAATTATAAGTGTCTTTCTCATACCACCAGTGTAACACGATGTCCGCAGTTGATGAACAGCACAATCCCACCAGTTATTGGCATGCAGAATTCAATATCTCCCTCGTCATTTACCGAATCGCGACTTGATCTAACTGGTGTCGATATGAAACAACTGACACAGAACCTAAATTCTGCTTCCGCTACAAATCAATGGTCAAAATATACTGCAATGAACACGGAACAATCTTGGGAACAACTTCTTCCTCTTGTGGTGTCTGCGGTCTCCTCTGAAGTTGGTTCAAACGACGAATTGAAACAAAAAGTTATCGAACCCCTCAGTATGTGGAAGGCAGCAGGATTGTTGTCAAGTTCCAGTCAAGGAAAAGTGGAAGGATGGAACACGGAAGGCTGTGGAAAAAGGTGATTGGGTAAATCTCATCAACCTTAGTCCGTACCCTTTGGACTTCGATGGATCATGGTCTGTGCTTACTTGAGTGTTGAAACCACAGCCAAGCACAAGAAGGTCCGAAATGTGGCCTCAGGTGTTCCAATATGATTGAGTGTGTCTCTTTTGTTCTTTTCCTTTCTTCATTGTTTATTATTGTAGAAAATGCTGTAATCAGCGCCTGGAACCAGGAGTACCACGGAAATGGTCACATTGTTCTGCTTAATGTCATAGATGACCTCAAACCCCGACCGACATACGTTAAAACTATTACAATTGCCCAATCGTCTGGAACAGGCAAATCCAAGAGATTGGCCTGGATCGCATCCTCATTCCCATCTGTTTACGTGAAGATTTGGGGAAAAATGTTTTCGGTTTGTGACATGATCTGCCAGAGAGTTGATACCAATTCATATTCTACAGCGTTTCCTTTGTCTGATGATAGTGCCCGTGACTATCTCTTACGGGCACCAAGTGCAAACGATGATGCATGTACTGGCTATTTCACCAATTTTATATCCTCCCTCTTTCAACAATTGCACGAGGAAAGCATGGTGCTTCTTTCAGACACACCGCAGCCATACAAATCCATTGCAGAAAAATTCCATAGTTTCTTCAGTCAAAAAAATCCTGAACCGAGGGCCAATTTCTATCAAAGGGTTGTTAATAATGCGGCAGCATGTGGCAATGTTCGGGAGTCTCTCAGTCAGCTTGAAGAAAGATTGAAGAAATGCTGTACCGAATGGCCAACCACAAAAACCTTTCCTATCCTTATCTCCCTTGATGAAGTCCATGTTTTGTACGAACGCCGTTCATTGGACCAGGACACCGGCGAGCATACATTGTACTCACGCTTTAGTTCAGCCATGAGTTGGTTGGTTGATTGCAATTTTGCAGTTATTTCTATGTCGACATCTAGTCATTTTCCCAGTCTTGCCCCATCCCAAGTCATTGCACCTTCCATGCGCGAAAGAAATGAAGAGCTCTTTCGTCCAGCACCATTCACTGAACTTCCTTTTGATGCTCATCTAATTGCTAATCCCCTTGTCCCTGATAAAGAGAAGTTGGCTTCTGTCGGTTCTTTGGAATTTACCTCGAGGTTTGGACGTCCACTGTAGGTTGTATCTTGGTTTTATTTCATAATTTGACATTCTTCTCAGTTTCTATGCGACCTTTTTGTCTCGAAATAAACTTGTCAAGAACATGAATAACTTGCCACAAGAAATTATCTCTGTCATCAAAGAGAAAGTCTCCGGTCAGCATTGGCCTCCAGCTGAGTCTGCCACTGGTTTGAATCAGTCAACATTTGGCATCCTTTCAGTACGACTCCTCCTTGATCTGTCTCCTGCCTCAAAGTCGTTTGAGGTCGAGCAAATTCGCAACCACCTTCGAATGCTTTATTCCAGTGACAGATTTACAGTGATATCTGGATCTTCTCCAGAACCCATTCTCGCAGAAGCCTCTGCCCAAATGATGCACTACCAAGTTGGGGGCAAGAATTTCATCAATGTGTGGGGTCTTTTATTGGAGTATATGAATCACGGATTGGCTGCTCAAGGTGCTGTGGGAGAGCTGATTGGTCGCACATTAAGCATCTTAGCGATGGACCGTGCAATCGACTCTCTGCCAGCCGAAAACACATGCGAACTCAAGTACCAGTCCCCCGTGACGGTTTCACAGTACTATCAAGCCCTACTTTCCAAGGAGGCATGGGATAAACTTCGTACATCTGTTCCCGCTAATCGTGCCCAGCTGTCTGCTAACTCGGGGAGTCAAACTTTTGAAGATGCATTTAAAGATGCCTATTTTCATTTCTCTCAACTATGGAAAGGCAAATGACGCTTCCCCAATCCACGATTCATGTGCCTGGGCATACTGGCTTCGAGGTACGGCGGTATTGTGTCAGCTCAACCAAGAGCTGACTGACCGAATGATCCCTATCTACTTCTCTGGTCTTGGGAACGTAGGTCCGGAAACGATGTCCGCAAATTTGGAGCAAGATAAAACGGGTCAATCGACGAAACCTCATAATGTCTCAACTCAGACTGCCGAAGATCTCTCTGTCTTTTCGAAAGGACAGAAATTGCCTTATATTACTGCTGTCCATTTGTATGCCATGGACAGCAATGATGAAGATATCAGAGTGTTTTGCCCAAATCGCGGTTGCAAGCACAAAAAGTTTGATACGGAGGCGCCCCGGTACCAGATTGATTTCTGCGGACTTGGTGCGTATGCCAATATCACAGAACCGGACAAAGTGGTGATTCGAGCGTTGCTCAATCACTCGAAAAATTTCGTTTTTGACAACCACCCTCGGCCTTTCTGTGTCCCCTCTATGCGGCAGATGCTACCGGTGTTAGCAAACCATGCCGATGCTACGAAGTGGTTTGGTGGGTATGACCGCAATCCCGAGCACAGGCCCAAGGAAAATGAGAAAGGGAAGAAGCGAGTAAAGGTGGCGGATTTAGACAGCAATAGCGACAGCGATTCAAATATTCGAAAGAGGGCGAAGAAACGACCTAGCGAACCCTGTGATCCTGCTCAACCTTCCAAAAGACCTCAGGGACAGGTTGCTACGACATTGCCTCCCAAACCCAAGAGAGGTGAAGCCACACGCACATCAGCTCGCTTCCGCAACTAGAATTGGACTCGATATAATTGATACGCAGCAAGTCGTTACCGTTTCCATTAGGGACAAGGGATATCTCTTGATACTCAGGTCGACTTTTTTTTTTATGGCAACGAGTACAATAAGGACTAAGTATTTACAACTGCACAATGACTCGGACTCGGTAGATGATCTTAAAGATAAAAACAGAGCAGCTTCAAGGATTGAATGAATCAACAAAGAACCAAGTTAATTCAGATTGTTACAATAATTGTAACAGAAGATACAAGATGCGATGAATTTGGACAGAAAAAGTCTGCCAAAAATTAAAAAAGCCTGAACGCTTCAAGTGCCAGTGTCAGCAGGCTTCAGCTGTTTCGCTAACGAATCCTCTTGAGGACGACGATGGTTCTTCGCGAGGTCTTTACTTGCCGCACCCATAATCGAAACACCCCCACTCGCAGCTGCAGCATTCCCTATCTTGAACCAATTGAGACCGGAGATCCTGACTGTAGTATTGAAATGATTAAAACCACCAACGGACGTTTGGTTGTCAAGCATCTTTAGTTGCCCCTCCAAACGGCGACGATCATTCTCACTCGACCTTTCCAAATCGTTGTGCATCTTTTGTACGTTGCTCATGAGATTGGCAAGATACGAACGTTCCATGGAATCACTAACCTCCCAGATCTTCTTTTCGGCAAGAAGATTCGCATATTTGTTGCGAAGTTGCTCCAAACGATTTAAAGCAACCTGCAGCTCGTCTGTGGGCCACTGGGCCTTATCAAATCTGACATTTTGTTCGTTGAGTTGAGTTGTTTCTTTTGTTAAATTCTTTGAAACTGAGGTTATGAACTCAGATTTGCTCCTCGTGCATACATTGTCGATCTGAGATAATCTTCAGTGAGAGGTAACACACGAGGTGAAAATGATTCCTCACCAGATAAAAAATTCGACCTTCGCGTTCGCCTTAGCCAATGCAGACATCAAGTTAAGCCCTCGTCGAGCACTGATGAGTTCACCTAGAACCGGGATCAACACTTTATATGCGTCGAATTGAACTTCTGCGATTTCGCTTGAAGCTCCCACTGTTCCTCCAGCCGCACATGCCGGGGTATTGCAGCTTCAGCAACTTGGACCCAACAGGGGCTTGCGTGCAAACGGAGGTAGTGATGTGTTGGTGGTTGTCGCACTGTGGTTGCAAAATTCCCGATGGTCCAGTAGATGTGATTGATTTTTGGCTGATTGCGCTACCTCTCTACGACTCGATGACGGTCTCGGTCTCAGAATTGTAGACAAAGAAACTTCTGTTGTATTTACGAAACTCAAAAGGGAAGTTTCAATATGCAGGTCACTCACAATTCTATAGACTTTGGAACTCTTGCCCATGGTTCCTGGACGCCTATCAACGAGATATCAGGCTTGATGGTTTCTCCAAGAGCATAAGATGGACGTAAGCATTTTAGCCAGAGATTGTAACTTCAAAAGTTCAACCCCAGGTTCGAACCTAATGCTGATCTGTGATAATTCTCAGTATTTCAGAAGCAAAATGAGAAGTTGGAACTCACGATCTGCTTCACTTTTCACTTCAGGTCGATGAGACGCTTGTGTACTTTATGCTCGTAACGGACCTTCACGGCCAAGGCTGGAAGAATCATGGTTGACATTTCAAATTTTCGTCATTGTCCTGGTAATCTTCAGTGAGTCATAGTTACATGCCTGGCAGATGAGGAGGAGGACGGACTGGAGACGAAGTAAGACACGAGCAGTGATACGACACTGAGCCTTGTGCGGGACGGGCCGCCGAATTGATCGAAATACAGTATTATTTCTTCAAGAGCTCAGCCAAACGCAAATCTATTACCGTGTTGTCCGTACATCGGCGACTCCCTCGTAAATCCAACAAGTCAGAGAGCAGAATGCTAAATTCATGGAAGTTATACCAGAGGAACTGCAAAGCTACCTCAGGCTGCATTGTTTGGCATCAGCTTTGGCGCCCAAGTTCAACTTGCTCAACTATACAAATTCGTTCACATCTTTCGTATTCAGCTTCAAATCCATGCCCTTTGAATATGGCATCCAGCAGTATACAAGGCGCCCAGTCAAGTCGCTCTGGCTCAACACTCAACCCTCGTACATTAGCCCCTGCAGGATCTTTCGCAGATGTTTTGAGCGAATTGGGAAAAGACGACGGTTAGTAAAATCCTCTTTCTGGAAAGCCTGATATATCAATGAAGGATCTCGATAGCAGACGAAGTGCCGACTTGGTCACGACTTGCAGCTCCCGAAATAAGACGGACGAGACCATCACTCAGTCAGTTATATTCAGCTCTCGCAAAACTCCCTTTTATACTTGGTTCGTTCTAGCTTTCCAGAAGTTGGACGTTCGTGAAGGCCACAATAACGGGCGTTCTGAGATTCAGCTCTTTGGGGTGACCAAAGTATCCACCAACTTTTTCACTTTCAAGTTATCAACACTACTTATATTAACCCCTAGGCAGGCAACTCTATTCTCGTTAGAGTTCAAATGTTTGAGCATTACTTTTATTACCCGGCACCTCACGCCTTCTCAGAGGAGGATCTTACTCCCTTGCGTGATCAACTGAATGTTGGTTTGTCGTCAAGTTATTTTTGTTTCTTACCCGTTAAATCAATCATAGGCATACTTCCCCAACCAACAATGCGTATCAAGCATTGAGCTTGAAGACCACGCAGCAGCTTCTGGAGGGGAAATTATTCGATTGCTGAAGATAAATCTCACGGACCATCGCAGATGCCGAGCACTGAAAGATGAGTGGACTACTGGTCAACTACTTGATATACTTACCCTTCGACCACACAGCTGTTCCAACGTGGGAAGTGCGTTTACAGGGACATGTTTTCCTCACCGGAGCTGACGTATGAGGCCGATGTGCCTTACTACTTGCGTTACATGCTAGATAATGAGGTGAGCATGACATATTCGCTTAGGTGTTTAAGGGTTCAAAGCATGCACCAGATACTTGCCCTGTCATGGCTCAAGATACCAGCAAAGGAATATGATGTTATTGAACCATCTGCCTGCATTTCTCATTGCCAAATGGAGGTATCGGTAGAGTTCGTCGGCTTTTACATTCTTTGACTATTAGTATTTGAGACCATTTGTTTGAAGTGAAGCAAATCTCTTGATTTGCGATGTCCGGAATAATCGCGACAAGTTTTCTCCCTTACGGGTCCTCAGTTTCGACATAGAATGCAACATTTCCGAGAATGACCACCAGTTCTCAAATGCCAAATCCGAGTCGGTCATCCAAATTGGAGCCATGGTATCGAATTATGGTAACTTTTAGCCATCCTTGAGAAAAAATCTCTACTTATCGAAATCAAGGTCAATCTAATCCGTTCATCCGAACACTTTTCACTCTTGGGACCTGTGCACCTATTCCTGGAACCAGGGTTCAGTCATTTGAAGACGAAAAGGATATGTTAATGGCCTGGCATAAATTTTTTATGGAGGTCGATCCTGACATTATCACCGGGTACAATATAACTCAATTCGACATATACTATCTACTTGAACGCGCCTCAGTTCTGAAGTTGGTTCAGTTTCCTTATTCTGGACGAATCAAATGTAGGTCGACTTCTTCTGTATCCAAACTAGGATTAATTTTTCCTTGCAGTTTGCCCGCAGCGCTATGACTTCAGCAAAGGCCGACCTACTTTTTCCTCGTGCCCTGGTTACGAAGGACGTATCCTTCTTGACGTATATCACCATCTTCGAGGATTCCACCAAGGATTACAAGGGCAGGGTGCTTACAAACTCAATAATGTTTCACAACTTTTTCTGAATGAGAAGAAAGAAGACATTCACTACAAGGAGATTCCCAAACTCCAGAATGGCGACGCCGAATCCCGGAAATCCCTTGGCGTCTATTGCTTAAAAGTGCGTGTTTGTGGTTGGAGATTTGGGGGTGATACACTTATTAAATCTACTTGCAGGATGTGTACCTTCCACTTCTTTTATTCGAGAAACTGCAATGCTTTGAGAAGCAACTGAAAGAGGCTCGAAAATCGCATGTCCCGTTTAATACATTGCGTGTTTGGAAAGGGTTAGGCGCTACTGCGAAAATCTGTCTGGATGCGATTGAACGTCAATACGTCGTTGCAGATAAGTTGGCCTGAAACGAGAACCAGTATGATATTTATTTCTTCAATGTCAATTGTACTTATAGATACGATTCTCAGTTGGGACATGTTCCATTAGGTTTCTTGTATGTTTTCAATCAAGCACCAACAATCCAAACTCAAACCTTCCGAATAATTCTCGGATGTCGAATCGTGGGTGGCCGTGTAAAAACAAGCTGGTATATACAGCAGGGTAGCATTTTAGCGTCGCTGCGGAAGGTCGATGAAAGCAATTTCTCGCTACGCAGAACATATCTGTACCACATTCAGAAGCAGCGTGAACTTTTCCCGCAACAAGCCAACTATGCTTTCCTTTCTAATATATCACTTAAACAAAGTCCAACCATCTGAATCCACGACTGTAGATGATTTGTGTGGCTACCTATTACAATGAATCTGTCACCAGGCAAGGAAGGAAAATGTTGGACACACATATTAAAGACGAGTAAACATGACTGCAATCAAGTACGTTTAGAGATTCAGCTATGAGAAAAGAAAACAAGAAGTCGGTGTGCAGCGTAGTTCACTTCTTTCTCGATTTTTTGGAACTACCCTCCTCTTTCGCGTCACCGCCCTAAACGCACATGAGGAATGGATATTGCAATTACAACTGGTGATTACCTTGCGTTTCGACCCTGATTTCGCCTTTTCGGCTGCCTTGCCCTTGGGCGGAGATTTTTCCTTTGGTTTCGTGGTAAAGAAACCGTCGAGTCGGCCTTGTTGCTTAGCATTCAAGAATTTTTGTAATTTTTCCGCGCCTTTCTTCACGCGTTCCTCACTGCAAAGCGGTAGTATCGAGCGGACGTGTGGATTGGCCAAAAACCTACTTGAACCCTTTCTCGGTCACAAGGAACTGCACTAAACCTTCAACATCAGGATTCTTCCATTCGAGCTGAGTCACCAACTTGTTAGAAACCATGTTTAGATGATGCGACCAGCATATTCACCTCAACTTCGTCGGCAGGCAACACTTCAGGTTTTACAAAAATCTTCTTCGCTTCCTCCCAAGGCCACTCCTCGGGAATCATGACGCCGCCTTTCCTCTTTTTGCCTTTCTTTGCAGGAGGCTTCTTCTCCTTCTTGGATGATGACCCTCCTCCCTCTCTCTCTGACCCATCTTGAGCGTCAGGCATGTCAATATCGGATGTTGGGGCGGGCTCTTCAGCTTCCGAAGCGACATCTTCCAAATCGGATTGTTCAGCTGCAGCGGCCTTTTTGCTTTCAGTTCTACAAGAAAGGAATACGTAGCCAAAACATAAGAGATTTGCTGGGCAACATACTTGGCACGTAGATGTTTAATAACTCCCTTCAGGTTTCCGTATTCCTTAATCAACTTAAGCGCCGACTTCGGACCAATTCCTTTAATGGGTTCCAGATAGTCACAGCCGAGGAGAATACAAAGTTCAATGAACTAAAAAAAAAAAATAAGAACGGCCATAGGAATAAAACAGACCCTCACCTGATTCATATCCATTTCAAGGCCGTCAAGGGCGGCCTGCAGATTAATTTCACTTATTGGTTGTTTCTTGGCCTCAGAGAACGTCAAATGTCTGAAAAGGATAGGCGTTTTGAATGTCAAGGTGTCCATGTCTTCTGACCCTGCCGCATACACCTAGAAGAATTCAACACAGAAAGGTGAATTACTCGAGTCGTCGCCGAACCTTTCCGCCACGAGCCAGCTCTGCACATTGAGCTTCAGCCTCCGAAGGTGCCTGCAACGGGGTTTGAGATTGAAATTTGGCACATGAAGAGAGATACACACAATGACAACAGGAATGCCCATGAGACCCAGAAGACGCCTGCACTCCTCGTTGTGTTCTCTCGTTACTTTCACGGTACGACGTGAGAACCTATCCATGTCTTCAGCAGTTCCGGTTTCCTTCGCTTCTTCCCCCTCCGCCTTCGCTTCTTCTCTCCTTTCAAAACGCTTGGATAGCTAAATTCGTCGTCAGTACTCTTCCATAAAAGACTACAGGGCCTGCTTACAACTCCCTTCTTCAATTCTGGAGGTTTCCCATCAAAAACATAGACAGGCTTGATCCCGTTCTCCACTATCCGTATTGTACGGTAGAAGAATCCCATAAGGTGGCTCGTCGTCTCTCCTGCGTCATTCATAAGCATTTCCCCGTCCTTTTGTCGTACAGCAATGAGAAATTGGTAGATGGACATGGAGGCGTCAATGGCCACTTTTCGACCAAAAAGAGTCTTGATGTCATGTTCCTTGATGGAATTGGGTGCATGTTGTGAGAGCAGAGCGGTGAGCCCTTTGATACCCATTCTCCTTGGACCTTGGTGACTGAGTCGCGATGAGCTTCGCGTAAATCACCTGACGCCATCAACACGCGTTTCAACTTTCAACTTTCTACTTGGTTTCTGGCTTCCTTCCTCTGCTTCAAACACCAGGTACTGGGCCGCAGTTTTCTGGTGGCAGCTGCTCCCTCTTCCCGCCGACGTCTATATCCTCAGATCTGCGCTGGCGATGCTAGGACTTTCGGCAACCACCCATATCGAGCATATCCCCTTGGGATGACCCTCCAGAAACTCGAACGAATGGTGCCTGTGGGACTGCGCGACCGTGACCCTGCACAAGGACTCAGTACTCAGTTTTTATATTTATTGTATACCACAACTTATCTTAGATATAGATGATTGCTTGACACATGAATGGTTAGTGAAATTGGAGTGAAAACACTTATTTCTCCTTCCCTGGAATTTTCTCGATTACCCAATAACTGAGAATCGCAAAACCTGAGGCGGATGTCCTAAAATCCCAAATGCACTCTTTGTGCCACCCCAGGAGTTTTAATACAAGTTTCCTCAATTCCAAGGTATGTAACCCAGGAAATTTATAAAATGTACCCATGAAATGTACCACCACCTGTATGGATTCTCGATGATCGTGAAGGACGAATGGCTGGAGTCCAGACTTGGATTGATGTAAAAACAAAAAGCCGTAGATTAAGTTGAAGTCGGAAGTCTGCGAACACCAGATACATGAAACAATAAAAGCTCGACACTGGAAGCGCCCGGGTCAACTACTAAAATCACGTTGGACAAAAGGGCGGCATCGCCGAAGGGGTGAAAAGATGCAAGAGGTACTTATGCCGCCCATCAATTCAAATCGGACAGCAAAACTTCAGTGGAAATGTGAGCAAACTGAGACTGAGCCAAGAAAGAAGCGCACCTATTGTACACTAGTAACATCCAGCTGCACGAGCTGGGCCCAAACCAATGCTGCCACATGAATCACTGTATCCCAAGTCATTGTCTCGAGTGACATCCGAGCACCGGGTAAAATGAGTTGTTAAAGAACCATCCTGAACCAGTGCCGACGCGCATAGATATGTGGTGCCCGATGCTGGAACGGGGTAGTTCGAACCACCGAGGAATTGACCGGAAGGAGAATAATAACCAATGGCAGTGCCTTCATTGAGGTGAGTATTGAAGGCTGCCTGGTAAGGCGCACCGCAAGTGGTGACTCTGGATATAATAGTGGAAGTGAAGCACCACGCCCCAGTTTGTGGATTTGCTTCTACACAATAATTGTTGAAGGTTTCGCAAGTGCGTTGCGTAAACGCAGCTTGCGCGGGATGGAGTAGAAGGACAAGTAAGATTCCGCGAAAGATGGACAAGCGCGGATAGATTTGTCTGTTTGTGGATTGCATCACGAAGGGAGATTATGCACTGCAAGTAGTATCAGCTGGGTCTTTTATTGCTCTCTGCACGCCATTGCAACGTGCTGCCATGGCGTGCGGCAATTCACTTGGCAGGATCCAGATGAAACGTATATGGAACTGTTAGTCGGCTGTAATGACCCTATCGTCCAATCGTGTTTCTTTAAATGAATGAATTCAAGCTTCATTTTTGTGGCATTGTCGACGATAAGTAGCATGAGGGGGGAGCGTTAGTAGTCTTACGTAAAGCTTTTGTCACAAGTTGAACGTTGATCATGATCATGAACGTTACTCTTAGCTGTTAGTATACTTTCTTGTCTTGAATATTATGGTCGTCAGTACCAGGAACGGTGAACCAGATATCCAAGACGACTAAGTAGACACTGAAGACAACAATTCTGAGAATGCAGCTCAAAGATTCAGGTATTAACAAGCTCCTAGCCAGATTTGTCTGACCCTCTTCCTAATTATTTTACTTTTCGACAGCATCCGGCGGATCCAGTGTAAACATGGGGTTCGGTCACGGTGTTCGAAAAGGGTGTTGGGCCACAATGGGCCTAGGACGGACGCAGACCGGCCTCCGGTCTAATTATCAACAATGGCCTCAAAGGCTGACTCCCAGCAACCTCAAGGGCGCAATGCTCTTTCAGCGTTGAACTTGGCCATCCGAGTTCTAGATCTTGCGAAGGAGGTCTCGAGCGTCACCCCAGCCAAATCTGTTTTCGGGTCCGTGAGTGTCCTCCTGATTTTGATTAGGGTATGTAGCTATTCTGCAGCGATGGACTTCCCATTTCACGTTTATCCAGGATTCGATAGCAAATCAGCAGGATTACGTTGAGCTTGGACTGAATTGCGCTGATGTATGTGAAGCCCTCGACCGGGGGTTGAATGGGAGACCAACAGAACTTAGTCAGTCCGTGCTAGGGGCGATTGAACAACTGACTACGTGAGTTGAATAATGCATGCGCTGAGGAGCTCACTTACCTCAATTGCAGAACCGTGGCTGAGATTCAGAAGAAGGTCGTCAAACAGGGTAAACGGAATGTGGTATCTCGACTCTTGCACGCAAAGGAGGATAAGGACTCAATTGTCGCTAAGAAGCAAGACTTGAACAGGATCCTTCACATCTTCAATGTGCGTCCTGTCAGGTCAAATTGACAATCGCTAAGAACCTGCCTTCAGACGGAGCTGTTAATGAGTATCATTTTGGACGGCAGACACCAAATGGTAAGAACGACTTATCATATTGTTCAATAACAAAACACCAACCGGATTCTAGGCCCAAGCCAGGTCAGTGGTTGCAAACTTTAGGGACGGGGCTTATATCCACCTAGTATTCTAGGAGAATTGCCTCCTCCTGCGCCCAGGATCTGTTTCGGTCGCGACGAGCTGATCGAGAAGCTTGTTGGTTTCGCCAACAACCTCGAACCCATTGCCCTCATTGGTGCAGGGGGCATCGGGAAAACGTCAATGGCTCTCAGCGTCCTTCACCATGGACTTATTAAGGACCGATTTGGCGATAACCGTCGGTTTATCCGTTGCGATCAGTTCCCCGCATCTCGTGCTCATTTCCTCTCCCGACTTTCCAAGGTCATCGGTGCGGGGATCGAAAACCCCGAGGATCTTGTATCCCTGCGGCCCTTCCTATCTTCTCATGAGATTTTCATAGTCCTCGACAATGCCGAGTCCGTTCTCGACCCCCAGGCAACAGATGCGCAGGAGATCTATGGCGTGGTGAATGAACTGTGTCAGTTCAAAACAATATGCCTCTGCATCACTTCCCGTCTCACAACCGTCCCTTGGTGCTGCAAACGTCCTGGAAGCGGCACGCAATATCTTCTATAGCATTCATGACGACGGCGGACAGTCTGGCATCATCGACAACCTTCTCCAGCAGCTAGACTTTCATGCTCTCTCAGTGACATTGCTCGCCGCCGCTGCGTCTCACAACTCCTGGAATTATGACGAACTAGCCAAAGAATGGGAGATGCAGCATGGACAGATACTTCGGACAGACTACAATGAGAGCCTGGCGGCGACCATAGAACTGTCGCTCGCCTCCCCAACATTCCGCAAACTCGGTCCTGATGCGCGTGATCTCCTTGGAGTTGTTGCTTTCTTTCCGCAAGGTGTGGACGAGAGAAATCTCGACTCGTTTTTCTCCGCCACCACCGACAGAAGGAACATCTTCAACAAGTTCCGCATTCTTTCCTTGACATATCGATGCAACGGCTTCATCACGATGTTGGCACCAATCCGAGACTACTTTTATCCCCAAGACCCAAACTCATTTCCAGTCTTTTGCGCAGTCAGGGATAGTTACTTCATCCGGTTATCAATTGACCTTCACCCTGGGGATCCAGGGTTTGAGGAAGCACAATGGATCATGTTGGAGGATGTGAACGTTGAACACTTGCTCGATGTCCTCACATCCATTGACAAAGACACGGATGTCTGGAATGCTTGTGCTCACTTCATGGATCACCTCTATTGGCACAAACGGCGGCAAACTGTCCTTGCATCCAAGATCAAAGACCTTCCTGATGACCATCCCTCCAAGTTTAATTGCTGGTTCAAGCTTTCACTGTTGTTTCGAACAGTTGGAAATGATGCAGAACAAAAACGACTCCTTTCTCACATCTTAAGACTGGAGAGAGAGCGGGGGAATGATGATCGGGTTGCTGCAACATTGGAGTGGTTATCTGAAACAAATCGGATGCTCGATCTCTATGAGGAAGGGATTCAACAAGCAAAAGAAGCCTTGGAAATTTATGCACGGCTCGGTGACACCACATCGCAAGCAAGTTGTTTGATCTACCTTGCTCGTTTGTTACACTTTGACAAACAACTCGATGCGGCTGTGATCGCTGCAGCTCGTGCTATCAAACTCCTCCCGCAGAGAGGCAAGGAATTTTTGGTCTGCAAATCTCATCGCGCTCTTGGGAATATATACTTTGACAAGGGCGAGAGAGAAATGGCCATTCACCATTTCAAGATAGCCCTCGGAGTCGCATCACCTTTTAATTGGCACGATCAGCTGTATTGGATTCATCTCTCCTTGGCACAGATGTTTGCTTTTGAAGACGAGTTCAGCTATGCGGAGGCTCACATCGAACGAGCCAAGATGCATGCGGTTGTGGGCGTATACCTCTTAGGTAATGCAATGTTGGTACAGGCGTCGATTTGGTCTCGACAAAATAGGCTGGAAGACGCGAGATCCGAGCAATCGGGCGCCCTCGAGATTTTTAAGAAGCTTGGGCTTGTAGAGGATGACCTGTAATAAAAGAAAAAATGGTTTCAGACCTAAGACTCTCAACTGGAAATGAGTACACCCTGTTCCGCTTGCAATTTGAAAATCAGACTCGGAGTACTGCTGATCGAGTCTTTCAGATTCTCTCTCGTTCCGGGCAAAGAAATGTATTGGCAACCGCAAATGATTCCAAAACCCTCCATTGTTGGGTTCTTTGAGCGAGTTAGGGGTTTCTCCCAGATACAACGGATAATCCAACCATTGAATGGTATGTACGACCTTCGTTGGAGGCTGATTATCAGAAATGCTCCATTCCCGAAATAATTAACACGTTCTTCTTCAGGCAAAGAAACGTATTGGTGAGCATTGATTGCGCCATTTGAGCTCGGGGTGACGCAAATAGACTCGGAATCTCACGACACTACTTCAATGAACATTGAATATTGAAGCGTTACATACGAGATTCATAAAATGGGAAAGTGTAGGTCATTTATTATGACAGCGCTCGGAAGTAATCTTTTACGCAAAGTGAGTTGCGAAAGCTCTCCTGCCTGAATCTAAATTCAATCTAAATTGACGTCGTGCACATTGCGTGCACACTGCAATCGTTACAGTGTTTTCAATCTCCTTCTGATGACCCATAAGTACATCGAATAGAAAACACACCCTGGGTTATATTGCTTCAGTCATGTCAATGTGCCTTCCCTGTCACCTTTTGTCCTCCATCCTTGCCTTTCGTTCCCTCAAAGGGAACTCATCAGAGGTGCTCATGGCCAATTCTCTACGACCAGTAGAAAAGCGGGCTTTTGTGAGGGGAGGGCGAGAGTCTGTTCTTAGTTCTTATCTCTTAACT